>JAABUZ0100002952.1_pt1 | contig 26722 bp, 22 predicted proteins | sample 5562091 | NCBI WGS metagenome assembly JAABUZ01 (sample SAMN12813069, study PRJNA571459) | rock metagenome | isolation source: Antarctica rocks | place: Antarctica: Victoria Land, Linnaeus Terrace sud | collected 2015-12-21 | reverse complement strand
CCGTTGACAGCAGGCGGGGTGATGGATACCGTACACTATCATCGGTAGAAGGGGGACGCGTATGGCGGGAACAATCGCACGAATTCGGGACAGCAACGGTCGCTTCGTCCGCCGGCCCGCCGGCTCGAGAACGTTGGTCGCGCAATTCCCCTCCCACATACCGGCGACCAAAGCCTCGGTTGCGTCCGTTGAGGACATCACCGCGCCGGAGTGGTACTTCAACCGAGAACTCTCCCTGCTCTCTTTCCAGTGGCGCGTCTTCGATCAGGCACGGGACGAGAGCACGCCGCTTTTGGAGCGCGTCAAGTTCCTCGCGATCCTCAGCACGAACCTCGATGAGTTCTTCATGGTGCGCGTCTCCGGCCTCAAGCAGCAGGTGGCCGTCAACTCCGCCGATGTTACACGAGATGGCATGACGCCACGCGAAACCCTCCACGAGATTCATAAGATCGTTTTCGAACTGATGGAGTCCCAGTGCCGTTACCTAAAAAAGGTCATCATCCCCGCACTGGCGGAGAATGATGTCCATGTGCTCACCTATGAAGAATTAAATGAGAGCCAGCGGAACGGCGCGACCGAATATTTCCTGCGCGAGGTCTTCCCGATCCTCACGCCGCTCGCGGTGGATTCCGGCCACCCCTTCCCACATATCTCGAACCGGAGCCTGAACCTCCTCGTCGTCGTGCGCGATGAGGCGGGCGAGCATATTGCGCGGATCAAGATCCCGCAATCATTGCCGCGCTTCGTCCCGGTGCCACCGACCGCGCCGATGCGAGATGCATCCGGCATTCACCGGCCACGCGCCTCAGTCTGGCTGGAACAAGTTGTGATCGCTAACTTACCAACGCTCTTCTCTGGTAAAGAGATCATTGCCGCGTATCCGTTCCATGTGACACGCGACGCGGACATCGAAATTCAGGAACTGGAAGCGGAGGACCTGCTTGAAACGATCGAGGAGCAATTGGAGCAACGCGGGTTCGGATTCGCCGTCCGCCTCGTCGTGGACGCGACAATGCCAGAGACGCATCGCCTCTGGTTGATGGAGAAGTTGCAGATATACCCGTCCGATGTGTACACGCTAAATGGGTACCTTAGCCTCGGCGATCTCATGCAACTGCTGCGCATTGACCGCCCCGACCTTAAAGACCCGCCCTTTGTGCCGCAGATGCCGGCCGTTCTCCGGGATGGCAGCGACATCTACACGGCGATCCGGCAGGGAGACATCCTGCTCCACCACCCGTACGATTCATTCGTGCCGGTCGTGGATTTCATCAAGAGCGGCAGCACTGATCCGGCGGTGCGGGCGATTAAGCAGACGCTCTACCGCGTTGGCAAGGATAGCCCGATCGTCGAGGCCTTGGCAGAGGCGCGAGATGAAGATACGCAGGTCGCGGTGCTCGTCGAACTGAAAGCGCGGTTCGATGAGGAGAACAATATCGAGTGGGCTAGGGCGTTGGAAAGTAAAGGCGTGCATGTCGCGTATGGCATGATGGGCCTCAAGGTGCATTGCAAGGTTGCACTGATCGTACGGCGTGAGCAGGACGGTATCCGGCGGTACGTCCACCTCGGCACCGGTAACTACAACGCGGGTACTGCCCGTGGGTACACCGACCTGGGACTCCTCACCGCGAATGAGGAGATTGGCGCGGATGTCTCGGACCTCTTTAACTATCTGACTGGCTACTCGGATCAGCGGGAATACCGCAAACTGCTCGTCGCCCCTGTCAACCTGCGGCAGCGGATCACCGAACTGATCGAACGCGAGACCGCACGCGGCACGAAGGGACGGTTGATCTTTAAGACCAATCATCTCGTGGATGAGCGGATCATCGAGGCGCTCTATCGAGCGTCGCAGGCGGGCGTGAAGATTGACCTGATCTGTCGCTCGACCTGTTGCCTCGTGCCGGGCGTGCCGGGCCTGTCCGAGAACATCCGTGTCATCAGCATCCTCGGGCGATTCCTGGAGCACCACCGGATCTATCTCTTCGGTAACGGTGGTCGGGAAGAGATCTACCTCGGCAGCGCCGATCTCCACCCACGCAACCTCGACCGGCGCGTCGAGGTACTTTTCCCCATCGAGGACCCGGCGATTCGCACGCACATCCGCGAGGAACTACTCGAAACTTATCTGCGGGACACCGACAAGGCCCGTATCCTCGGCCCGGATGGCCGCTATCATCCGATAGAACGACAGGCAGACGCTCCGTCCTTCAATGCACAGGAATGGCTGCTCACTACCGCCACGACCGGCGGCCGGTACGGCGACTAAGTGTGTCCTGCGGGGGATCCGTGCCCCTGCCACGAATCACGTCACCACCTTTATGAAAGAGTATTACATCGTGTTGTTCTGGCCGATGAGATAGGTGACGAGGACGAGGATCATCGCGGCGGCGGAGACGAGCGTCAGGTTGATTGCCTGTTCGCGGCCGCTGAACCGCTTGCGCACGTACCCATGCTCCATGCCAACAGGAATGAGAACAATGAGCGCGAAGATGTAGTGGATGACGACGTTCCGCTTACCACTTGCCAGCAAGCCAATGCCGAGCAGATATTGGATCAAAAGGAAGAGCGAGGCGAGATAGGAGACGTACTTTCCCGCCGCGATCGTCCGCCCGGCGATGCCAATCGCGTAGATAATCGTCGCTGCGAGGAACAAAACGAGGACGGCGGTGCCAACAAACATATGAATGGTGCTCTGCATGCGCTACTCCCTCTTCTACGGGCGCCACGGCGTGCGACATCGAACGCCGGATCCTATTGGCGCTAGTGTAGCACTGCGCCGCGATGAGTAACGAGCTAATGATACTCTTTGACGATAGAGAGGGCGTGATGGATGCGTGGGGGCGGTGCTTGAACCGCTCCTACGGAATCATGGCTGCACTGCATGTCACGATAGGGCTACAGCGAAAGAGTATGAAGCTTTCGCGCCCGGTAAAGAGCGGGCGACCAGCATTGGTCGCCCGCTCCGCGTCGCCTGTGAATGGGTTATTTGGGAAATTGGCGGTTATAACCCCGGCGTGCAGCCCCTTCTACACGCCGCCTGTTGCCACTGCCTGCGCTTCGCTGCTCGCTGTCCGCTGGCTCCGCCATGGGCTGGTCGTCAGGATGGTGCGAACCTCGTCGGGATGCGCGGCGATGAAGCGCAATTCGTCCGGCAGGAGTGGCTTCTGGTTGTGACCATTCGCGACCTGGACGAGTTCGAGCACGCTCGCCGCTTGCGCATTGCTCTCGAAGGTGATGCCGAGGCGCTCGTAGACGTACTTGAGTCCTGCCAATCCGCCGTACTCGCCCGTCGTGATGACGCGACCGGTCGGCGTTTCCTCCTCTTCGGGGCGGCCAAGCAGTTCATAGTCGTAGAGTTCGTAGTTGTGGCGGTCCTTCAGCGCGCCATCAGCGTGGATGCCGCTCTCGTGCGCGAAGGCGTTCGCACCAATCCCGACTTGCCGGATCGGAACAGGCAGCCCGTAACTGCGGGCAACGTAGTTGCCGAGTTTCCATGCCCACGCCAGGTCCAACTGCTCGCCGAGTTCGTACCCCTGCAAGCCGTTCGCATATTTGATCGCGAGGATACAAGAGAGCAGGTCGGCCTGCCCCGCGCGCTCCCCGTTCCCGTTGACCGTCGCGTTGATGTAGGCGTCCACCCCGGCATCCACCGCCGCCTGCGCCGCGAAGATGCTGTTTGCGTTCGCCATGCCAAGATCGTCGTGGCAGTGCGGCTCGATCGGGATACGCACGGCTTCCGCAAGCCGGGTGATGCGGTCGTAGATCGTCCGGGGGGAATCGAAGCCGAGCGTGTCGCAATAGCGGAAGCGAACGGCGCCTGCCTCCTTCGCCGCCAGAGCAAACTCAATCAATTGCTCGATGTCCGTGCGGCTCGCATCCTCCGCGTTGACGCCGACGGTGCGGACGCCGCCCTGCTTCGCCGCTTGAACTGCGTCTGCCATCTCGCGCGTCACAGCGGCGCGATCTAACTTGCCACGAAACTTCAGGTGAAGCATCAAATCAGAGGTACTCATCGAGAGATTGAGATCCGTACAGCCGACGGCGACCGCCCGCTCGACATCGCCCTGCAGCGCCCGCACCCATCCTTCGAGAACCATCGCGCCAAAAGCGCCCTTCGCCTTCAGTGCCAGATTGCCTTGTATGTAGTGGTATTCGTGATCGCTGAAAGGGAAGCCGAATTCCGACTGGAAAACGCCCAATTGAGAGAGATACCAGTTGACCATCGTCTTTTGGAACTTGGATAACTTGATCCGCGAGGTCTGCACACCGTCCCGATTGGTGACATCAATGAAATGAATCCGCGCCATCCGACCAACTCCTTGCGGGTCTTTGGCGGACGCGCCGCTAAAATCCGGCACGCCTCCGCAACCCATGAAAACTGCGACCGCGAGACGCATTAAGGCTGCGTTTCGCGTGTGACCGACAGGGTCAACGGTGATATTGTGCTGCCAGGAGAGAATGCGTGTCAATCAGAGAGCAGAGCGGGATCGTTCCTGACGGCGTTCGGTGTCAACGCGTTACCGATAGGCATCCACGAACCAGGGATGGATAACGCCGAGCGTCACGCGCCGTTCCCAAAGAAAACGCAGGTAGACAAACGCCGCTGCATCGAGCGAATGCGCGAGTGCGGCGAGCAATTCATCGCGATACGGGGGATACCGGGTTGATCCCACGCAATTTTGTCCGCGACGAAAACGACGGTATCACATACGGACGCATCTGTTTTCAGCGTCGTATAGCAGCCAATCGTGCTGAGTACACGCGCTTCGCGGATGGCGGCGGTGATCAGATGGATTCGCTCAGTTATCGCCCGGTTCCGCGACGACAATTTTGCTTCCCGGCGCGGAACGCTCCTTAATGACGATCCACTGCACGCCCTCGTCCGGTGCGATCCATATGAGGCGGTGCCGCTCTCCCGGTTGCACCATCACGACCATTCCTGCTTCGATCGGCAGATCTTGCCCCTCCACATGGAGCGTCGCCCGGCCTCGGAGCACCACGTAGTATTCATGGAAATCGTGATAATGGTATGCCTCGCCCGACGGGATGCTTCGCATTACGTTCGTGACGATGATTTCCAGCGGCGAGCCATTCCAGTGCCCGCACCGCCACGGACTCTCCGTTTCCCGATATACCCGCACACGTCCCCCTGTGAACGAAACCGAATGAACCGCCAGAGACGCAGAGCGGCGATAGCACCCACGAAGACACGACGACACGAAGAGCCGATGGTTCGATTAGCGCAGGCGCTTCCACGGGATAAAGAGGCGGTCGGTAAGATTGAGGACGAGGGTGAAGACGAGGCCGAGGAGGGCAATGGCGATCAGGCCGACGAACATGCGCGTCGTGGAAAGAGTGCTCCAACTCGACCAGATGAGGAAGCCAAGCCCTTCGTTGGTGTAGGAGAATTCCGCCGCGATGACAACGAGCAGCGCCGTTGCGGCGCTGATCCGCAGACCGCTGAAGATTGTCGGCAACGAGCCGGGAAGCAGGACATGGCGGAACATCTGCCACCAGTTCGCGCCGAAGTTGCGGCCTGCTTCGAGCAGGACGTGGTCAATCGTTTGCACCGCTCCCATCGCGTTAATTGCCATCACCGCGAAGACGCTGATACCGACCGTCACGGTGCGCGGCGCTTCGCCGTAGCCACCGAACGCGAGATAGACGAGCGGCAGAATGGCGATTTTCGGCATCACCGAGAGAATGGAAATGATCGGATCAAACATCGCGCGGATCGGCCGGATCATCCCCATCGTCAGCCCAAGCGCGACACCCAGCGCCGAGCCGACGGTAAACGCCCAGAGGACGCGGATGAAGGTCGCGCGGATATGCGGCTGCAACTGCCCGGTGCGGAGCATCCGCCACATCTCCGTGGCAATCGTTGTCGGCGTCGGCCAAAGGCGGCGATCGAGGATACCGACGGTGATGATCCACTGCCAGAGCGCGAGCAGAAAGAACGCGAAGCCGACGGAGATCAGTAGGTCCGTATTGAACGGGAATGTGCGGCGTCGGACGGGCAGTATGGGTATCCGCGTCTCCACGACTTTGGATGCCGTCCGCTTCTCCGCGATCCTCATGTCGTCGCCTCTTCCTGTTCCATCGCCCGCTTCACTTCCGACTTCAGGGACTGCCAGATTGTGTACGTTAGCGCGCCGAACTCCGCCCGGCTCGTCAGTTCGAGAGTGCGCGGTCGGATGAATGGCACGTCGAACGTCTCTTTGATTGTCCCCGGATGCGCGGTCATCAAGACGACCCGGTCGCCGAGCAGCGTCGCCTCATCGAGACTGTGCGTGATATAGAGGACGGTCTTGCGCTCCTCCTCCCAGAGACGCAGCAATTCCTCCTGCAGGACGAGTTTCGTCTGGGCATCCAGCGCGCCGAGTGGTTCGTCCATTAGTAAAATATCCGGGTCGTTTGCAAAGGCGCGGGCGATGCCGACCCGCTGCCGCATCCCGCCCGACAACTGGTTCGGGTAGGTATGCTCGAACTTCGTCAGGCCGACCTTGGCGAGCCATTGCCGTGCCGTCTCGATCCGTTCCTTTTTACCAATGCCGCGCATTTCGAGACCGAACGCCACATTATCGAGCGCTGTTTTCCACGGAAAGAGGGCGTACTCCTGGAAAACGACATTGTTCTGTGGCCTGCCGCCGGTCGGGTCCGAATTGATTGTCAGTTCGCCGGCAGTTGCGGGAAGTAACCCGGCAACGATGCGCAGGAACGTGCTTTTGCCGCAGCCGCTCGGCCCGACAAGGCAGACGAACTCGCCCTCGGCGACCGTGAGATCGAGATCGTGGAGCGCGGTGACAGTCCGCCCTTTGCGCCCAGCGAAGGTGCAACCGATGCCGCGCGCGATGATCTTCGGTCGCAGTTCTATTCTGTCCGCTGTCGATGCCCACCGCGTCACATCTGCCGCCATCGCCTCTGTCCTATGCCGCCGGGCCGACGGTTTTGATCGCCTTATCCGCGAACGATGCGTCGAACAATTTGCTGATGTCCACCGGCTGGCTGTAATCGGTCCATCCATTCTCGCGGTAGACTTTCTCCTGGTCTTTGATGCTTTCGGTCGTGATCGCCATCGTGGGATCGTAGACGAAGGGCGGCGTCGCGCGGATGACTTGTTCCGTACTGCCGGTATACTTGACGTACGTCTGGACATTCGTGTCCGTCAGGTAATTCGCGCCCTGGATGGCGCGGTATCCCTTGAGGAGCGCAATAGCGAACCGATTCGCCACGTCCGGTCGCTCCTTGATCAGTTTGCCGCTGTACAGAAAGGTCGTCGTCGAGTAGCCGGGCGCGAAGTCATCCACGAGGATGGCGCCCGCGCCCTGCTGGATCGCTTGCGTCGAGAAGGGCGTGCCGATCAGCGCGGCATCTACCGCGCCATTCGCCAGCGCCTGCACCATATCCGGGTTCGCGAGGTTGACGAACTGCACGTCCTTACCGGTCAACCCAGCCGTCTGAAGCGCCTTGACGGCCAGGTATGCGCCCGCACTGCCCGTCCCGCCCGCGACCGCGACCTTTTCCCCTTTTAAGGTCGGCAAGCGTCTTGATCTGTCCGCTATCCACGAGCGCCTTACGTACCTCGAACTTCGATGGGCCATCCTTTTGCGGCGCGATCCCTGCCGAGGCAATCACCTTGAAATCGAAGCCCTTCGCAAAGGTGTTGAAGGTCGCAGCAGAGAGACCGACCGCGCCGACATCTATTTGCCCCTGCGCGAGGAAGGCCATCACTTCCGACCCGGAGGCCGCCTTGTCGAGGCTGATCTCGATGTTCTGTTCCTTGAAGAAGCCGCGATCCATCGCGACATAGAGCGGCGCGAAAAAAAGGCCGGGCACATGGACGACTTTGACGGTGTCTGCCGGGCCGGATGGTTTCGACGCGCCAGTAGTCGTTGGCGCTGCTGCTGCGGGCGCGGACGAAGCCGCCGTTGTACCACTCGATGCGGTGGTTGCGACGGGAGAGGAGACTATCGCGGGGCCGGTCGGGCGCGCGGCGGAAGCACTGGCAGGGGCAGTGGTTGCCCCCGGCGTCGCGGTGGCCGCGCTCGTTCCACCACATGCGGACAGCGCGATGCTGATGAGCAGCCCGACCGCGACAATCGCGGTGGTACGAATCCGGAACATCGTCATCTCTCCCCTCTTCTCAGACACTCGTGCGAACCATTCGTATCGAGCAATGTTATAAACGAAACGCCTCGCTGTCAATCGCCATGCCTCGCAGGGAGTCAGGTAGGCCGGGGAGATTGTCAGTCAGCAGCGTCAGGTTGTACCGATCTCGCGCGATGAGCCAGAAGGTGAGCGTGGTAAGGTGAACGCGGCGATAGGCCGTACCAATCTCAAGGGGCAGCAGAGTATCGTACTCTGTCAGCCAATGGAGCGCATCCTCTCGATTATCCTCGACGACAGCCAGCACGAAGCGAGCTTTTGGATGGTGCGTATCGAGCGCCGCGATGGTCTCCGGCGTGGCCGTTTTCACTGGCGCGAGCAATTTTCGTACGCGCGCGTCATTGGCGCGGCTCGCGCCCCAGAGCGCCAGCGCGTGTTGCACGCGGTGGGCGAGCGTATTGCCTTTCTGCTTGACGACCGCATCGAGGACTTGCGCTAATGTGTCGAGCCGTTTCGCCACGTCACCACCCGCGAGGTAGGCATCGGCGATTAGGTCCGCGTTGTTGCCGACGTATTCATCGGGCAGGGCCTCATAGGAATGCACGCGGTCGTGGAGGCCACGCTGGAAGGCGCGTTCGAGATACGGTCCGATCCGTTCGACCGGGAAACCGGCGGCGAGATATGCCCGCGCTGTGTCACGGCACCGCCATGAGGTGGTTTCGTAGCGCGCAAGGTCGAAAGAGAGCATGTCGAGTGCGCGGCGCGCGGCATCGAGTGCCGCCGCCTCACGCGGGGAAGTATCGGTCACTATCATCGCTCCAGTCGTGGGTCGCGCGGTTTCACCACGGATAACCACAGAGATTGATCGTTCCATCCAGTGGCGCGACGGTGCGGGCGGGCAGCACCATCGGCAGATTCGTCGTGAAGGGGATCGTACCACCTGGTTGCGCGACAAGGAGTGTCCCATGAAATCGTCGCCAGCCGAGCCGTTCGTAATAGGGGACCGTCAGCGGCAAGCAGACAAGCAGAACGAATGCAACACCGAGGTCATCCGTGAAGAACGCTGACGCCGTCTGTAGCGCGGCGGATGCGTAGCCCCGACCTCGTGCATCGGGATGCGTCTTCACACCACCAATGCCGCCGATCATCGTTGGCGTGCCGTCAACCTCCGCATCGCGCGTCAGCATGCCGATGTGTGAGACGAGGTGGCCATCACCATCCCGCACTCGAATCGTCCATAATGTCGGCGCCCATGTCACACGCGTCTGGGGCAATGCAGCGATCACGTCCGGCGTATAGACGGCGGCAGTGAGCGCGCGCAGTTCCTCGTGGTCGGCGAGTGTCAGGTCCGCAATGGGCGTCGTATCAATCCGCACGGGACGGCTCCGACTCGTACGGCGTCTCATCATGTGGGGGTAGCATGAGCAGCGTCATCTGGCTAGTGGCGGCGATGCCGAGCAGAAGAAGCGCGACTATCCAGAGGATGCGCGTGCCGACCGGCGATGCTGCATAGAGCTGATAGGCGGGCAGGAACGCCGCGAGATGCGCGCCGAAACCGCTGAGCCAGTGCATCAGGAGATTATTGCGTCCATCTGGTTGGTTGTACAGCCACTGCGGCTGCCATAGCCAGCCCACCGTCCAGAAGAAGCCCCAGGCGCTCGCGATGCCCAGGAGCCATGCCGCGCCGCGTGGATGCGCCCGCGCGGCGGATTCCCACCACCAGGCAAGCGGGAGTGCGAGCAAGGGTAGCGCCGCCGTCCAGTAACGCGCCGCCGGCCCCCACTCGCCCCACCAGACGATGTATGCGCTAATCGTCACCGCGTACGGTATGAGAACAAGCAACAATGCACTACCGTTTCGGGGATGCGCGCGTGCATAGAGCACGAGCGCCGCCACTGCAAGCACATAGATCGGTGCAACAATGAACAATCCCCACTGGCCGTCGAGCAGCGAGCCGAAAAAGCCGTTGATCGTGCCGAGTGGCAGTGAAAAGCCAGCATGATCCTGCCGGTTCGGGACCGGATAATGATAAAAGATGAGGGAGTAGAGTTCGAACATACCGACGAGCAGGACCGCAGGCGCGACACCGAACAATGCCGGTCGCCACGCCGTGCGGAGATGCCGCCATGCGAACAGGATTGCCAGTCCCGCGACCACTGGGACGAAGCGCGCATGCAGCCAGGGAAGGTAGCCGACGCTGAGGCCAACGAGCGCCCACTGCCACGGCGCATTGACGGGGGAAAGCAGTCGGCGCATGGCGTAGATCAGCATCAGCGCGGCGGGCATCTCCGGGAAGATCAGGAAGGCATAGGTCGCCAGCGGCACGCTCGTCATCAGGATCGTGGTGAGGATGAGCGCGCGATGCCGGGCGGCGACGCTCCGAGCGAGGAGATAGATATTCGCCGCGACACCCGCCGCCATCAGGTTGTAGAGTAGCACCACACCCGTTCGTCCGCGCAGCGCGAACGGGACGAGGATGAGTACGGGGATGCCAAGCCCATGTTTCGAGTAGATGCCGGTACGGAACGTCTTCGAGGCATGCGGTGGCAAATTCGGCGAGATATTCGGCCATCCCTGCCAGTCGCGCGGTAGCGGATACGACGGATAGAACCGGAGCCAATCGCGCTCGGCGAAGTTGTTCGTCTCGTCAATATCATGGTCATGGATCATGGAGTACGCGGTCATTAAGTAGAACGGTTCGTCACCTGTCACCGGATCGAGGCGCGTCGTGATGCGCGGGATGCAGGCAGCGAAGATCAGAAAGGCGACAGCAAAGACCGCCGCTGCGATCTGGTGATCCGCGAGCGTCGCAAGACGAAATCGGGCGCGCGCGCGCGGTTGCGTGAGGGTGTTCACCGCGCAATGCTCCGGGTGATCTCACGGTCATAGATCGCTTCAACAGTCTCTGTCTGTATTGCCCAGGTCTGCTCCCGCCATGCGCGTTCCCGGGCGGCGTCGCCAAGGGCGCGTGCCCGTTCCGGGTTCGCGAGGAGAGTGACAACCGCGTTCACAAATGCTGCCGGGTCGCCCGGCGGTACGAGCAGACCAGTTTCATTGTGCCGGATACCACTCATGTTCTCACCCACAGCGGTCGCGACGACTGCCTGCCCGGCCGCGAGCAGATCGAGCGTCTTGACCGACGATTTCGCGCGGTTAATCAAGGTGTCCGCGAACGGGAGGATTGCGATATCCGCCGCACGAATGAATGCGGAAACCTCCGCGAAGGGCGCAAAACCCGCGAACGTCGTTGCATCGTTGTGTTCGGACAATGCACGTCGGACATGCGCGTCTTCGTTATGCATGCCGCCACCGACGATCAGTAATCGCGCGGTTGGCATTGCCGCCCGTACCCGACTGAAAAATAACGCAACCGCCTCTGGTGCAAACTCCACGAAGCGTGTATAGAGCAAAACGGTCGGACCGTCGAGACTGAGTGCTGTACGTATTCGCACGGCATGCCGCATGATCTCGCATTGATCCGGCCACACATTGTAGCGGACAGGATCAAGCGCGTTCGGCAGGTAGGTGACACGATCGGATGGGATGCCCAGCCCCCATTGCTGCGTTTCGAGCGCCCGGCTCGCGACGGTCACATGGGCGGCGCGCCGGGGCAGATGCTGCTCTTGCCAGGCGAACAGGCGTCGCTGCGACGCGGAATACAGGCCACGCTCGTTCCAGCCGCCCGCACCTTCCCAGTCGTCGGTGTCAAGCACAACGGGAATACCCCTGAGGAGCGGCATAACCAGGCCGGCATACCCTTTCGGCTTGAAGAGATGCACAACATCGGGCCGGGCCATATGGACAGCTTTCCGCAACGTGGTCACGATCCCCACCGTCTGCATCCAGGGTGGCAGCACGATATTGACGATGTGAACGCCGTGATCCTCCCACGAGCGCCCCGCGTCCTCGGGATGATCCCACGGCGGGACAATCAGCGTCACATCATGCCCCCGCGCGGCGAGTTCCCGGCCGAGCGGAAGCGCCCGAAAGGTCATCGTCGCCTTTGGCTGCATTCCAAACCCGCCGAGCAGCACGATCCGCCGCCGTCTTTCATGGCGACCGGGTGAAATCACTACGGGCGGGGCAGGCGGGGCGGGCACGACCATCTCAAGCATACCGGAGATGATACCACGCGCCACTTTACTTCAACCCACAAGGGGCTCGTTGTTGCGGGCGAAGCGCTGGCCATTGATGTTAGGGACCGTGTAGGCTCCCTCCGTTACTGGCACACGCACCGTGCCTGCCGCGACACCGATGATGCGGATCGCATCTCCTGGTTGGAGGGCCTGCACGCGCGGAGAAACCGGAAAACTGACGCGACCGGCATATCCCCGCTGGGGCGGGACGGCGATATAGAAGGTGAGCGTCGTACCTTCCGGTATGGGTACGGTAAGGACGATTGCGCCAACGTCCACATCCACGCTTGGCCGGACGGCGAAGGTCGCGATGGCGGGCGTGCCAAACGGCCAGTTCATGTTCCGCAAGGTTCCTGGCGCTTTCGGCGTCTCTTTCGTGTCGGTCGTCGGTGTAGGATAGACCGCAGGCGTCACCCGTGGCCCACCGGCGAACGGCGTAATCGTCGCCGTGGGTGGTGGTGCCGTCGCGGTCGGTGAGGCAATGACGGTCGCCGTCGGCGTGGCATTCGCGCATGCGATCAACGAGGAGACGAGCATCCCAAGGAGGGCGATGAGTGCCGCGCGCCGCATGATTGCTCCACCCTTAAAATGCCAAACACAGTAGAGTGATCTGTCACACTGAGTTTGCCATCTTGCACGAATATCGGTGGAGCAGGCTTCAGCCTGCCGACCCAGGATTGCAGGCTGAAGCCTGCTCCACCAGTACATAGCAGATCATCTGTGCCAGTCCACGAGAGAGAAATTTCCGGTAGCGGCGGGCTGGAAGGCCTACTGCTACCAGATGATACCAATTTCGCTACCGTGATACGACCCGCATTGACATGGAAACGCTATCGAGCGCGTTCAGCCCGATAGCGTCCGGAGGATAACAAATCCGCTACCGGGCTAGAATCGGTTATCTACCGCGCGGATAACACCAACGAGTTTGCCCTGCACGGCGACATTCGTCGCATCCGTGTAGATTGGCTGCATCGTGACGTTCGCGGGCTGAAGGCGGACACGGGCACCCTCACGGTAGAACCGCTTGAGCGTCGTCTCGCGCTCGTTCTTGAGCCAGACCGCAACGGTATCGCCGTTGTCCGCAGTCAGTTGCGGTTTGAGGATGACGAGGTCACCATCATTGATGAGCGCGTCCACCATCGAATGACCGCGCACGCGCAGGGCGAACAAGCCAGCCGTCGCCTTCGGGAGCATGGACATCGGCATCGTCACCGACTCCGCGAACTCACCGGCGGCGTAATCCTCCGGCACTTCGATCGGTTCACCGGCGGCGATCCGGCCGACGACGGGAATGCTGACCACATTGCTTGGCTGCGCGGCGCTGAAGCCGAACAGTTCGATCCCGCGCGAAATGTGCCGGTTGCGGCGAATGTATCTCCGCTCCTCGAGCGCATTGAGGTTGTAATCTACGACGCTCGTGGACGAGATATCCAGTTCCTTCTGGATTTCGCGGATCGTTGGCGGGTAGGCATTCTGATTCAGGAACGTCTCGATGAAATCGAGGATCTGCTCCTGCCGACGGGACAAACTCTTCGCTTTTTTCAGTGCGGCGGCCATGGGCTTGATACCTCCCGGTAATCATGAGCGGCGTGTATGCACACGCGCCGGAGTGGCATTACCCCGGTACTGTTCTCTCAGTGTAAATGGAACGTCTGTTCGTGTCAAGTACACCTGTTCGCGTGAACGTACAAGAGACATAATGATGCCTGGTGTCTGATTGGTCGTATGGAAAGTGTGACTGGTATACTACGAAGAGAAAACGGTTGTATCGAGGGGGCAGAAGCATGGCACAGCAAAAGTCAACCCGGAGCGTTCGGAGTGGAAATAAGGAGCCGCTATTTGCCACACCGAGTAAAGATGGCCTGACGACGGAATTTTTTTTCTGAAGAAGAGGCCGATGCGGCGACTGGACCTCTGGCGATTGCCGAAGCCCTCGCCCTCGCGGGTGCATGGAGTGATCTGGATTGGGACGAGGCGGAAGCGGAATTTGACCGGATTCGACACGGGATTGAGCCGACGCCACCAATCGTAGATATTGGGTGAGGCGATATCTCCTCGATACCGGTCCGCTCGCCGCTTACCTGCTCAATCGTACTGCCACGACGCATGTAATTGCGCCGTGGACGCGCCAGCATGAGGCTGTAACCAGCATCCTCGTCTACAGCGAAGTGATGGAATACCTAAAGAGTAAGCCGGATTTCGCAATCCGACGCAGGGAACTCAACACGCTGCTTCGTGCCATCTATCCGGTTGCGCTCACGTATGCCACGATGGAGCGATACGCCGATCTCCGCCGCGCGATGCGTCCGTCATATGGCCCCGGTTTAATTGGCGACGTTGATACGTTGGTCGCCGCAACCGCACTCGAACGAAACCTCACCGTCGTTACAGCGGATGGCGACTTTCAACGCGTCCCCGGTCTGGCGGTCTTGCGCATTTCACTCACATCCTGAGCTGTTTCGCCTTCGTTGACACGAATACCGTACAATACCGCGTGGAGTGATGGCGCTCCTGCCGGTTATTCATGGTATGGGAGGCGATGGGATGGCGAGTCGTGACGGTTCAGTTCGGGTTGGGGTGCTCCATTCGCTCGTGCGAGTGGAAGAAAAACTCCTCTTTGCCGAACTGGAGAAACGCGGCGTCGCATACACGCGCATTGACGACCGCGAGATTGCCCTGCCGTTTGATAATCCCGATACCTGGCTGTTCGATGTCGTGTTGGAGCGATGCATCAACCACACGCGTGCCCTCCACGCTTTGCGACTGTTGAACGCGTGGGGAATCGCGACGGTCAACACGTACAGCGTCGCGGAAGTCTGCGGCAATAAACTGAACACGACGGCCGCGCTCTCGGAAGCTGGAGTGCCGCAGCCGAGAGCGATTGTCGCCTTCACGCCCGCGTCGGCGCTCGCGGCCATCGAGGAGTTAGGCTATCCGGTCGTCATGAAGCCACCAGTTGGCTCTTGGGGTCGCCTGCTCGCGAAGATCAATGACCGCGACGCGGCGGAAGCGATCCTCGAACATAAAGAAGTGCTCGGCTCGTACCATCACAGCACCTACTATATTCAGGAGTATGTGGTGAAGGGGGGCCGGGACATTCGCGCGTTTGTCGTCGGTGATGAAACGATCTGCGCCATTTACCGCGACTCGCCGCACTGGATCACCAATACAGCGCGCGGCGGTAAAGCATCCAATTGCCCCGTCACGCCCGAACTGGCCGAACTGTGCAACCGTGCGGCGGCGGCAGTCGGCGGCGGTGTCGTGGCGATTGATGTCTTCGAGCACCCGGAGCGCGGATTACTCGTCAACGAAGTGAACTACACGATGGAGTTCCGCAACAGCATCGAGACGACGGGCGTGAACATCCCGGCAATCGTCGTGGAGTACGTGCTCGCCGTTGGGCGAGGCGATATCACGCCGCAACTGCACATGGCGGTCGGATTGGCCGGGGAGGGGAACGTATAAATGGCCCGCGTCTCGAAGAAATACGCGCCGCCCGGTCGCGCCAAACCGGAGCATGCCCCGGAAGTTGTCGAATCCGTAATCGAAGAACCGCCAACGAGTGCGAACGGCCACGACGTGGAGGCAACGATTCCTGCGCCCACCGTGCCGCAACCGGATACCACGCAGATGCGCCGGGCGATTGCGGACAATGTCTGGCTGCATTTCACACAGATGCACGAGTTCGCCGAGGGTGGGCGGCTCGAAAAGCCAACGGTAATCGTGCGCGGGCAGGGCAGCCACATCTGGGATTCTGAGGGCAATGAGTACATTGACGGCCTCGCGGGGTTGTTCTGCGTCAATGTCGGGTACGGACGCACCGAGATTGCCGAGGCGATGATGGCGCAGTTGGAGCAGATCCATTTCGTCTCGCCGTTCTCGTTCCCAAACGTCCCTGGTACCGTCCTCGCGCAGCGGCTCGCGAAGATTGCACCGACGGGCGAAGGCTCGCGCACCTTTTTCGTAACGGGTGGCTCGGAGGCAGTCGAGACGGCGCTGAAACTCGCCAAGGCGTACCAGCGCGCACGCGGCTTCGCGGGGCGATACAAAACGATTTCGCGCCGCTATGCCTACCACGGCACGACGATGGGCGCGCTCTCCGTCACGGGTCTGCCCTCCGCCCGCAACCCGTACGAGCCGCTCGTGCCGGGCGCGCGGCATGTACCGATCCCGCACCCCTATCGCTGCGCCTTTTGCCAGGACGCGGGCGCGTGCACCTGGGCGTGTGTGGACGAAGTGGAGCGCACAATCGAGGTTGAGGGGCCGGAATCGGTCGCGGCGATCATCATGGAGCCGGTGCAGAACAGTGGCGGCTGCATCGTCCCGCCCGACGGATATTACCAGCGCATCCGCGACCTCTGTACCCATCATGGCATCCTGCTCATTATGGACGAGGTGATTACCGGCTTTGGCCGCACCGGCGCGATGTTCGGTACCGACGTTTTTAATATTCAGCCGGACATTATTACCGTGGCGAAGGGGTTGACCTCGGCCTATGCACCGCTCGGCGCGGCGATTGTCCGGCCGGAAGTGGCGGCAGTCTTCGACGGGGATGAACAGGCGAAGTTCCAGCACGGCATCACTTTTGGCGGCAACCCGGTCGCGGCGGCGGCGGCGCTGGCAAACCTCGACATTCTCGAACGGGAAGAGCTACCCGCACGATCGTATGAACTGGGCGAATATCTGCGATCCATGCTCATCTCGGCGATTGGGCAGCATCCGAATGTCGGCGAAATCCGCGGGCGCGGCCTGTTTATCGGTATCGAGTTGGTGCGCGATCGCGAGACGCGGGAGTCATTGGACGATAAGGCGCTGCTCGGCTGGGTATCGGACGCGATGAAGGAGCGTGGATTGATTTGCCGCGCCGATGACCGCCTCGATGCGGTCATCCAACTCGCGCCGCCTCTGAACATCGCGCGCGCCGATCTCGACCGTATCTGCCGGATCATCACTGACACACTGGACGAAATGCGGGGCAAGATACAGGGGAATTGAACCACGAAGACACGAAAAGCACGAAGGAAAGAAAAGGGTCTCTTCTTCGTGTCCTTCGCGTCTTCGTGGTTCAAATCTCTCGATTGGCGGCTCGTTGCATTGAAAGGAACGCGCCATGACGGACGATGCATGGATTCGGGCGGCGATTGATGGCGAAGAGGCGGCGGCGTTGACGGCGCGATTGGTCGCGATCCGTAGTTACCCCGGCGAAGAAGGGGCGGTGCAACGGGCGATCGCTGCCTGGTTGACCGAGAACAGCCTCGCGCCCGAAATGCAGCCGACCGAGGGGGACAGGCCAAATGTGCTGGCGTGGGTGCACAATGGCGACGGACCAACTTTTATGCTCAATGGGCATGTTGATACGGTACTTGCCGTCGAGGGCTGGTCACGCGATCCATGGCAGGGATGGCGGGATGGCGACCGCCTCTACGGCCTTGGCGCCTGTGATATGAAATCGGGCGTCGTCGCGGCGATGCTCGCGACCCGTGCGCTGGCACAAAACCGTGACCGATGGCGCGGCACGGCGCTTTTCACGTCCGTCGTGGATGAGGAAGCATACTCAATTGGCGCGCTCGCGCTCGTTGCGATGGGCATTCAGGCGGACGGTTGCATCGTAACGGAATCCTCGGACCTAAATGTCGTGATTGGCTGTATCGGCAAGGTATTGGTGCGTGGCGAGGTGATGGGCAAGGCGGCGCATGCCTCATGGCCAGAGCGGGGGATCAATGCCGCCGTGGAGGCGGCGAGGTTCGTCTCGCGGCTCGATGAGGTCCCGCTCGGTCAGCATCCGCGATTGACCGCCAGCCAATGCGTGCTCTCGCTTCAGAGCGGCAACGCGCAATACGTCATCACCGTGCCGGAGCAGGCGCGCTTCACGATCAACCGGCACACCGTCCCCGGCGAGACGGACGCAAGCGTTCTCGGCGGGATGCGGGCGCTCGCGCAATTGCTCGATTCCCCCGCCACATTCCAGTTTTTCATTGACCCGCCGTACTACCCACCGTGGGAGATGGCACCGGACCATCCGTTTATCCAGAATGTCCAGCAGTCGTTTGTCGTGGAGACCGGTACCCCACCGGTGACGCGGTACAATCGTGGCCTCGCGGACGCCAACTACTTTGCCGCCGACCTCGGCATCCCAACGGTGATGTTTGGCGCGACGGGCGCGAACTATCACGAAGCGGACGAGTGGGTGGACATCCCAAGCATCGGCACCTGCGCCCGCACCCTCATTCGTATCGCATTGGGCGTGCTGCGGTAAAGCCTGCTGTCATTACTCCAATTACGTGCGCCGCGCCGCCCGACGATTGGCGATCAGGGCGGCTGCCGCGCCACCGACCGCAAGACCGGCTGGGCGAACCCAGCGGCGTGGGCCGTGCGTCGCGAGGTCGTGCAGCATAACCGTCGCGGTGTTCTTGCCGGGCGCGCCGGAGACACCCCCGCCGGGGTGCATGCTTGCACCCGTGAGGTAGAGGCCATCAATCGGCGTGCGGTAATTCGCCAGTTCCGGCAGCGGGCGGAACATGAATAGCTGATCGAGCGCCATGTCGAGATGCATGAGGTGGCCGCGAATCAGGCCGTTTTCTTCCTGCAAATCCAGCGGCGATTTCAGATAGGTCTCCGTGACCGCGTCCGTGATGCCGGGTGCGTATGGCTCCAGCGTTGTGAGGAGTTTCCGCCCTTCTCGCTCGCGGATCTCCGCCCACGTCCCAGCGCCGGGTGCGAGGTCGAAGGGATGATACTGCGCCCAGATTACGGTGATGTGCTTGCCGTGTGGAGCAAGCGTGCGGTCCGTCGCGGTCGGCGTCATGACGACGAGCGCCGGATCAGTTGGCGGCAGGCCGGATGCTGCCTCGTTGCGGGCGCGGCGGAGATACTCCACCGATGGGCAGATCAGTTGCATCCCGTTGTGGACATCGTCCGGCGCATCGGGGTAGCGCGGCAGTGTCTCAGTAGCGCAGCGGATCGTCATGCCCATGCCGTTGGCGATGCGGAGTGCAGCAACGCGGCGGCGCAGCGCGAACGGGAGATCGTCCGGCGCGATCAAGTCAAGCATCGTCGTCTGGACATGTGCGCCGCTGACGACGATAGCAGCATCCATCCGCTCGCCGGTCGCCAGTTCGACACCGTGCACATGTCCGTCATGCACGAGGATGCGGCGCACGGGCGCGTCCGTGACGATCTCGCCGCCATGATCGCGGATACAGGCGGCGAGCGCCTCGCTGAGCATCCCGGAACCGCCGACCGGCCGTGTCAAACCCACCGTGTGATAGATCGTGTGCGCCGTCAGGAACGCGCCGCCGCCGATGTCGTCCGGGCCGGGACCAGACTGTGCCGCCAGCCACGCGAGCGGCGCGCGGACATACTCACTCTCGAACAGTTCATCGAGCAGCGCGCCATACGGCTTGAGGACCGTTTGGAGGAGCGTATCTGAGTTGCCGAGGCGGAGTTGCTTTGGCAGGTCGCGCCCGACTCGTTTGAGGATTGCCGGGAACATGTATTGCGGCGCTGGTGGTGCGGTGAACGCGCCGAACACTGCCTCGTTGAACCGGCTCCAGAGAGTGACAAAGGCACGGTACGTTTCCGCATCGCGCGGACTGATGCGCGCGATCTCTGCGCAGGTGCGGTCTACGTCCTTGTAGAAACGGAGCATCGTGCCATCCGGGAACGGCGCGAAGGCGAATGGATCGGCGTCCTGATAGCGGAGACCGTAGCGAGCGAGACCGAGTTCTTCGATGATGCCAGTCAGGTGAATGAGTACATGGAACGACGAACAGGTGTCCACCTGATAGCCCGGCCAGAGTTCCTGCGTGTGAACCGCGCCGCCGATCATCGGGCGGCGTTCGAGGACGCGGACAGGGTAGCCCGCGCGGGCGAGATAGGCCGCCGTAACAAGGCTGTTGTGGCCTGCGCCGATGAGGATGATTGGTTGCTCCATCTGCTCCCTTTCTGTGCGACATGACCGGCAGACCCCTCCCCGACGCGGAGAGGAGAGCCGACATGAACCCTCTCCCGCGCCGGGAGGGGGCAGGGGGTAGGAATTTCCCTACATATGCGTGACGACGCACGGCGCATGCCCACACACTATGATATACTCGCGACGTGTTCCTGGCTGGTCAGAGTGGCGGGCAAAATGCATGCCCTTCCCGCATCATGATGCGGTTGATGGGAAGTATCCGACGATCTGGCAGTACTTGACAGGACTTGCAAAAGACGATACCGATGATGCACGGTTCCGGTGGGCAGGGTGCGAGCGGTTGCCCATCGGCATCGTGCGACATTGAAGGGAGCGACCGGGGATGCGAACCCCCTCACCATCGGAAGCGATGACGCCTGTCCAGAACATCGCCGAGCGCGTCGTCACCAATGTCGAACGGGTGATCGTCGGCAAGCACCGGGAAGTACAACTGACGCTGGTCGCCTTGCTGTGCCGCGGGCATGTCTTGATCGAGGACGTGCCGGGCGTCGGGAAGACCGTCCTGGCCAAGACGATTGCGCGCTCGATTGGCTGTTCCTTCAAGCGCATCCAGTTCACGCCGGACCTCCTGCCCGGTGACGTAACGGGTGTCTCGATCTTCAATCAGGGGTCGCGCGTCTTTGAGTTTCGGCCCGGCCCCATCGTCGCGCAGATCGTGCTGGCGGATGAGATCAACCGCGCGACGCCCAAGACGCAATCCGCGCTCCTCGAAGCGATGGAGGAGCGGCAAATCACGGTGGACGGCGAGACGCACGACTTGCCGATGCCCTTTGTCGTACTGGCGACCCAGAACCCGATTGAATACGAGGGGACGTTTCCGCTCCCGGAGGCGCAACTGGACCGCTTTCTCCTGCGCCTCTCCCTCGGCTACCCGACGCACATGGAAGAGATCGCTGTCCTGCAAAACCAGATGTCCGGCCATCCGCTCTCGCGCATCGAGCAGGTTGTGGATGTCAGCGAATTAGTCACGGCGCAGCAGTACATCATCGAAAACGTGCGGGTGGACCCACTAATTCTCGAATACATCGTTTCGATGTCGGAGGCGACGCGGCGGCACGACGAGATTTACCTCGGCGCCAGCCCACGCGGCACGCTCGGCCTGCTCGCATCAGCACGGGCCTGGGCGGCGCTCGCTGGGCGGGATTATGTGCTGCCGGACGATGTCAAGGCGCTCGCGGAGCCTGTCCTGGCGCATCGGCTGATCGTCAGCCCGGCGGCGCGGATGCGAAACATTGATGGCCGGGGGATCGTCCGCGAGCTCCTACAACGGGTGCCCGTTCCCGGCGCAACGCCGTTCATCCAGCGGGTCGAGGGCCGGTCGCGTGGGGCGCGCCCGTGAATGCGGCCAAGGTTGGCGCACTGGCTGTCGTCATTCTGATCGCGGCGCAGGTGAGCGGTTGGGGTGTCCTTGACACGCTCTTTTTCGTCGTCATCGGCGTGCTGATCGTCGCGTTTGTCTGGAGCCGGATCAGCCTGCGTTCCCTCGCCCTCACGCGGGAGACGCGGACGGATCGCGCGCAGGTTGGGCAGACAATGGACGAGCGTCTAACAATCGAGAATCGCGGCAAACTGGCGAAACTGTGGCTGGAAGTGCGCGACCACTCGACGTTGCCCGGTCACGCCTCCGCCGTCAGTCAGGTCGCGCATTTGCCCGCCGGTCAGCCCTATCACTGGCGTGTGCGCACCCGTTGCACGCAGCGCGGCAAGTTCACTATCGGCCCGCTCACTCTCCGGGGCGGCGATCCCTTCGGCCTCTTCCCGGCGCAACGGCTGATCCCTGAAACGGCCAATCTGATCGTGTACCCGGCGACGGTCGATGTCTCGTCATTCGTCGTTTCGGTCGGCGATCTGCCGGGTGGTGCGGCGACGCAGCGGCGCACGCACTACGTGACACCGAATGCATCCGGCGTCCGCGAGTATTTCTGGGGTGACTCCTTCAACCGCATCGCGTGGAGTACGACAGCGCGGACTGGCAGATTGATGGTGAAGGAATTCGAACTCGATCCGACGACCGATGTCTGGGTGCTCGTTGACCTCCATACGTCGGTCCACGCCGTCGCCCCGCTGCCGCAACCGGGTGTGCCGGAGCCGGTGGACGAATGGGCGATCTCGACCGAGGAGACGGCGATTACGATTGCCGCCTCGATCATGCAGCACTTCGTCGAGCAGGGACGCAATGTCGGCCTCGTTGCGCGCGGCATGCACAGCGAGATCGTCAATACGGATCGCGGCGAGCGGCAGACGTTGAAGATGCTCGAAGCGCTCTCGGTCGTCCATGCTGACGGGATAACCGAGTTGCAGGAAGTACTGACCGCCGAGTCGATGCGCTTCGGTCGCAATAGCGCGCTCGTCGTCGTCACGCCGTCCGCCGATGAGGGATGGGCGGCAGGACTGATGCCGCTCGTCTATCGTGGCGTCAAGGCAGTTGCCGTGATCGTTGACGCCGAATCGTTCGGCGCGCCGCGCGGCGCTTATCGTGTCGTCACCAGCCTGACGGCGGCGAATGTCCCCGTCTATATGGTGCGGCGGGGTGAGGAAATCGGCCGGGCGCTTACACACCCGATTGGTCTGTCCGACGCTGCGCCGCCGACCATCCGCCCGACGCCCGAACCACAGATTGCCCGCCCGCCGCGCGAGGAAGTGCGCGGCGGCGTCCCTGTCCAGCAACCGGCCGCCCCATAGTCCTTCGCTCCATATGGCGCCGCTCCACGCAGCGCGGGGGTTTGCATCATGGCACGAGCGTTCACCGATTGGCAGTCGAAACTCCGCAAACCGAGTTGGCAAACGCTGCTCCGCCCGCTTCGATTGCCGGAAGGATGGGGGACGTTCGCCCTCGTCGTGCTAATGGTGCTGGTCGTGCAGACGGCAATCCTGCGCGCGGAATGGGCACCGGAGTTGCGTATTCTGCCCTCCGTCACCTGGGTCGGATTGCTCGCCGGATTCGTGCTCGCGCGCATTGGGCCGCTCAAAAACTACTACGCGCATCTGATCGGATGTGCGACCGGCATCGTTACAATCTGGCTGCGCACGCTCTCGGTGGTTGACGACCGGTTCGGCGGGATGCGCGGTAAGTCAGTCGAGTTGGCGCACCGCCTCGGGAACTACATTCACGCCGCGTGGAATGGCACGGCGGAGGATGATCTCTTCCTGTTCATCCTTGTCTGTGCCGCACTGATGTATTTTTTCGCCTACTTCTCGATGTGGTGGATTTTTCGGTCGCACTGGCTCTCGCCGACGCTTGGCGTCGCCGGGCTGATTCTCCTTATCAATCTCGGCTACGACCGCGAGGACAGCGGTCTCTTCCTCTTTCTCTTTCTCCTGATCGTTATCCCGCTGGCGATCCGCTTCTATGCCTTCCAGCAGCAGGCAGAGTGGCGCACGGCGCACATCAAGTTTCCGGACTCGCTCGGTTGGCGTTTCATGTCTGTCGCGACGGGGTTATCGTTCCTATTGCTCTTTGTCGCGTATCTCCTACCCTTCTCCGTCCATGGTGGGCCGGTCCATACGGCGTGGGAACAGGCATCAGCGCCGTGGGTCAATCTCGAAGGACGCTGGGAAGGCTTTTTTCCCAGCATCGCGGGACGTGGGCGGACGCGGAACACTTTTCCCGGTTTTGCCGCCTTTGGTGAGACATTCCAACTCGGTGGCGGCCTGAACCTCCCGGCCGATCCGGCGATTGCGCTCAAGTGCGAGGCGATCCCAAGCCAGTACGTCAAGATGAACACGTACGATTTCTACACCGGTCATGGCTTCAAGAAGACCGTGTCGGCTGACTTCAAGGCACAGCAGCCGGACGGCAGCACCTACGATCCGCGCGTCTCGCTCGATGCGAGCAAGGCCGTGCCGCTTCCGCCGGTCGCCGATCAAACCGCGAAGAGCGCCAGTTGCTCGACGCAACTCTTCCGCCCGCGCGGGAACATCCTGCCGATCACCGGTACGCAACTCGAACAGATCAATACGCAAACATTCGTCAGCCTCGGCTGGCAAAGTTTCGATCTCGCCGGGACAGCGATCCCGCCGTCCGCCGCCAATCCCGTGCCCGCACCGCTCGATGATCTCATCAAGAAAGTTTCCAACCTGCAAGGATTGACCGTCTCGACCGATGCGCCGCCGACGCTCCGGCCGGGCGCGCAGGGGCAGGTGACGCTGCAACAGGATGGCACGCTCGTCATCTACGTGCCCGCAACGACGCCGACGACCTTCACACCAGATCAGTTGGCGCAACTCGTCGCCCGTACGCAGCAGCAATCGGTGGCACAGGGCACACCGCCACCGCGTATCTTCCGCGTAACCATTGTGCAGGCACCTGTCCTCCAACCAACGCCGTCGCCCGTGTCGACGAGCGCGAACGCTACGAATGGCTCACCGACGGCGACACCCGGCGTGACGACAACGCCCCAGGCCGCATTCGTGCCGTTGGACAAGCGTTTTGACGCGATCACTGAGGAACAGAACCGCCTCGCCGCGTCCCTCATCCAAACGCAGGTCGTCATTGAGAACGGCAAGGCGACGGCGATCCTGTATCGCGGGCAGGCACCGAACTTCTCCGATATTGACGAGGTAATTTCCACCGCGCCCGTCCCGGTCGGCAAGGAGGTGACCGAGTCCATTCGCGTCAGCGAAGCGACAGAAGAGATGCTGCGCACCGCGCCTACCGCCCTGCCGAAGTGGGCTGACCGGTACATGCAACTGCCAGATGGCATCACGCAGCGTACCGCCGACCTTGCGCAGACGTTGGCGAAAGGAACGACGAATCAATACGACTACGCGGCAGCGGTCGAGAAATACCTGCGCGAGAACTATCTTTATCAGGAGAAGATCAACCTGCCGCCGTTCGATCGCGACGTGACCGACTATTTCTTGTTCCAATCAAAACAGGGGTACGGCGAATACTTTTCGACAGCGATGCTTGCCCTCCTCCGGCTGAATAGCGTCCCAGCGCGCGAAGTTGTCGGTTACCTCCCTGGCGGGCGGGCGGATGATGGTCGGCTTGTCTCGTTAGAGAATCAGGCGCACGCGTGGGTGGAAGTCTACTTCCCGCAATACGGTTGGATTACCTTCGACCCAACGCCCCGCCCCGGTATCCCACCGATGACGCGCGGCCCGCAAGTTGTGCCGCCGGTTAGTACAGCTGACCCCAATGCCCCGGCCGTAGGCGACCTCGCCGGTGGGCAGGATCGCCTCGACGCCCGCGGTGAGGATCGCCTGCGCCAACTGGACGAAGAATTGAACGGCGGGTTCGACTCAGGAGGTGCGTACGTGCCGCTCAAGCAGCAGCGCGCGGTCAGCCCACTCTTCTTTGTAATTCCGTTCCTGTTCGGGCTGTTCGCGCTCGTCGTCGCCTTTCTCTGGCTCCGCACCTTCCGTGGCATGAGCGGGGCGACGCAATGGTATGCGCGCATGACGCGCGCGACCCGTCTCACCGGGTTGATTCGTTGGAACCAGACGACGACGCCCTACGAGACGGCGGCTTCGGTAGCGCAGCGTCTGCCAGGGAGTAAGGATGCCGCAATGCTGATCGCGCGGCGGTACGCGGAGGAGCAGTACGCCGGTCGTCCACCCGCCGCCGAGGCCGTCGAGACGCGTACAGCGTGGATGCGACTGCGCAAATTGGTTTTCCAGAGCGCGCTACCGGGTAACCGGCGCAAAGACCGCAAGGATGTGGATGCCGCACCGCCGATACAACCTCGCGGCCGGCGTCAACGGTAGGTGTTGGAGAACTCGCCAGGAAAGTGACAGTCATGACATCACCAACGCCCGCCCTGCGCCCCGTTATCGTGCTCGGCAGCATCAATACTGATCTCGTCGTCCGCGCACCGCATTTCCCGCGACCCGGCGAGACCTTGCACGGCTCCGATTTCGCGGTCATTGGTGGCGGCAAGGGAGCGAACCAGGCGACAGCGGCGGCTCGGCTCGGCGCGCCAGTGCAGTTCATCGGTGCGGTCGGGGCGGACGACTTCGGCGCGCGCCGGATCGAGGAGATGGCCGCAGCGGGCGTTGATGTCGCTGCGATTGCACGCGTCGCGGACAGCCCGACGGGCGTTGCGCTCATCACCGTCAATGCGCACGGCGAGAACACAATTATCGTTGCTGCCGGGGCGAATTGGCGCGTCACCGAGCAGGATATATCTGGGACGATGCTGGCGATGGCGGCGGGCGGCGTGCTCGTCGCGCAGCTCGAACTGCCGCTCGAAACCGTCGCCGCCGGTCTCGCCTGCGGGCAGGCGGCGGGGTTGACGACCCTGCTCAACACCGCGCCGTACAAGGCGGAGGCACGCGGCCTGCTTCAGCATGTGGATATACTCGTCGCGAACGCGATGGAGGCGGGCGATCTTGCCGAGTGGGCAAGCCCTGCCACGGAAGAGAATGCTGCGGATGTCGCGGCGCGGCTGCGGGCGCGAGGGCCGCGCACCGTGATCGTCACGCTCGGCGCGGCGGGTGTGATCGTCGCGACGGGCGCGGCGACGCTACTCATCCCCGCGCCACGCGTCCATGTCGTGGATAC
>JAABUZ0100002951.1_pt1 | contig 26734 bp, 11 predicted proteins | sample 5562091 | NCBI WGS metagenome assembly JAABUZ01 (sample SAMN12813069, study PRJNA571459) | rock metagenome | isolation source: Antarctica rocks | place: Antarctica: Victoria Land, Linnaeus Terrace sud | collected 2015-12-21 | reverse complement strand
GTCATCAGGAGTTGGTCCGTTTCCAACTCCCCAGCGTGCCAACGTCAATAGGACATTTCTACTTGGCACGAATAGGACATTATCACTTTGCGCCGACAGCTGCGTCTCAACGCATGGACATCCTACTGTGAACATGCTATTCTCTAAAATCTTAAGACCGCTAGGGCAGGTTGCGGAAATCGCCCTAGATCCGATTTGCGCGCGAGCTCAGCGTCCGAGCATCGGTTAATCGCGCGTCGATCTACAAAGTTTTCTTAGCTTCCCTGAACGAAGTAGCTGATTAACCTAAATTATTCCTGCGTTGAGGAGACCCGCTTGATACAGCTTTATCGACGTATCTGCCTGCCGTTCGCGGCGTTCTGGATTATGCTTTGCCCCACTGCTGTCTGGGCGCAAGCCGTAAGCGGTGATGTAACCGGCACCGTTCTTGATTTAACCGGCGCAGCCGTCCAGAACGCCGCCGTCTCAGCCGCGAACGAAGCAACAGGCGTGAAAGCGACCGCGCAAACCACCGCCGAAGGCACGTACCGGTTTACGAATCTGCCTGTCGGCAGTTACACGATTACCGCTGCCGCTGTCGGGTTCTCAACCGCTACCGTGAAGAATGTCACTGTGGCTCTCAATACTGTCGTGACGGCCAATTTAACGGTGGAAGTGGGAAAGGCCAGCACCACGGTGGAAGTGAGCGCGGCCGGCGCTACCATCGACACCACCACGGCGCAGGTTCAGACCACTTTCGCCGCGGCGCAGGTGATGAACGTGCCCACAGCTTCGCGGGGAACGGGAATCTGGAATCTGAGCTTAATCGGCGCCGGGGTTTCTTCGCAGGGCGGCGTTGGTCAGGGAACCGGTCCCGCGATTGCGGGGCCGCGTCCCGAGAACAATGCTTTCAATCTGGACGGCGTTCCGAATAATGACCGCTACAATACCGGCCCGCTTGTTTACACGTCGAATGACTCCATTGCGGAAGTCTCGCTTTTGCAGAATCAGTTTAGCCCTGAGTTCGGCGGCGGTTCGGGAGGGGTCTTCAACGCGATTGTAAAAACCGGGACCAACCAGCTTCACGGCTCGGTGTATGAATACTTTCAGAATCGCAATCTCAACGCGGTTGATTCCACGCTGGCAGTTCAGGGATACAAATCTAACCGGCGTTTCGACAACAATCGCCTGGGCGCAACCATTGGCGGCCCGATTATTAAGAACAAGTTCTTCTATTTCGGCAATTTTGAGTACAACCCGATTGGCCGCGTGACTCCTCCGGCATCGGCTCTATTGGCGCCCACGGCCGCTGGTATCTCTGCATTAAACGGCATTCCCGGACTGAGCAAAACCAATCTCGGCATCTTCGAAAAATTTGTTCCGGCGGCTCCGGCGGGTAATGGGAACTCGATTGCCGTCAATGGAGTCTCCATTCCCATCGGCTCGATCTCGGTGGTGTCTCCGAATTATCAGAATAACTACGACGCGGTGGTTGCGCTTGATTACAGCATCAGCGATAAAGACCAAGTGCGAGGCCGCTGGATTTACAACAAACGAAATTCCATTGATACGAGCGCGCAGCTACCGGTTTTTGACGTCACTTCTCCGAATAACAATTATTTGTACTCCGTTTCGGAGTTCCACAACTTCGGCCCTACTCTGCAGAATGAATTTCGTGCCTCTTTCAGCCGCAACTTCAACGAGCTGGGAGTTCCCGGTTATAGTTATCCCGGTCTCGACGCTTTTCCGAACATCACCATCGACAATCTGAACAGCTTGAACATCGGACCTGGCGGGCCGTCCGGCTCAGTCCAAAACGTATTTCAAGCTTCGGACAACATCAGCAAAATTATCGGCAAACACACTCTGAAGATCGGTTACAACTTCGTCGATGTGATCCTGACAAACTACTTCATTCAGCGTGTTCGCGGCGACTATTATTATCTGACATTGCAGGATTACCTGAACGACGTTTCTCCAACAGACTTTGGCGAACGCAGCGCAGGTCCGACGAGCTATCCAGCCGGTTTTCTACAGCATGAAGCGTTTTTTAACGATGATTACCGGATTCTTCCCAATCTGACCCTGAATCTGGGCTTGCGGTACGAGTATGTGACGATGCCGATCGCTTCCCGCTACCAAAAATATAGCGCGCTGGCAAGCGTGCCCGGCATCCTGAACGTGGCCGAACCGAAATTCAGCCCGAACGACTGGTCGCCAAGGCTGGGATTTGCCTATTCTCCAGGCGGCAGCGGCATCTGGTCGATCCGCGGCGGGTTTAGCCGGGCGTTCAATCTGACTTACGCCAATCTGACATCCAATGCGGCTCCTCCGTACTTCCAGCAAACGAACGACGTCAATGTGGATAGTACGACGAATGGGTTCCTGGCAGGCGGCGGTTTATCCGGATCAGCAGTGCCGCTTCCGAACACGCCAAGGGGACAGTTAGCCGTTCTTGGAAGTTACACGTTCGGCCAGAAACGCCCTTACGGATTGACTTACACGCTCGGTATAGAGCGAGTATTTAAAAACGACTATACGCTGGAAGTTCGTTACACAGGCACCAAGGGCGTCCATCTCTGGAACCAGACTCGACTGAATGTAAATGCCAGGGTGAACGCGAACAATTACATTCCCACTTATACAACCATGCCTTCTGCGCCTACTCTAGGGACGTTGACAAAAACGCTGGCTCAAGTCCAATCGTATATTACGTCGGGCGGCACCGCCGACCTGCCATACAATAGCCTTGCTGCTTATGGGTCCGAGGCTAACATTGTGGCGTACGCGCCGCAAGGATACTCAAGCTATAACGGATTGGCCGTTCAGTTGACAAAGAGATTCTCCAATAACTTAAGTTATATTGCAGCATATACGTGGAGCCATACCATTGACGACGCCACGGCGACGAACTTTTCCACTTATCTCACGCCGCGACGCGCGCAGGACTTTCAAAACTTGGCCGCTGATAAATCATCATCCGCTCTTGATCACCGTCATCGATTTACGTTCACGCCTATTTATGACCTGAAAATGTTCAGTGGCCGAAACTGGCTTCTCAAAAACCTGGTTGGCAATTGGACTGTTTCGGGAACCTACACTTATGAAAGTCCCGAGTATGCGACGGTACAGAGCGGAGTCGACTCTAATCAGAATGGCGACGCCGCCGGTGACCGTACCATCATCAATCTTTCGGGCAATGCAAATCTAAGCAGCGGCGTGACGCCTGTTACGAGCACGGGCGCGGTAAGCGCCAGCGCCGCAACCACCGTCGCCTATGTCGCCAAGAACTCGAATGCAAGATACATTCAAGCCGGTGTCGGCGCGCTCGCCAACGCTGGCCGAAATACATTTCCGCTCAAGCCGACTAACAACATCGATGCCGCGCTAAGCAAGAATTTCAACTTGACCGAACGGGTAAGGCTGAGCTTCAGCGGTCAGTTCTTCAACATCTTGAATCATCCGCAGTTTACGGGCGGATATCTGAACGATGTGGCATCAAACGGTTACACGACCAGCCGCAATGATCTGATTGCCGGTAATCCTTACTTCGGCCGATTCGATCTGTTCTACAGCAGCAACTCTCGCACGGGACAGCTTACGGCCCGCATTACTTTCTAAGGAGTGAAGGGTCTCACCAGATTCTTTCGATATTGGAACGGCGCTTCTCTTTCTGAAGGGCATGGCGTAAACGCCACAGGGACCCGGCCAGCGCTAAAAGGCAGCAAAGTTCAACCAAAACCTTCTCGCCATCCAGGAGGTCTGGCGGCTGTTTTTTCAGATTGGGATCGATAATAATCCCATGGATGAAAAGCACGGCGGCGGCCACGTAGGCAAGGTAGTGAAAGTATTTCCAGATTTTAAAACCTAGTCGCTTACGCAGATAAGATGTAATCACCACAAAGCCAGCCAAGTAAAACGCAGCCGCGCCCAAGCAGTTGTAAAGACGCTGTCCCGGCGAGTTGACCGGCCAGAGAACGTCCATAAGGCCAAAGCCCGCGTCATGGGAAAACAGCAGCAGGACGGGGTGCAGAAACACAAGCCCCAAGGCTGCATAGGCAGTCCAGTTATGGATATCAAAAACTCGTCTTCTTCCGTAAGGCCACCATCGCGCGGGCGGGTTGTAACGGGTAGACAACAGGAGGCCCAATAGAATGTTGACTGTCAGCAAAACCATCGCTGACAGTCCGGCGTAGCTGGAAAGATCAACCGCTGTCATCAATTTCAGGATTTGCTTGGCGTTTTGACGGTGATGACAGGGATATCCTGATCCTTGACGTATTTATTAAAGGCGGGCACCTGCACATCCATTAACTGCTTCAGCTTATTGATTTGCGCGTTGATGCCGGTGGCCAAGTCTTCGTAAACCTGCTGCTGAGAAGCGGTCGGCTGCGAGTCAGATCCTTCCACCGCAGTCAACAGAGCCGCCAGTTTGTTGTTCAGCTTCACGGGAAAATTGAGAGGGTCTTCGCTGGCTCGATTCTTGGTTTGATATAAGGCTTCCTCGACCGACGTCATCTCGGCAGAGAGGCTTTTCGCGCGATCCAGTACCGTGCGCGACTTTTCCGTTTGCGGCCCCGCTTTGAGCCGCGCTGTCAATTCATCAACCTGCTTGCGCACATCGCGGATCTGAATGACAGCATCGTTCGTCTGACTCAGCTTGTCGCGCATTTGCAGCCCTAACTCAAGCTGGGCGGCATATTGCTCCGGGGTAACCTGCACGCGGGGATCTTTGCGAACTTCAAACTTTTGCGTTTGAGTTTTGCCGTTAACCGTCAAACGCGCCTGATAAGTTCCCGGCACGACGGCGGGACCGCGCACGCCGCCTGCCCAAAGAATCATGCCGGGAAATCTGGTGGCGTCGGGATAGCGAAGATCCCATTCAAAGCGATTGAGCCCCTGCGCTGCCGGAGCCAGAGGCGAGCGGCCACCGCCGCGTGGTCCCTCGGTTTCCTCTTCTCCTTCCGGTGCCGCGCTTTGAACGGATGCTTCTTCCCGCGCTGGAGCCTTGCTGGAGAACTTTTTAATCAGCTTGCCGCTTTCGTCAAGGAACTCAAGGGTCACTTCGCTTTCCGGCTTGCTCTTCAGCCAGTAATAAACTACAGCGCCGCTGGCGGGGTTCGCGCCTTCATTAGGTATGCTCCGGCCAAAGCCGCGCCCCAAGGCCGCGCGATAGGCGTGCTTCGGCTGGAAAAGGTGAAGGTCCTCATTCGCCAGTCCGTCGGTGAGCTGGGCAAGAATATGCGTATCGTCAAAGATCCAGAAGGCTCTGCCGTGGGTCGCGGCTACCAGCTCGTGTTCGCGCTTGTGAATCGCGAGATCTGAGATTTGCGTAACCGGCAGATTCAACTGTAAAGACTGCCATTTCGAGCCGCCGTTAAAAGAAACATAGATGCCGGTTTCAGTTCCGGCGTAGAGCAGATCCTTCTTGTTGGGATCTTCGCGAATGCAGCGCGTAAAAGCGCTTGGCGGAATGCCGTTTGTGATCTGTTGCCATGTTTTGCCGTAATCTGTCGTTTTATACAAGTACGGACGATTGTCGTCAAATTTGTACATGGTTGCGGCAATGTAAGCGGTGCCGGGATCAAAGGGCGATGCCTCCATGGAGTTAATCTGTATCCACTCGGGCTCACTCTTCGGGGTGACATTCTCCCAATGCTGGCCGCCATCGCGGGTGATATGCACCATGCCGTCATCAGCGCCGGCCCAGATGAGCCCTTTCTTCAGCGGCGATTCGATCACGGTGAAGATGGTGTCGTAATACTCGACGCTTGTGTTGTCCTTCGTGATAGGCCCGCCGGAAGAAATCTGCTTTGACTTGTCATTGCGCGTCAAATCACCACTAATCGGTTTCCAGGTCTGGCCCTGGTCGGTGGATGCGAAGAGCGCATTACCGCCCGCGTACAGAAGATTCGAGTCGTGTGGGGAAAAGAGCAGCGGGAAGTTCCATTGGAAGCGGTATTTCAAAGCATCCGGCGCCCATCCCATCTCGTTATCGGGCCAGACGGTCACATTGCGCGTTTGTCCATCATGGTGGTCGTAGCGCGTGATTAAGCCGTCATAAGAACCCGCGAGGATGATGTTTGTATCCTTCGGCCAGGGTGCGATCCAGCCGCTTTCACCGCCTCCCACCGGATACCATTGACGCTCGCCAATACCGCCCGTCGCGCTGCGGGTCGCAATCTTGACCGTTGTGTTGTCCTGCTGCGCGCCGTATGCGTTATAGGGGAAGTCATCGTCGAGAGCGACCCGGTAGAACTGCGCGGTTGGCTGATTATCCACCGAACTCCAATTCTTGCCGCCGTTGGTGGAGACAATCGCGCCGCCGTCATTGCCTTCGATCATGCGCTGCGGATCGCTGGGTGAGATCCAAAGCACGTGATTATCGCCATGGGGAGTGGCGATGGTATTCCACGTCTTGCCGCCGTCATCGGAGCGGAAAAATTCTACGTTAGTGGCGTAAACTTTATTCGGGTCCGCAGGGTCCGCGAAGATGCGTCCGTAATACCAGGCACGCTGCCGCAGTTTTCGCTCGTCATTGACCTTTGTCCAGGTCTTTCCGGCATTATCGGAGCGAAAAACGCCGCCTTCTTCGGCTTCGATCAACGCATAGATGCGGTCCGGGTTGGCGGGGGAAACTGTTAGCCCAACATTGCCGATGACGCCCTTGGGCAAGCCGGGATTTTTGGTAAGTTCGGTCCAGGTATCGCCGCCGTCGGTTGATTTGAAAATACCGCTGCCGGGGCCGCCGCTTTCGAGATCCCAGGGCTTGCGGTACGCCTCCCAAAAACCGGTATAAAGAACATTGGCGTTGGTCGGATCGAAGACAAGCTCAATAGCGCCCGCTTTCGGGCCGCGCGAAAAGATTTTCTCCCACGTCTTTCCGCCATCCTTCGAGCGATACAGGCCGCGATCCTCATTGGGTGCCCACACATGACCGAGCGCCGCCACGTAGACCAGATCAGGATTTTTCGGATGAACACGCACGCGAGCGATTTGACGCGTATTTTCAAGGCCGATGCGCTTCCATGTCCTGCCGGCGTCCATTGACTTATACAGGCCGTCGCCGACCGAGACATTGCCGCGAATATCGTATTCGCCAGTCCCGGCGTAGATAATATTAGGATCAGATTCGGCGACAGCAATGTCGCCGATGGAAGCCGTGCCGAAAGGCTGTCCATCGGAGATAGGCTCCCAGTTGGAACCGCCGTTAACGGTTTTCCATACTCCTCCGGCCGCGCCGCCGAAGTAGTAAACGTTTGGTTGAGATTCAACGCCGGTAACGGCTGCGACTCTTCCGCCTCGAAAGGGGCCAATCAAACGCCATTTCAAAGTTTTTACGTTATTAATGTCTTGCGCGTTCAGTATGCAGGCTGTGAATAAGCAATATGCTAGAAATCTGTTCACTGGTTATCCTTTTTTACGGGAGGCAGAAACTGATAATACAAAAATCCGTTTACGTTGGGTTTCGCGGACAGGGCGCAGATATGCGATTTCGGAAGGCGATATCTGTTTTATTATGGCTCCTGTCTCTGAGTTTGTCAGCACAAACGCCGGACACGGCCACCATTCACGGCCAAGTTACGGACCAAAGCCAGGGTGTCGTCGCCGGTGCGCAAGTGACAGTAACGAATACGCTGACCGGACTGCAGCGGACAGCAGCGACGGACAAATCCGGCGGCTTTGGGCTCGCGGGGCTTCCGGTTATCGGCAGCTATGACTTCCGCGCGAGTAAACAGGGTTTTGTCGAGGCGCACGCGGCGAATATAACGGTAGCGGGCGGAACTACTGCCGAGATAAATCTTCAACTGAACGCAGCGGGCGGGCGCACTCAGGTTACCGTGATGGGCGCGGCAGGGGAGGTGCGAACTGACGAGCCACAACTTGGCAATCGTCTCAGTGGTAAACAAATGGAAGAAATTCCTTTGTTCAACCGGAAGATTACTTACTTGCCGCTGTTGAATGCGGCAAACCGGCCGGCAATCAATCAGGGCGACGTCTTCATAAACCAGAACCTCTTTACGACGAATGGAGCGGGGCGGCGTCAGACATGGTTTGAGGTGGATGGCACCACGGGCAACGATAGCTGGGGACGACAGACCATCTTCAGTAACATTCCATTATCGGCTGTTGGAGAGATGACGATTCTTGTCAATGAATTTTCAGCGGAGTACGGCGGCAGCACGGGCAGCGCCATTAACATCATCACCAAGAGCGGCGGCAATCAGTTTCACGGAGAAGCGCTGGGCTTATGGCGTCCTTCGGGGACGGAAGCAGCGCTCTCCGGATTTAACGCGAACAATGCCCTGAGCGGCAATGATTTGACGAACGACACGCTGGCGCAAGGCGCGCTGTCGCTGTCCGGTCCGGTGGGAACCGGCGGTCACACCCGGTTTTTCGCCGCCGGTGAATATAGTCTGGAGAATCGGGCTTCGCCGGTGATTTCACCGCTTGCTCCCGGCAACTTCATTGGTCACTACCGGAACTGGCTGGGCTTCTTTCGCCTGGATCATCAATTCAATGAGCGGAACAATGTATTCTTGCGAAGCAATGTCGATGGTTTTTACGACACGAATCCGAACGGCACGGTCGGCGGAAACAATTTGCCCAGCGTCGGTCGCGTGTTCCGGCGAAGGACTTATTCAGAGGAGTTGGGTGAAACGGCGACAATTAGCCCCACGGTTTTTAATAACCTGCGATTGCAGTTCCAATTGGCTTCTCCTATTACGCAGTTCGATCCGGTGATCAATGGCACGCAGTATTCCGTGCCCATCTCCACCGGCGGCACGTTCACGTCGGGCACATCGCAATCGGCGTTGCTGACCAACCGCCAGTATCAAGTGAACGATACGTTGTCCGTGGCGCGGGGCAGTCATCAACTGAAATTCGGCGGCGATATGATTTTCGCTCACACCGGAGGCAACAGCAAAGAGTTCGGCGGACCGATTTACGATGGTCAGTTCGTCTACAACACCTGCACCCAAAGCTTGGCGGTGTGTGAGAGTCCTGCTTATCTGAACAACATCAACAACGTCCGAACCTACACGCAAAGTTACGGCAACGCGAATTACATTGTTAATGACACGCTTTGGTCACTCTTTGCGCAGGATGATTATCGTATCCGGCCCGATCTGGCAGTGAATCTGGGTCTACGCTATGAGCAGCAGACATTCACCGATTCGCGCCTCGGTTTCGCCCCGCGTGTCGGTTTTGCTTATAACTGGCGCGGCGAAGGCAAAACGGTGATCCGGGGCGGCTTTGGTATTTATTATTCCCAGATCGTTGATAACTCCGCCGCCAATTACGCCCTCACGGGACCCGCTGGAGTGTTTAACTATACAGCCGCTCCGGGGCAGATTGGCTTTCCCGCAAGTGTCGCGACGGCGCCTCTGCCCGCTTTCCCTGTCGGAGCCGTGCAGCCGTTGCGTAGTCTTTATATTCGGCCCGGCAATAGCGCCTATTTGAATCAATTCTTTCCTACCTCCACACTGGTCGGCTATCCCGATAAGCTGCTGAATCCATACTCAGAGCAATGGACGTTCGGCGTGGAGCAGCAATTAAATTCCAACTGGGTGTTGAGCGTGGATTATGTTGGCTCGCACACGCTCAGAGTCAACAGGCCGCTCGATGTCGATGCGCCTTCACCTTTTATCCGAACTGCGCCGGGACAGATACGGATGCCGCAAGCAGCCAATTGCACCCGGCCTTATTGGGTGTGGTGGTACGCGCAGCACAACATGGCTTGTAACGCCGCAAGAGCTACCAATCCTCAGCCTCCTTACAGCGTGATACAGACGGACGTGAATAATGGATACGGCTATTACGATGCCCTGGACGTGAACCTGAGCCGCCGGTTCAGCCACGGTTTGTCCATGCTGGCCAGCTATACCTGGTCTCATGCCATCAATAATGTAGACCCGGATATTCCCGGCCAGAATCCCAATGATCCTAACTTTACGGGACGAGCGGAGAATGGCAGCGCCATCTTCGATCAGCGCCAGCGATTTGTTCTGAGCGGCATCTACACAGCTCCTTTTAAAATCAGCCTGGGCGGAGTGGCGACGCTCGCTTCCGGGCTGCCCTACAACATCACAACGGGAACCGCCAATAGCGGCGACACGGGCGCTACGGCGGATCGTCCGGTCATCAATGGAGTCGTCGTTGGCCGCAATACCGGTCGAGGCCGGGCCATTTATGACGTTTCGCCTTTCATCGAACGGCCGTTTGTATTAGGCACGGAGCGCATCCAACTGAAGTTGCGGGCGGAAGCATTCAATGTATTCAATCACGCCAACTTTGTCGGCTATAGCGGCACTTACGGCAACGGCGGTTCACCGGGCGCGGGCTTCGAACAGCCGCTCGCCGGAATCACCAACCAGTTACCGGCAAGATCAATGCAGTTTTCAGCCAGATTGACGTTTTAATGATTTTGCGCCTTCAGGGCAGCCCAGCTCTGCATTAATTTTGCCAAGGCCGCGCGCCGGTCGGCCACTGCCGTTATCGTTTGCGTGGTAGGCGCCGCGTCAGCCTCTTGCAGCGCCTGCAAAAGAGTCGTTAACGTGCCATTCACGCCGGAAAACGTATCAGGGCCCATGGGACCGCCCCGACCCCCGCCGAACCGTCCGCCTTCACCCTGCAACGCGAGCGCTTTCTTATCAGTTTCGGCGAGGCCTTCAGCCGCCGCGCCTGCCGATGTCTCGCGACGCTGCTGCAACCGCGCGCGAAACGCCCGAATCTGCTCAACCGTGTTTGTGCTCTCGACCAAATCATCGTAGATCTGCTTGGAAAGGGCGAACTGCTGTGACAGGCTTTTTAACGGCGTGTGAACACGCGGGTCCATCACCACCGTAATCGGCTGTATAAACGTCTGGCCTCCGACCGTCAATTTAACGGTGTATGTGCCCGGCATCACCCAAGGCGAATTTGACATCGGCGGAGTATCTTCGAAGACAGCCTGCATCGGATAATCAACACGCCTCGCGGGCAGCGGCGCGTAGTGCATATCCCACAGAAAGCGATGCATGCCCGGTTGACTGGAAAGGCGCTGGGGCGGACGAACCCAGTATCGAGGAATGGGGAGGTTCGGATCAACGGCAGGCGCTGGATCAGCGCTGGAATACTTTCTCACCAACTGGTTCGTTGAGTCAAAGATCTCAAGAGTCACTTCACCGCTTCCTCCCGCTCCGAGGGAATAATCGATCACGGCACCGTCGGGCGGATTTTCTCCCGCAGGCACATCCGGCGGTAGAGGCGTGTCGGTGTTCGTGTTCCAACGGACGCGAATCGCCGTTTGCGGGCGGAACAGATAAGCCTGCGAGCTGACCACGGAGCTTTTAAGTTCTCGAAGCGGCGAGATATCGTCAAGAATCCAGAAGCCGCGCCCATGAGTAGCGGCAATCAGATCATCGTCCTTGACCAGGAGATCGCGGATCGAAGTCGCCGGCATGTTGAGGCGCAGGGATTGCCAGCCGTCGCCATCATCGAAGGACACGTACACGGCGCGCTCGCTTCCGGCAAACAGCAATCCCTTCCGTTTGGGATCTTCGCGCACCACGTTAATGGCCGCGCCTTCCGGGATGCCTTCGGCAATCTCTTTCCAGGTCGCGCCGTTGTCGTGAGTGCGATAGATATGCGGGCGCAAATCGTCAAGCCGGAACGTGTTCACGGCGATATAGGCCGTGCCGCCATCGAAATGGCCGGCGTCGATAATCGACACCTTTGCCCAGGGAGTTAACCGCGGGGGCGTGACATCCTTCCAATGCGCGCCGCCATCCACCGTGACATGAACGAGGCCGTCGTCCGTTCCCGCCCAGATTTTTTTAATATCGAGCGGCGAGGGAGCCACGGCATAAATCACGCCGCGTTGCGTCGGCTGCGCGGTGGGAGTGTCCCGATACTTGCCCACGCTGGCGGGTACCTGCCAGGTTTTCCGCGTTAAATCGGGGCTGATCTGCTGCCAGCTTTGCCCGCCGTTTTGCGTTTTCCAAAGCGTGTTCGCGCCGAAGTACAGCGTGCGCGGATCACGGGGAGAAAAGACGAGAGGCGCGGTACGCACCGTCCGAAAATCCGCCGCGCGGATTGGCTTGGGCGCGATGTTCTGGACTTGGCCTGTCCGGCGGTCATACCGAGTAACTTTGCCGCCGTAAACGATGTCGGGGTCCAGCGGATCAGGCACGGCGTTTCCATACTCTTCCACGCCCACCGGATGCCATTCGCGAAAGGTGATCTCGCCATCGTTTCCGCGAGTGGCCACGCATGCCGATCCGCTCTCCTGCTGTCCGCTGCATACGCGATAGGGAAACGCGTTGTCCGCTGACACGTGGTACAGTTGCGCCGTCGGCTGGTTGTACCAGTCCGTCCAGGTTTCGCCACCGTTCACCGTGACAACCGCGCCCTGGTCGCTGACGAGGAGCATGACTTCGGGATGATGGGGGTTGATCCAGAGACCCTGGTAGTCGTCCCCGCCGGGAGCGCCGCGAATTCCAGTCCACGTTTTGCCGCCGTCCACGGATTTCCATGTCACGACAGTGGCGATATAAACAGTATCGGGATTTTGCGGATCGACCGCTGGAACCGGCAGATCGCCGCCGCCAATGCGTAATGCAGGGCGCGCATCGTCCGTGATCTTCGCCCAATTCTCTCCCGCGTCTTCCGAACGATAAATGCCGGTTCCGCGTGCCGTTGCAACGGCTGTGTAAAGCCGTGACGTGTTACTCGGCGCAATCGCGATATTAGCCTGCAGCACGCCTTCGGGCGGCAAGCCTGCCGTGAGAAGCCGCCAGTTCTTCCCGCCGTCGGTCGATTTGTAGATGCCTCCACTCGTGCCGCTCCAGGCCGCGTTCTCCCACGGACCCTGCCGCGCTTCCCACAAAGACGTGTAGATAATATCCGGATTCTTGGGGTCAATCTTTACGTCATTCGCGCCCGTGTTCTCATCCTTGTACAACACCTTTTCAAACGTTCGGCCTCCGTCGGTCGAACGGAATAAACCGCGCTCTTCGTTCGGTCCATACGGATGTCCGAGCACCGCCACGAACAGCCGGTCAGGATTGCGCGGATCAACGGCAATCTGCGGAATCTGCTGGCCGCCGCGCAACCCGAGATGTTCCCAGGTTTTGCCGCCATCGGTCGATTTGTAAATGCCGTCGCCCGTGGAAAGATCGGGCCGCTGCAAGCCTTCACCGCTGCCGACGTATAAGATGTTGGGATTGGAAGGCGCAACGGCGATCGCGCCCACTGATCCGGTGTCTTCGTGATCGAAGATCGGATTCCAGGTGTGGCCGTAATCGTTGGTCTTCCAAACACCGCCGTTCACTTGGGCAATGTAGAACACGTTTGGCTGATCCGGGATTCCCGCTAGGGCTCTGGTGCGGCCGCCGCGAAAGGGGCCAATGTCACGCCAACGCAACTCGGGAAAGAGCTTTGAATCATACGACTCGGCATACGAGACCGCTGGCGCGCTTACCAGAAGAGACAAAAGTAAGACACATACTGCACGAGAATTCAGCATAGAGACCTATTAGGAAAATCTTATTATTACTGCGGACCGAGGATGGCGTTCAGCTCGCTGAGCCGTGCATCGAGTTCTTTACGGAGCACCGCGTATCGTTCGGTCGCGTCATGCCCGATCTTCTGGTCCGTGCTGTTTGTCAGCGTATACAGATACGTGATGTGGGTCTGCAACTCCGGTTTGCTGTACCGGATTGAAGGCGTGATCAAATGCGATGCAAGCTCATTGAGTTTCGCCAGCTTGTCGGCATCAGGGCCGGTGGCGTGGCGTAGACTTGCTTGGGCTACCCGCAAGCGGGCCACGGCTTGATTCACATCACTTACCAGTTCGCGCACGCGCAAATTATAGTCAAACTGCTCCTGCAAATCAGCCTGCATTACTCCGTCCTTAATAATGCGCACATCTTCGGTAATGATTAGCGGCTGCGTTTCTGTCCACGAGCCCATCGTGAGCCGCGCGGAGTATTTGCCGGGAACAGCCGTCGGTCCGTTCGGGCCTTCGGGACGGGTTTTGCTTTGCCAGGGACCCGCGTAGCGCTCATCCCAGAAAAAGCGGTGCATCCCGGCGGTTTTTTCAAGCACAACAGGAACGCCGCCACGAGGACGAGCTTCTCCTTCTTCTTCGCCGGATGTCACATCGCTTTCGGAGGGCCGGTCCGCTGGTACGGCAGACACGCTGGAAAATTTGCGAATGGTTTTGCCTGTTCCGTCCAGGATTTCAAGCGTCATCTCTTCCGTGGGGGCATTCGCCAGATAGTAATCGATGGCCGCTCCCGGCCGCAAGTATTGAGGATCTCCAGGTTTGCTCCTGGAACTCAGACCCTCCAAAGCCGCACGCGGCGGAGTGCGGATTGATTCTCGCGGCTGAAACAAAAACGCCTGTGCTCCCGCCATTTTGTCGTTCAACTGATGCAATGGCGTCAGGTTATCCAAGATCCAGAATGACCGTCCCTGCGTTGACACCACCAGATCCTGATGCGTTACCTTAATATCGGTTACGGGCGTTACCGGCAGATTCATTTGGAAGGATTGCCAGCGCCCGCCGTTATCAAAGGAGACATAAATACCGAACTCCGTACCGGCGTACAGCAGTCCGGCACGGTCCGGATCTTCGCGCACCACTCTCGTCGGCTCGTCTTTGGCAATACCGTTTGCGCCATCGGTTAAACACGTCCACGTGCTTCCATAATCATCGGTGCGGTAAATGTAAGGCTTGAAGTCGCCTAAAAGGTAGCGGTACATCGCGGCATAGGCTGTTCCGGCGCGATGCGGACTAGGCTCTATATTCTGTACCCGGCCGCCGGGAGGCAATCCGTGTGGAGTCACGTTCTTCCACGTCTTTCCATTATCCTGCGTGACAGAAATCAAACCATCATTCGCGCCTGCCCAGATCACGCCGCGTTTGGCAGGCGATTCGCGGATCGAGTAAAGGGTGCTGTAAACCTCTTCCCCTGTTGCATCGCGCGTGATCGGCTCGCCGCTCGCCCCCTGTGTCCCTGGCGGATGCGCCGTTAAATCCGGGCTGATGCGCTCCCAGGTAACGCCGCCATCCAGGGTTCGATGAACGTATTGAGAGCCGTAATAAACCGCGTAAGGCGGGTGCGGCGACACTTCCATCGGCGACACGCGCTGAAAGCGGTAGAGGAGATCGCCTCCGGCATTGCCATACAGCGACTGAGCGCCGATCCAGTACCGCTCCTCATCCGTGGTGTTGATATTCATGCGGGTAAACTGCCCCTTGCAGCCGCCGTAAACGATTTCGGGGTTCGTGGGATGGGGTATGATCGGTCCTGTTTCGCACCCCGGACCAGTCCGAAAATCTTGTCCATTAGGGAGCGGCAGACTGGGCACAATCACGGTCGTGTTGTCCTGCTGCGCTCCGTACAGGCGATAAGGATACTGGTTATCAACAGTCACCTGATAGATTTCAGCGGTCGGCTGATTAGCCTGGGTGCTCCAACTGCGTCCGCCGTCCAACGAAACGTTTGCGCCGCCGTCGTTCGCCTGGATCATGTAATCCGAATTTTTGGGATTGATCCATACATCGTGGTTATCGCCATGCGGGACCGGCGCAGAATGAAAGGTCTTGCCGCCGTCGGTGCTTTTGAACCAGCCCTCGTCTCCAACGTAAACGACATCGCTGTTGTTCGGATCTACGCCCAGGGTCGTGTAATAGAACGGGCGGGTAATCAAGGAAGGGGAATGATTTACGAGCGACCATGTCGCTCCCGCATCTTCGGAGCGATACAGGCCGGAGCCGGGTTTCGCTTCAATCAGCGCATAGACGCGGTTGGGAGTCGCTGCCGCCATGGCGACATTGCTCCGGCCAAATAGCTGGTTAGGCAGGCCGGTGGTGAGCTTCGTCCAGGTGTCTCCGCCGTCGCTGCTCTTGAAAATGCCGCCGTCCTGCGAGCCGCTGATGATCGTCCACGGTTTACGTTGACCATGCCACAGGCAGGCAAAAATCACATTGGGATTACCGGGCTGAAGCTCAAGATCCGCCGCGCCCACTTCATCGGAGACATGAAGCACGTTCTTCCATGTTTTGCCGCCGTCGGTCGTGCGAAAAACCCCGCGTTCTTTGTTCGGGACGAAAGGATTTCCAAGCGCGGCCATGTACACCGTCTCTGGATGAGCCGGATGAATACGGACCGTGGCGATTTGGCCGACATCGCGCAAACCGGCAAAGGTCCACGACTTGCCTGCGTCGGAAGACCGGTATATGCCATGCCCAATCGATACGTTGCTGCGGATCTTGGAAGATCCCGTGCCCGCATAAACAATGTTTGGATCAGATAGCGCCACGTCGATGGCGCCCATGGAGGCCACCGAAAAGAAACCGTCTGAAATGTTGACCCAAGTATGTCCCGCATCGGTGGTCTTCCAAACGCCGCCGCCGGTTGATCCCATGTAAAAGGTATAGGGCTGCGACGGTACGCCGGTCACCGCGGTCACGCGCCCGCCGCGCTCCGGTCCAACCATGCGGTAACGCATGCCCGACCAGAGCGCGGGCTTGTACGTGTTTTCATCAGCGCCCGCAAATTGCGGCAACATCAGCAAAAATAAAATCCCGTGAACAGCCGAGCGCGGCACAGTCCTTCCCAGCATTGCTAAATCAATCCTCCTACTCCTGTAAGCATCGGTGTTGTTTGGAGCAACGGGGCTCGTATAGAGATTACTAAGGGACGCCCCCGCTAACTGGGCTTGTTCTTCAGATAGCGGTCAAACCAAGCAATCGTGCGCTGGATCGCGTCAATCTGATTTTCGCGCTTCATGAAACCGTGCCCTTCGTTCGGGTAATAGTGAGCATCCACGGTTTTTCCGGCTTTATCAAGAATCGACACCACCTGCTGCGCCTCTTCTTTCGGAACGCGAATGTCATTGTCGCCCTGAAGCACCAGCAGCGGCGCGCGGCAATGGCGGATAAAGGCGATGGGCGAATCCGCTTCGTAAACTGACTTATCTTTCACCGGATCTCCCAGCAGTGATTTCTCATACTCCTGTAGACGCGGGTCCTCGTGCTCCAGCATCGTCAGCCAGTTAATGATTCCATACTCTTCCACCGCCGCCGCCCACACGTCCGGCGTTTTGCCTATTGCCATGAGCGTCATATACCCGCCGTAAGAGCCGCCGGTAATGCCGATCTTTCGGGCGTTTACGTATCCGGTGGACGCCAAAAATTTCGCGGCATACACTTCGTCCTGCAAATCGCCTCCGCCCAAGTCCTGATAATTGGCCTTCTGAAAGGCCATCCCATAGCCGGTCGAACCGCGCGGGTTGGGAGCAATGCAGACGTACCCTCGCGAAGCCAGCGCCGCCGCCGTCCGGTTAAAAGTATCAACCGTTTGCCCGGTTGGACCGCCATGCGGCAGAACAATGCCGGGATTGGAGCCATCCCGCTTCAGGTTATGCGGCATCCAAATAAAAGCGCTGATGATTTTGCCGTCGAAACTGCGGTAATGCGCCAGTTGGGATGGTGGAATCCAATCCGTCTGCAAGCCTGCATCGGTGGAAAACGTAAGCTGTTGCGACTGCCGGGACTTCAAATCGTACAGCCAGATGTCCGCTGGACGCTGAGAACTCTGGTGTTCCACGATAAGCCGGTCCCCCTTCGGCGAGAAAGCGGAAGGATTACCGCCGAATGAAGAAACCCCTGCCGGGAAGTCCAATTTTTTGGACTGAAGCGTTCTTCGATCCGTCAGGTAAAGCTCGGTGCGGCCATCCTCGTTCACCAGGTAGGTGAAACTGTTGCCGTCCGGCGCAAAATCACCCGGCGACGCTTCCCACTGCAGATGAGTCACCTCGGTGATCTTTTTTGAAGAAGCGTCGAGCAGCGCCACGTTGGAAAACCCGCCCTTCTCGTTCGATGAAATCAGCACAGCTTTTCCGTCCGGCGACACTCCGTTCAGGCCGTAGCGGATCTTGCCCTGGTGCGCTGTCAAATTCTCCGCTTGGCCGCTGGCTGAGTCAATGCGAAATACGTCGGAATCGTTATAACCGACATCGCCCCGGACAGCGAAGAGAACCTTACCGTCCGGGCTCCATCTGCCGATGCTCCAGCCTATGTTGGAAGCTTTTTCGGCGGTCAGAAATCGCGCGTTTCGAGTTTTGCGGTCGTAAACCGCGATGTTCGTAATCGGAGAGCTTTTTCCCTTCGAATTGAAAGCGATGAGCGAACCGTCGGGCGACCAGCGGGGATTTGTTTCGGATGTATCCGGCGTGTTTGTCAGGTTTGTCGAATCACCGCCGGTCGCCGGAATCGTGAAAATGTCGTAGGTCTCGGCGCCTCCCTGGTCCTGCTCATACGCGATCAGTTGCCCATTGGGCGACCATTCCGCGCCTAATTCACGATCATCCGACCGGGAAAGCTGAACGGACCTCCCGCCTCGGGAGGAGATCTTCCAGAGATTGAGCCGCCCTGTGGTGTTCGTGGTAAAAACAATCTCTTTTCCATCGGGCGACCACGCGGGACCGGACACGTTATGAGTATTAAACAGCTTGTTCACGTCCATTGGCCCAGCCGAAGGCTTGGCAACGGATGAGATGGATTGCGGATCAGTAATGGGCCGTTCATCAGGAGAGTTGACCGCTTCCGCCAGAGTACAGCAGAGCACAAGGGGAGCAAGGTAAGCCAGGCGCAAGGAAACACTCCTTTCGGATTATGGTAACTGGTTCCTGTATTGGAAAAGTAGGCATAAACAAGCTCCGTCAAGCTTTCATGGCGGAGCCTTTGTTTTCATGCGTCAGCAGACTATGGAAGCGGCCGTAACTGAAGTAAACTGCCAATCCAATAATCATCCAGGTCAGGAAAGCCGTCCAGGTGAGCGCGCCCAAACCGAGCATCAGCAGAAAATTGACGAGGGCTCCCATGATCGGCAGGACCGGTACCCAGGGGGTTCTGAATGGTCGTGGTAGGTCCGGATTCGTTTTGCGCATGATGATGACGCCCAGGCACACCAGCACAAACGCGAACAGCGTTCCGATACTCGTCAAACTTCCGAGTTGCGCGATGGGCGTGAACGCCGCGCCCAAGGAGACGAAGACCATCAACAAAAGGTTGGACAGCCAGGGAGTATGAAACTTTGGATGCACGGCGGAGAACAATCTTGGCAGCAAGCCGTCGCGTGACATGGAATAAAAGACGCGTGATTGGCCGAGCAGCATGACCAGGATCACGCTCGTCAAGCCCAGCAATGAACCGAGCTTCATGAGCTTGCCCAGCCACGGCAAGCCGTTCATACGGTCCACGGCGACCGCCAGCGGAGCGGCCACGTTCAAGTCCTTATAATTCACCACACCTGTAAGCACCATCGAGTAAAGAATGTAAAGCACGGTGCAGATTACCAGGGAACCGATAATGCCGATCGGCATGTCGCGCTTCGGATTTTTTGCTTCCTGCGCGGCGGTCGAAACTGCGTCGAATCCGATATAGGCGAAGAAAATCTGCCCTGCGGCGGCAAGCACGCCGCTCCATCCGAAGGACCCGAATTTCCCTGTGTTGGGCGGAACGAAAGGCGTGTAATTGGACTTGTTGATGTAAAAGTAACCCACGGCAATAAAGAGAATCACTACCGCCACTTTGATAAAGACAATAACGGCGTTAAACCGCGCCGACTCCTGTACTCCGATAATTAAGATAGTTGAAATTGCGGCCACAATGACGATGGCGATCAGGTTCACCGTGCCGGGCGTTCCATCAAACGGTGAAGCAAGCAAGGCGTGAGGAAACTTGATGTTGAAGTCAGCCAGGATGGAGGCAACAGTCGCTGACCAGCTCACCGCGACCGTTGCCGCTCCTACGGCGTACTCCAACACCAGGGACCAGCCGATGATCCAGGCTAGCAATTCACCCATGGTTGCGTAGGCATACGTATAGGCGCTGCCCGCGATGGGAATCATCGTTGAAAATTCGCTATAACAGAAACCGGCGAACGCGCAGCCGACGGCGGCCAGCAGGAAGGAGTAGACAAGCGCTGGACCGGCATGAGTGGAGGCGGCAACGCCTGTCAGGGTGAAGATACCCGCGCCGATAATGGCCCCAACGCCCAGGGCCACGAGCGATGTAGCGCTCAACGTCCGTTGGAGGCCCGAGCCCTTTTCGTCCGCGCCTTCCGATTCGGCCAGCAGCCGGTCCAGCGGCTTCTTAGTAAGTAGATTCATTCAACCTGTCTTGTAAGGCGGCTCGCGCTCTTGATCGGATTTCCGTTCCATTGATCCCCAAATCCTCAGTTTACTGGTACACAATCGGTTTGCCATCCGGTGAAATTTCCGGGTTGGCTGCCGTTCGAATGGGCGGTTCTTTATTCCGTTTTGGTGAAGATGTTCTTGGGGCACATGGCATGAACGCCGACTTTACCGTCCACCAATTGCGTAATATCAACATCAATCGCGACACTGGTCAGGGCGTAAGCGTCATCACGGCTGAGGTGCTTTTCAGTGACCAGGAAATCGATCATGTTGCGGACGGCCATTTCGGTGGCGGTTTTCAGGTCCTCATCGAAGCCCATGGAGATGTAGTGTGTCGGGGTTTCGCCGCGAGGCCAGAGCAGGCGCTGATCCTTATGCACGATCAGTTTGAATGTGCCGGTCATCAGAGTTTCCAGAGCCGTGATATCGACTTCGCCATTCCCTTGCCCGGCGTGTCCATCGCCAACTTCGAACAGCGCTCTCGAGGCGAATACGGGGATAAACAGCGTGGTTCCGGCTACCATTTCCTTGTTGTCGATGTTGCCCGCGTGCATCCATGGCGGGCCGCTATTCAGACGCCCTCCCGAGGGAGGAGCAACGCCCATGCTGCCGAAGAAAGGATGCAGGGGAAGGTTTATGCCGGGCGCGAACTTCGCGATCATGTGCTCGCGGTCAAGCGGAATGATTTTCAGACGGCTATACGGAAAGTCGTTCGGCAGAAAGCCCCGGCCCGCTCCGAAGCTGTTGCAGGCGAAAGGCACGTCAAGGTCGATTTTCTGGATCTGCACTTCAAGCACATCGCCGGGCTCGGCTTCCGCGATAGCCACAGGTCCAGTCAGGATGTGACCTCCCGGACCTTTATCTTTTACCTGTTCATGAATGTCCCGATCATACTGGGGAATGTCGCCGGGGCGCACGCCTGCCGCTTCGAGACGCGTGGGCGGGGGACACGAAGAAGCCGTCTGCATGTGGACAATATCGCCGGAGTGAACCGTGAGGGCCGGTTTTGCCTGCGCGGAGTAATAGCCCCAAACAATTGTGGAGGGCGAGGCCGGCAGGTTGAATTCGGCTGCCGACAGCAACGAGGAAGCGACAGCCGCTAGGGAAAAGCTCAATAAGAGTGAACGCATAAGGGGAAAATAGATAGACCTGAATTCGTTAGAAATTGTATTTCAGCGCAAATTGAATGAGGCGCGCCGCTACGGATGTGGAGCCGATCACTCCAAAGCTTGCGGTGCCGTAGGCGGTACCCGGATTGGAGTATTGGACGTGGTTGAAGGCGTTGAAAAACTCGCTGCGAAATTCGATAGCGCCATTTTCACTGAGTCCGCCGACATGGGTTGTTTTGGCAAGCGCCAAATCGAAGTTGTTCTGGCTGGGGCCGCGCACGATGCCGACTCCGCTGTTTCCATAACCGGTGCCGTTTCCAATGATGGGCGCGGCGCAAAATCCGGCGGTGTTGAAGTAGCTGTTGACTCGGCTTCCCGTGCTGCCGTTCGTCAGAAGCTGACCGTAGTTAACACCCGGACAGAGCTGGGCGCGCGCCGTGCTGGCGAAGCCGTAGATCGAACCGGCTCTTGAGTCGGTAATCGTAAGCGGAGTGCCGGTCTGTATGCTGGTTACTCCCGAGAAGGCCCAGTTGCTGAGAGCCTTACGGAGCGGTAGAACGCCGCTGGTCAAGCTCGGAATGTTCCATAGATAGACCAGCACCACGCGATGGGTGCGGTCGTAAGCGGCGGGACCCCACATCTGAGCGCGATGATTGGGATCGTTGCTGTTGCCGCTGCCGCCCGCAAAAACAGCATTGATGCCGGAGCCCTGTACATTCGTCATGACTTTGCTCCAGGTATAAGCGACTTGAACCTGCACGCCATGGCTAAGCTGGTGCTTCAGGGTAGTTTGCAAACTGTTGTATGCGGATGCTCCGTAGGTTTCAATGCTGGTTAAACCGGTAGGCGAGAAGCCGAGATAAGGCACGCGAAGATAAGCATTCCCAACAGTGTTAGTCGTGACGCCGTTAATGGGATTCGGGGGACTGGTTAGCAGAGCTTGATTTAGGGAGCGAGACTCCATCAGACGCGAACTTTTTGTTCCGACATAGCCGACTTCGAGAACCGTATTGGGCGCGATCTGCCCTTGCACATCTAAGTTGTACTGCTGAGTCAGTGGGGAATCGTAGTTTTCGGCAACAAGGGTCGCGGATTGTTGAGAGGTGGGGGTACGAGGCGCCCAGGCTCCCGGCGTGAGATTAGCGATGAATGGCGTCTGAAACGTGGCGCCGGCATCCGAAGCGCCGCTCAGTCCGATGCGGCTGACAAAAGGCTGGCCGGACAGAGTTTGCAGAATGGAGTTGCCGTTGGGCCGTGTGTAAAATACGCCGTAGCCGCCGCGCACCACCAGCCGGTTAGAGTCAGGCAGTGGTTGCCAGGCAAATCCAAAACGCGGGCCGAAGTTGCGCAAAGGCAGGCCGTTCCGCGCCAGCGTTTTGCCGGACAGCTTAGTAACTCCAGAGGGAACCGTGTAAGGGTAATTCGAGGGAACGACATATCCGGCGAACGAACCGGCGGCGGTGGGGGGAGGATTGCTCAGAACCAGGCTGGGAAAGACGCTACTCATATTGCCGTGAGCCTCGCTGACGCCGCCATTCAATTCCCAGCGTAGGCCCATGTTGAGCGTGAGACGGGTGTTCACCTTGAAGTCGTCCTGAATAAAAGCCGCCATGTCATAGGCTCGGTAAGCCTTGTAATAGTTGCCTTGCGCGGCGGTGCTGCTGAATACATTGCTGTAGGCGCTGCCGTTTTGCGCGGCGTTCAGGCCCAACAGAAAATCCGGAAAGCTTTGAAAGCTCATGGAGCCGCGCAGCACGTTCGGATCATCGAAGTTGAACTGCTGGCGCTCATAGTCGAACCCGGCGCGCAGAGTATGCCGTCCATGGGTGAACGAGATCTGGTCTCCCGCTTCATAGGTGTTCACCGCCGAGAAGGAGTTGTCATTACCGCCTCCGCCCAGGCTGAACAGGCCGTTAATCGTAAGGGTCGGCATCAGCGGATAGTTTGGATTGCCGGGGGTAATACCGAACGTTTGAGCAGTCTGCGTGGCTTCGCTCACCAGAACGCCTGTATTGCGAATAAACGATACCAAAGCTTCGTTCACAAACGTGGGGGACAGAGCGGAAGTAAATTTGAGAGTTCCTACATCGTTGTTGAAGGTGGTGGCGACTCCAGCGCCCGGAGTGCAGCCCGCCGAACAACTGCTGAACGGTTGATTCTGCGGATCGTACGAATGAAAGTAACGCTGTTCCAGGCGGTGCTTTTCGGAGATCATGTAATCGGTGTTAACAAGATACTGATCTTCGGTGAAGTGCGCCGGAATGCTGTACGAAGAAAAGCCGATAAGTCCGCCGGTGCTGGCGGTTCTGATCTGTTGCGGGGTGGGGATCAGGTAACTTCCGTTGCTGAGTTTGTAATTGAGGAAATTCAGAGCCACCGGGTTGATATTGGAACCGTTGCAGGCAACGCTTGTTCCGCCGTAAACTCCTGACTGACCGCAAAACTGACGGCCCAGCGCGGCGGCGGAACGGTCATTCGTGAGAGCGGGAAGAGTGTTGCTCGAAAAAGAACTGGGGCTGAGGCCGTTGACCTGCCGCGTGCCTTGATAGGAACCGAAAAAGAAGAGCTTGTTTTTCAGGACGGGACCACCGAAAGTGCCGCCGAACTGATTCTGTTTCATGTCGGGACGCGCTTGGCCTTGTCTTTTCAGAAAGGGGTCGTTCGCGTCGAGCTTCGTATTACGGAGAAACTCGAATAGGTTGCCGTGGAACTGATTGGTGCCGGATTTGGTGACGACATCGACGTTTGCGCCCGCGTCCCGGCCATAACCGGCGTCATAGAGCGTAGTCTGAATTTTGAACTCCTGAATGGTGTCGGGGTTCGGAATGGCGATACCGGCCTGTTGCACGAAATCACCGGAGCGTCCGCTGCCGAAGTTGTTGATGTCCGCGCCATCCATGTGAAAGTTGTTGCTGATGTTGCTGGTGCCGTTAACGTAGACATCCTGCGTTCCTTTTCCCAGCGAGGCGGCATTGTTGACGTCGCCCGCCACGCCCGGAGACATGGTTAAGACTTGCGTGTAATTACGCTCGGTCAAGGGAACTGTTTGAATAGTCTTACCTTCCACGACGGTTCCTAGCGCGGCGCTTTCCGCCTGCACCAGCGGAACTGCTTCGGCGGTGACTTGCACCGTTTGCTGTTGCGTGCCCAGCACCATGGAGATGTTGACCGTGCTGATTTCGGTGACGTTGACCGTGACCGGAGCGGGCGAGGCGGTTTTGAAGCCTTTCGCTGAAAACTCCAGTTGATACCCTCCGGGAGGAAGCAAACTCAAGGTGTAGTTGCCGGTGGCGTCCGTGATGCCGGAGCGTTGAATCCCCGTGGCGCTCGAAACAGCGCGGACAATCACATCGGGAATAACCGCCCCGGCTTCATCCAGAACAGTGCCTTTAATCGAGCCGGTGCTGGCCGTTTGAGCGTACCCTGCCGGGCAGATCAACAACGCCACGGTGATTAGCAGTGAATGAAAGCCTGCTTTCGACTTCATAAATTAAGTTTTCTCCAGGTTTAAGTTGTTTGGAAAAACTGCCTTGAGCACGGCCTGTTAGCAGGCGTTAGCGAGACAGCAAAACAGGAACCATCAACGTGGAGGAGCCTCAGGGGGCAAGTGTAAGGCTTCGAACAGGGAAGGATTGAGAACTATTATTGCTCACTCGCTATGAAAGTCGTCAAGAGGCTTAGGGCTTTGGCCGCCAGATAGCGTCCGGCTTCCACTGCGGCCGCTCATCGCTCTGCGCCACGCGGAATCCAACTTCAAGCAAAACCTGTAAGTCCTCGACTGCGCCGCGCAGATCCCAATCCGGCTTGACCTGATCCGATGGCTGGTGATAATCGTGCCGGATATACTCAGTGCGCTTTTCAGCGCCGAAACCCGAGGGCTTGCCGATGTGCTCAATGCCGGGCGAGGTTTCCAGTGAGGGAACGTTCAAACGGCCGAACTCGTAATGATCGGAGCGGAAATAGAAGCCTTGTTCGGGCGCGGTGTCGCCGGTGAGAGTACGTCCTTGCCGCTCGACTGCTTGCGCGGTCAGGTCGTCAAGAGTCGAATTACCGATGCCGACAATGCTGAAATCGCGGGTCCGGCCCCAGCCCCAGTTGCTGAAGTAATCGAGATTGATGTTTGCCACCGTTTGGCGAAGCGGATAAAGCGGATGCTCCACGTAGTAGCGAGCGCCGAGCAGCCTTTTTTCTTCGGCGGTAGGCCAAAGGAAAAGCAGCGTGCGGCGCGGCGCGGGCTGAAGGCTGTTGAAAGCGCGGGCGAGTTCCAGAACGCCTGCGGTACCGGCGGCATTGTCGCTCGCGCCGTGGAAAATCTGATTGCCGACCCTGCCATGGTGATCCCAGTGGCCGCTGTAAACGACATATTCATTCTTGAGCTTGGGGTCGCTACCCGGAATCATCGCCAGAACATTGGCGGAATTGATTTCCCGCACCTGATTGGTGATCTGAAACCCAGCTTGCGCCTGGAGAGAAACGGCCTGAAAACCTGTTTTAGCAGCGGCGGCGCGTAGAGCGTTCAGGTCCTGTCCGGCGGCGGCAAACCATTCCGCAGCCTTATCGAACTGGATGAGCGCTTGGGCTTTCACGCGCTTCCGGGTTTCCGCGTCGCGCAGAATCATGTTTTCGCGGCTGTAGTTTTGAAACAGGTTCGCGCCCGGCTGCGCCCCTGACGAAAGCAGAATTACGGCGGCGGCGCCGTGATCGTAGGCGGTCTGAAACTTGGTGCCGGTACGCCCATAGACGGTCAGCGCGCGGCCCAGGAACATGCCTTCATCGAGTTTTGCCGGGTCGTGGGGATCGGTTACCGGAGGATCACCGCTGAGGATGACAACGGTTTTTCCGCGCACGTCAACACCGGCGTAGTCGTTCCAATGGTATTCGGGCGCGACAACGCCATAGCCGACAAACACCACATCCGTCCCAGGCAGGTTGACTTGCGCATCCGGGAGAACCGACCAGGCGACGTAATCGTGACCAGGAGCGAGGGTCACATTTTTGCCGCCCGCAAGCAGGTTCAAAGCGCCGTGGGAGAGAGTGCCCCACAGCGGGACGGTTTGCGTCCAGCCGCCCTGCGGCGAGCCGGGCCGCAAGCCGATAGCTTTGCATTGAGAAATGATGTAAGCTACGCTTTTTTTCTCGCCTGGCGTGCCCGGCAAGCGTCCTTCGTAAGCGTCGGAGGACAATTCTTTAATATGGCGCAACAGGTTGTCGGGGGTAATTTGCGCCCCGGCTTCTTTTAGTTCCGGCAGGGTTGATTCAGCGGCACGCAGAGCGGCAAGGAAGAGAGTAAGAAAGACGAGGTGACGAAATCGCAAGGAAACTCCTGACCGAAAGAATAACAACCGGAACTTTATGTAAACCCCAGTATTGAGTTAGGAAAGAGTCGTACCAAGCTGGCAGGAGTAGAGTAAGGTTGCCTGTCCGAACTCCTTCTGCCGAAGGTACGACTC
>JAABUZ0100002950.1_pt1 | contig 26745 bp, 21 predicted proteins | sample 5562091 | NCBI WGS metagenome assembly JAABUZ01 (sample SAMN12813069, study PRJNA571459) | rock metagenome | isolation source: Antarctica rocks | place: Antarctica: Victoria Land, Linnaeus Terrace sud | collected 2015-12-21 | reverse complement strand
TAAAAGAGAGTGTTGAAAACGAAGTACATATGCACATATGTATGAACATACGTATGCTCATACATATATCTCAACGATTAGTTATTTTCGCTTCGATCGAAGTGACTTGACGCTAAAGATATTTATTCATTCTTTCACTTCTTTCTTTATTTGTATGCTCTATCATATGTTCTACCTACTAGATAGTCAATATATCTACATGTACATATTCGCTCTGACTTTCATATATCAATATGTATCATAAACGTCTACGACAATGACGTCATCAATATAAATGAAGAAGTTTCACTGTTCACAAGAAAAGTTTAGTCTTTGAGCTAAGTCACGTTCAGAAATCTGTATACATATCATCTTGTCTACTAATTTCAATCTTTTCACTCTCACTTTAATCATATAGAAAGTTTTCTGCTAAATTTATCTTGAAACTCTTTGAATTCAATTTGACATTCAAAGATAGTCACATGATAGTATTCTGTATTTTACGTCAAGCTCAATCTAAAGTTGTCATTCTTGCTTTGATTGATAATGAAGTCTTTGCTTATGTTTTTATGAATAAATTCTTCACGTAACAACATCATCTTCTCTTGCATCAATTAACTCATTCTCGCAGACTTCAAGAATTTGATGATTAAGTCACTTTAATCAATTATATTATTTATATTATTGAAATCACAATGATTCTTGATGAACACATTGAAAAACTATTCTTTTATGTCATTGAATTAAGTCAATATTTCATCATCATGAGTCTATTATGACTTCATCATCACGTCATTGATATCAATTTTGAGCACAATATTCTCATCTTGTTTTTCTTTTTTTGTTTTAATCATTGTTGCTTATTTCTCATCAAGATCTATGATTTTAATCAACAAGAAGAAAATTTCTTGTTTGAAGTTAACAAAGTAGCTTTCTCTCAGTCTCGCTCTCAATTCACTCACAAGAAGCAACTTAGTTCATGAATCACTCACAAGAAGCAATTCAGTTTACAGATTACTCACAAGAAGCAATTCAGTCTACAGATTGCTCACAAGAAGTAATTCAGCATTCAATTTACTTGCAAGAAGCAATTTAATTTCTCATTCACTTGAAAGAAGTAACTCAGTTTTCAGTTCGCTCACAAGAAGTAATTCAGTTCTCAATTCACTTGCAAGAAGTAACTCAGTTTCTCATCTGCTTATAAGAAGCAATATAACTCTTCGTTCACTCATGAGAAGTCAATTAATACTCAGCTCATTCACAAGAAACAAATTTCGTTCAATCTTGTCTTTCATTTGAAACAAGAAACTTCTAATTGTATTCTTTAAGTCATTCAAAAAGAATACTCATCAAAAATCAAGTGTCAAAATTCTTTCTTCTTTAAAACTTTTGTTGTTTTTCAAGCAGATCAATTTAATTGATCTTTTATACAACTTGACATAGTCAAGTTGAAAGCTTGAAGCTTTGATCATGCTGCTTGTGTCAAAGAAATTGAAGTGTTTAACGTCATTTTAAAGAAAATCAATGTTTTCTTGAATCTCAAGTCAATCTCGTCTTCTAGTCTAGATTCTGATGAGTCAAAATCACGCTGCGCGACTTTGACTGTCTGTTCAAAGAACAGTTCAACTTTTGCTTAGTTCTCATCTTGCTCTCAAGACAGTATATATGATAAGAATCATCATCTGAATCTTCATCAAATGAAAAAGAAATTTTATTTAACTGCATTCACAACATAAGAAGATCTTGAAGTTTATTAACAAAGTAAAAACGTTGATTCAATGTAATGATTGAGTTTACTAAATGAATAGACGAGATCTATAAAAGTGATATGACAATGTGATATTCTAAGCAGACACAGAATGAGTATATATTATGATAGAGCTAATTATTAAGAAGCTCTTGATAACTCAAGAAAATTGATTGACTATAAAGAGTTTGTCAAGCATTGTCAAGTCAAGCACGACATAACTCATGACATATTAAGTCAAAGATATGACATAGTCTAAACAATGTCTTGACAAAGTCATAAAGTTTCAAAGCTAACTCAAATTTGATCTTCAACTCAGTCTCTGATTCTAGTCTTTGATCTAATTTCTATGTGTCAATTCATCATGACAATTGTCTTTTCTTCTAAGTAAGTTCATTCTTGATCTCAATAATTAATGTCTTTGTTTACTTTAATAAATGATGATGTGCACTCATTAATTCACTCTAGAAGCTCTTGATAAAAATCTTTAAATCTCTGTGAGAAAACAAGAAAAAGAGAAACTTTTGATCAAATAACAATTCATCTTCAATTATAATGTGTATAAATGACATTATAAATAGTATAAATAATGTGTAGTTGATGTAGATGACAGTAATTATGATGTGTAAATAGCATATAAACATTGTTTATCTTTCAAGTAAATGATGTTGTTGAGACAATAAAGCATAAACAAGAGTGAGAAATAATTGTTGATTTATTTATCGCTCTTTCAGTTTTTCTCAACTTCTCATTTTCTTCAACTTCATCTTTTTTCAATCATGATCATATTTTTATCATTATATAATTACTTTTAACAAACTTTGAGTATATCTGTATCATAAAAGTAAGAGATTTAAATCATGAGTCATGAATGTGCAGTGATGCTCAAAGAGAATCATAAGATGATGAAGTCAATTGATAATTGAGTCAAGATTATTATGAAAGTAAGTGATGTTACAACTTGAAGTTTCACGACTATTACTGTAATTAACAGTATCATAAGTTTGCTCAAAAAACATTAATCAGATGTGATGATCATGATGTTGCTGATGCTGAATCACTCGTAATAATGCAGATGTCATCAAATTCTGATCAAAAGCTCATTGCTTCTACTATTTAAAGTTTCAAGTACATCTCAACTATCAAAGAGAAAATTCGAAAAACGATGAAAGAAGAAATGATTACTGATGCTTCGTTGATGATCTTGTTGAACTCACAGACTTCGCGAAATCAAAGAATGATGATGAGATTCGCTCATTTCACTTCTTGATGTTGTTACTGATGCTTTTCAGCTGTCAATTATGAAAATAAGCGAAAGAAGCATTACTGATTTTGAAACTCTAAATAGAATGATTTGTATAAAGTGTGCTTGAGTTCTACACATCAAGAATAGAACATCGCGATGTGATGTCATCTTTTAAAGAAAGACAATGTATAAGAAGTGTGCTCACTATGCAAGTAATGAGAATTTCTATATCACAGTGAGTATACTTATCTGATACATCTGCTAAACACTCATGATTCAATGTTTAAATTTTTGACATTTGCATTTTAACTGTCAATGAATTTTTTCGTCTGCAGAAAATTCATAATAGTGCAATTGAAAATAAAGAAGAGAACGTCACTTTAAAGACATTCACTGCTCATCAGAAAATTCTTTACAAGAAATTGATGACAGTGACTCATGTGAAGAATTATCTTGAAAAGATTCACAAACTCAAGTCTTTAAAGATTCAAAAGCTCATTTTCAAAAAGATGATGATTATCAATGACATTGTCAGAGAAATTCTGAATGTAAAGCGCTTTGCAATACATTTAATCTCAATTATATATCATTTTGTCAGCATTTTTAATTATTCTGATATATTTTAGCATAATCTGTTGTCTTTTGAATCTTTATCTTCACGTCTCAATGTAAATCTGACAATAAGAAAGAAGAAGAAGTCTGCAATCTTGTCTTATGTGAAAGATGTTTGATGAAGTGATGATTGCATGATGTTTATTATGTCGTGATGATTACGCTTTTTTGTCGAGCGCGTTTGAGCATCTTTGCGCTTTTTTCTTCTGTCTGTTGATTTACATATATAATCATTTCATTAAAGAGTGAAACTATCATAATACAATGATTCTTCTTTTCTAATAATGAGTTTATGCTTGAAAGTGAGTGATTATGCTTTTTGCTCATGTTTCAGCCTCGTTTCAAAAGCTTCTATAAGCTTCAAGACATCTTTCATATCTTCACTTGATATTCATTAATCATATTCAATGAAATATTCTTTTTATTGTATTTTATAATATAAGATTCTCTTTCTTTTTCACTTTTATAGAATCTTTTCTATCTTTCATTCTTACTCATCATCAATAAGCTTAAGTATGAAATAATTGAGTATAGAATCATCATTTAGTCTACGATTATATGACTTTAAAAGAAATACATGAAAGACAGAATGAACTCTATAAATGATTGAAAGATCAAGACAATACATCTGCTTGTTTATAAATTCTTGTATATGAAAGAACTCTATCATTTTATTTGATAGCTTCTTACTCAACTTTTTCTGCTTCAGGTTTTTTGCTGATAGCATGATTAAATCATCAACATTAAAGAACTTAGACTTATGTTTTCAATTATAGTACTTTGTCTGAGCATTGATCGCATTTTATCATTATTACATCAACGTGTTTTGCACATCTTGCAGCATTTCAACGCGTTTTTTTGCTGCTGATACTTCTTCTTTCATAGCATCATTCTTGATGTGTATGTCAAAGATTGACTCATAGTCATACATGACTTTAAAGAGACTACAGCTCAACGAAGAGTGCTTTATCTGATGATACATGAACTCGATTACAAGTAGAAGTGTAGCTCAGTCGTCTTGCTTTTCTGAACAATATACTCGTAAATAATGTTTCAATGTTTAATTCTGTCATTCTGTCTGATTGTCTGTTTGCGAATGAAAAATAATGCTTAGTTGTCGTTTCATCTTGACATGATAGCAGATCTTTGATCAGAATGCATTAATAAATAAACTCTTTTTATTGATAATTATATCATTCAATATTTCATATCTTAGAACAATCTTCTCAAAGAACAACTTTGCTAACTCTATAACAGTCAAAGTCTTCTTTGTAAACAGATAACGCGTCATGTTTATGTAGCAATCGACTATCACAAGAATTGAGTTATACACAACTTCTTTTCATTTACTAGACAACAGATCTGTTATAAACTTCATAGTGATTTCTTTTCATGAATCTGTGAGTCGAGATAACGATCTCAACTCATCATATGATAGATGACATTTCATCTTTACTCTCTGACAAATGTCACAAGTATTTATATACTCTTTGAGATTCTTGATCATACTTTTTCAGTAATATTTGCAATTTAATAGCTCGCTGATCTTGTTAACATCAAAATGCTTTGCTAACAAGTCATCATGATGATGTTTCAATAACTCTTCTCTGATAGAAAGATCTTCTGAAACATATAATGATTCATTATACTCTATTATTTCTTGACTATTCAATGTTCAAGCTTTAATATCACTCTTTCATATACTTGTCGTTTCATCTGCTTTTAGTCTTACAGCAAATTCATCTTCTTGCTGTAAGATTTTGATGAGCTTGACTATGAATTTACTATTGAAGTTGTATATTGTTTCATGAATTGTCAGTACTCTGACAATTGCATGTGAAATGAGTTGTTTGCAATTAACAGTTTCAGCAACAGAATTAAGCTGTTTCTCAGCTACGTTGCGATCTTTATGAGTTGACATTTCAACGTTTGTGCTTCTCGAAGTTGTTGATTCAAATTGAGAGATTCTACTTCTTGAGAAATGTACTTCATCTAGATGCATTTCTCGCACTGTTAGAATCATGACTCTCAGCAGCATACTTTTGACATGCATTGCTGAATACATACTTGTGTTTTCACTGACATTGTGAACAGACATCTTCTCAACTTCGTTAATCACTCATGTACAGTAGATTTCATCTTGCAATCTGCTTTCAACATGTTTCGCTGAATATCTTCGTTCACTGACACTATGAATAAACATTTTCTCGACATTATTAATCACTTGTGTTCATCAATGAGTTTCATCTTGCAGTCTGCTTTCGACATGTTCTGCTGAATATCTGTTCATACTTATACTGTGAACAAACGTCTTCTCGACATCGTTAATCACTCATATACAGTATAGTTCTCTGATCACTACGAATATAAAGCTATTTAAGCTTTCTATTCTAGTCAGCTTTCGCTGCAAAGTGAGCAGCAAATAATTTGCAGAAATGTTCTCATTTTTATAATCAAATCATCTTGATAACACATTAATCAAGTTTGTCTTTTCTGATCTATGTGCTATTTCAAAGTTGCAAATTAACAATCTCATGATTCATCTGACTTGTCTTTCATTTAGCTTTTGTACATTCATAAAATTCTTCAGATTATTATGATCAGTCAGAACTTCAACAGTATGATAACTATCTTTCACATAGTGTCATCAATGTTTAAACATCGCTACTATGAATAGAAGCTTCTGATTATATGTCTCATAGTTTCTTTCAACGTCTATCATCATTCTGAATCAAAATGCAATCAAATGTCACTGATTTTCAGCATCTGACTGAGACAAAATACTTGCGACTGCATAATTAAATGTGTCAATCTCGATGTGTATATGTCACTCTGAGTCAAAGTGTCTTAGTATAGATGTTCTCATAAAGACGTTGCGAAGCTGATTAAAAGCTTGTTTCGCTTCGCTTGATCATATGAATGAACTCATTTTTACATCTTTTACACTATCTCTCAGCAGTTCTGTTAAAGACTCTGCTATCTGAGAGTAGTAATGTATAAAACGTTGATAGAAATTGATGAACTTTAGAAAAACTTGTATTTCTTGATACGTCTTCGATCTGAATCACGTTTTGATAATGTCTACTTTACTTAGATTCATCGAAACACTCTTTGTGAATATGACAAATTCTAGAAAGTTCACTTTAGTGATGAAGAATACACACTTCTTATTGATATATGAGAGTCAGAGCGAATATGTGCATGTAGATATATTGACTATGTAGTAGAGACATATATCTAGTTGATTGATAGATAGATAGTAATGAAGAAAGAAAGAAGTAGAAGATGAGTTATATATCTTTAGAGTCAAGTCGACTAAAGTCGACTTTAGTCGACTAAAGTCGACTAAAGTCAAAGCGAAGATATCTAAACATTGAGATTTATATGTATGTATTACGTACGTGTTACATACAAACATATCTCATTTTCAACACTTTCTCTTAGAAATTGAAGCTTCATATGAGACTATTCAGATCTTCTACTGATTGTATATTCATGCTCTTTTACTCGCTGACGTCATGCTTGACTAGTTTCATGACTGACCTAAAGCTCAGAAATTTGTCTGACTTCAGAGACTTGATGAGATCATTGATCATCATTTGATTAATGAGTATGTATTTCAATCTAATTGCTTTCTCTTCTACCTTGTTTTGAACATAGTGATAGAATGTATTGATGTGCTTGACTTGAGAGTGATTGACGAGATTGCTACTCATTTTTATAATTGCTTAATTGTCAGCTAGAATAATAGTTAAATTTATATTCGAATCATCATATCTCATCTCTTTCAATACTTGAATTAGAAAGATCAATTTCTTGATTGCATTACATTCATCAACGTATTCAGCTTCAGCAGATGACGTGTTAACACATTGTTGATGTTTGAAGCTTCAGCTAATTGATTCATTTCATAGAAAGAACATATAGTTGAAGATGAATCTTCAAGAATTCAAGCAATTTGCATGAGCTGAATCAATATATTCAAAGAATTCAGCTTTCTCTTCTCTCTGAAAGATTCATATCAAAGTCTCAGCTCAGCAGTATCAATCAGGTATTGAATTATTTGTTTGACAGCTAAATCATGATTGAGAATAGAATTCGTCGAATATCTGCTGCATTTGCTCACTGCATAAACTATGTCTGATCGTGTTTGACAGACTACTCACATCAGTGTTTCAATGATTGATTGATAACTCTCTATTTCTTCCGAGATAGCTTAATACTCGACTCATTGTTCAGACTTTTGATAGATGTTCTTCTTGAGCTGACATCTATGATGCATCAATGTTTTCGTTGAGCTGCAATTGCTCATGCTCAGAAGCTCAATGACTCGCTTGATATAAATGCTTTGATTGATTCAAAGAGTTCGCTTGATTCTATCATGAATTATGTGCATTTCTAGATATCACTTGATTAAGTCAAGATCTTTCATTTGAAAGCGCTTTGCAAATTGCAGCTTCAGAGCTTTTATATTGAATATATTCGATTCTAGAATGAGTAGATCGTTCACATAAATAGCGATAATAATGTCATTCTGATGAGTGAACACTGAATGATCAATTTTTATTCTTTGATAGTTAATGAAGATGAGATAAACTTTCAGAATTGCATATCATTTTCAAGATGTCTGTTTCAGTTCATATAAAGTCTTGTTTAAATGACAGATCAAAAAGGTTTCATTTGATTCTTTTTGCTCAAATCTTGATGATTACTGCATTCAGATCTCTTCTTTTAGATGTGCTTCTAAAAAGACGATGATAACGTTCATTTATTCAACTTCGTAATTATATTTGATCATCAGTGCTAAAAGCATTTTGATAATAATGATTCTAATCATTGAGACAAAGATCTCGTCATAATCAACTTCTTGCTTCTGATGAAATCTCTTACACACTCATCTAGCTTTGTATTTAATCATCTTGTCTTTGAGTTCTCGCTTAATGATAGTTACTCAGCGCGTCGACAGTATTCATTGACTCGATGAAGATATTCTCAGAGTAAAGATGTTGTTTTTGATGTGAGCATTCAATTCACTTCTGAAAGTGAGCTTTCATTGTTCTCAATCGAGACTGACTCTAACTTGTTTCACTGTTTATGATGTATTCAATTCAATTTGAATTTGATTTACTTGATTGACAAAGTCTTGATTGTCTTTGATTCAGAAATCATTGAGAGTCTTGTAGTCAATCAATTCAGTGATGACTTGTTTGAAACGTTCACTTGAAGCATCAGAAATATCAGTATCGCTTGAGCTATCTGACTCGATTGATTCTGATTCTAGTTCTAGTGATCTGCTTCTAGTTTTCTGTGAAGCAACTGATGTTCTTGTTTGATGATCGTTGATTTAATCATTGAAGCTTAGTATCAAAAGATTTTTATTATATCTCTTGACTTCAATGACTATCTCGTCTCATTGAACGTGACTAGATATTAGTATCTTCTTCTCGTTTCACAAGCGATACTGATTGACTCTCTCGTAGCTCAAGAACTGACATTTTAAGCTCTTGTCATCAAGCTTTCAACGAGCTCTCTTCACATGATGATAGACTATGCATTTGAACGTATGCAGATAGCTAAGATCAGACTTCTTGTCATGTCATGTCTCATAAAGAGTTATTTTGTTCAACGCAGTGATAGAACTTTTGTTCTTCAGATAGATGACAGTCATTATTGTCTCTTCTCATAGTTTTATTGACAAATTGACGCTAGATAGTATAGCGTGAGTTCATTCAAAAAGAGTGTGAAAACATCGTTCTGCAACTTTATTTTGACTTGAGTTATATGAAGTCATCGACTCTCATTTGATCTCATGCTTCTTGAGCAAATCAATGATGTGATGATCAGCATACTTCTCTTCATTGTCTGAACGAAGTTGATGAATCAAAGTGTCTCGATTCTTCATTAAATTCAGATAGTTTCGAAGTACGTCTTTTAGATTAAATTTTCAATCTATTAGATAAATGATCGTATATTGACTGTAATCATCAATCATAGTGACAACATATTTGAATTCTTCATCGATCATGAGTATTTTATCATCGTTAACGAGATTCAAATGTATTAGCTCATTAATCTTGATGACTGTTGTGTGAGATCTTTGACTTGAAGCTTGATGTTACTTGTTTAAGACACAAGTCTCACATATTGATTCTGAGAATTCTTTCTCTTCTAGACTATTGATCGAATTCACATTGATGTTGATGCTCATGTTGACTAGACGTTTTACGTCTGTCATATTCAGATGAGCTAGTCGTTTATGTCATTGACGTCATGACGCTCTGATCGATTCATGTGTTCTGCTTGTCAGTGTTTGAGAATTTGAGAAGTTAGTTGATGCATTTATGAAGTAGAATTTCCCATCGCTTCTTGAGTCAATGAGAGCGATGACTCTCATTGAGTCAATGAATAGAAATTTACCTTTCTGTATACTACATGTATATTCTTTGACTTTCACTTGTTTAACTGACATCAGATTATAATACAGTCTTGAACAGTGATAAACATCGTTTAGTTGAATTTTGATTGATTGATTCTTCAGCAAAATATCAATTATAATTGTATCTTTCTCGATAATGACTACTGCTTCATTATTTGCAGTAAGAATGCTGTTTTCGATCACTTTTCAATATGTCTGTTCATCAAACAAGTTCTTATCGTAGCAAACATGATTCTCAGCTTTGATGTTTATTCATCAGACGTTGATGCAACTACTTGCTTGATCAACAAAAAAGATTTTCATTGATCTGACTATTCTGACTTTGAAGTTTGTTTCAAAGTTGATGACTAGATTCTTGTTTCTCTCGCTGAGTTTTCAATCATCTGAACGAAGGTTAGAATGTAGATATCAGCACTTCTGTTGATCGTGACTCATTTGCTCGCAATGAAAGCAGATCTTATTTGACTCTTTTCAAAATTTGTTGCTTTCGAATTTTCTCTTCTTTTCATCAAACTGAGCTATCATGCTCTTGAAGCTGAAGTTCTTCTCTTTGTTCACTCGTTTGTCATGATCGACTAGAGCGATAGTCATCTCATTGATTAGTAGCTCGAATTTGTTGATCTTGATGCTCTGTATCAGATCGAAGATGTATAATTCTAGACTTTCGTTAAGATTTAGAAGAAAGAGATTGCTCAACAGTCATGATTCTATCGTTTTTTCGACGTTTGAACATCTGACAACGACTTGTTTAAGTGAGTCGACATAGTTCTGAATGAATTTGAAATTCAATTGTTTTGAACGATTGAGTTCTTTGATGATCAGATATAAAGTAGTCAAGTTCAATTACTCATATTGTGTTTTTAGAATGAATCACATCTTGATGACTTCGATTACTTTGAATATATGTACTCGAGATTCTTTTTCACAGTTATAGATGATCATATCGCAGACTCTATCATTTTTATTCGCTCAATAGTGAGCAGCGATGACATACTCTTTTCTGACTGCTGTCAAAGCAATGAATGCAGCTGCTGTCAAGACGAATGCAACTGCTGTTGAGATGAATGCAGTCAATGTTGTAGAAAGTGTATCTGCTGTCGATGCGTTGAATTTCAAAGCTTTTGATTTCTTCAGTCATCTTGAGATGATCATTCAGAGATCTTTGACTTTCAAAACACTGATTATGTTCTTCTTTCATGACTCATAGTTCTCGCTTCTCTTTAGCTTCAAGACATGATAGTTTTTTGAATCTTTCATTGTAAAAGTGATTGAGATATAAAGATGTGAAATTGATGATGATAAGATCAATGCTTTAAGTTCTGCTCTTAAATATGTTTGTGATAGCAAAATAAAGCTAACTCGAACTTATAATCTATTGATATATGAGAATCAGAGCGAATATGTGCATGTAAATATATTGACTATGTAGTAAAGACATATATTTAGTTGATTGATAGATAGATAGTAATGAAGAAAGAAAGAAGTAGAAGATGAGTTATATATCTTTAGAGTCAAGTTGACTAAAGTCAACTAAAGTTGAAGTGAAGATATCTAAACATTGAAGTTTATATGTATGCATTACGTACGTGTTACATATGAACATATCTCATTTTCAACACTTCTTCAAGCTAGCATATAGCTTGAACTTTCTTAGTCTCTTCAGAATCTGCTTCACGTGATTTACGTGATCAGTCTTCTTTACGAAGAAGATTAGAATGTCATTCAGATAAACAATACAAAAGTTGTTTAAAAGCTTTGTCAAGATCTTATTAATATAAGTCTGAAAGATGACAGATGCATTGATCAAATCAAACAACATGATCATATATTTGAAGTGATCATAATGAGTATGAAACGTCGTCTTTCACTCATCTTCACGTTGAATTCTGAGACAATGATAAACGTTCTTCAGATTTAACTTAGTGAACTGCTTAACTCTACTAAGTCTGTCTAAAGTTTCACTAATTAAAGAAAGTGAATGATGATTTTTGACAGTGATCTTATTCAGATCTCAATAGTTCACACATAAATGAAGACTATCATTCTTTTTGAGAATGAATAAAATAGACGCGTCAGTTGAGCTGACGAAGTGCTTAATTCATTCTTTTGCTAAAACATCATCTAAATACTGTCTCAAAGTCGCTAACTCTGTGTTCAACAAATTATACAACAATTCATATGATGACTTTGCAATGATTTCAATTGCATGATCATGATCTTCATGCAAGAGCAATTTGTCAACATTTTCTGTTGAGAATACATCTTTGTATTCTTTCAATTCAACGAGTAAAGTTTGCGTTTCAAATGCATTTGTGATACAACTCATCATGTTATTCATTGCTTTTACTTAATGTTCAATGATTGACTCTTCAACAACGTTGATCATGACAAAAGCATACACAGTAGACTCATCTTGTAGAGTTTTTGCAAATGCTTGTGCAAAGAACAACTCAAATGCGTGCTTGTTCACGTTGAAACATCATGTTCTTGCAATCATGTTTATTCAAATATGCTTGAATTGCATATTCAACATACTCAGAATCAGAGAAGATTCTTTCTTGTCAATAGCATAGAAGATACTTATATCTTTTTTCTCTATGTCTCAGCTGTTTCTTAGTCAATAACACATCTTATAGACATCATAACAATAAACACTTTAATTATTCATTCAAATAAATCTTGAAAGATCAACGTTCAATAATGACATATTTTGCTTGATGATAAAACATTGACTAATTACGTTCATCTTGACATTGATATTCATGTAAATCTTCATTTCTGTCTTTTGATCTTTCTGAATTACATGCTCTTTATATATAAGAGTCTTTATGAAGAGAACTTCTTGTTTTTCTCTCAACAATTTGAAGCATTCATCAAGAGCTTGTCTTTTTTCAAAATCTTGAAACAATTCATATGTAACATTGAATCAATGAATATTTAATTTGCATCAAGTTCTTTTGATCTATTCTTGATCTTTTCATCTTTACAATCAGTAAAGTAATGATTCTTTCAATTGCATGTGTAACACATTATGTTGAACAAATTCTTGTTATAACATGATGAAGTGTGTGAACTCATCTTTAATGAAGAGTTGAGTTTAGTTGATTGATGAGATTTCTTTCGCTTTAAATGAGTCTTCTTGTTGATTTTATCTCGATCATGCAAATTCTCATCTTGAGATTATTTCAACGACAAGACGTGTTCTTTTCGCAAATTTGTTTTCAATTGAGTGACAAGATTGATTAATGCATCTCATGTGATAGAAATCAACTGCACATTAGTAATGATCACACGCAGCTCAGATCTCAACTTGATGAATAAACAAGCTTGCTTATGCTCATCATTATACAACGAAAGTTGATGTTTCAGAATGCTCAAATGAGTTGAAAACATTCATATCATTTGATCTGAACGTTGCGATGCATTCGCGTACTGCTGAGTCACGTCTATGTCTCAATTCATCAAATTCTCAATTAAATTCAGAAGAAAGTTGATAAAATTGAATCACGTTTGCTGAGCTGTAAACATAGTTTCTTCGTGATCAAATCAAAGTTTCTTTGATTCACTCTTCAGATAAATCATGCAGTATAAAATCTTTTTCTCATCACTTTCAAAATGTCAAAAGATATTTTGAAATGAGATTTTGACATCACGAATTCACTCTCTATGTTCTCTTATGATTTTGTCATAATACTTCTTTAAAGACATTGAGAATCTTTGCTTCTGTGAAACGATTTCGTGATGACTTTATTTCGTCATCATTGACATTATAAAGACGATGTGTAGATCATTCAAATTCTTCATGAGAACTCAAGTGAAAACTTGATGACTTCTCTTTGTCATTTCAATAACTTGCAGAGTTTCAATCTCTGATCGAATAGCTGTTAGCTTCTGTTTCTTTCGCAGTTTATCACATTGAAGCATTGCTCATGTCAGCTGTTTATTAATATCAAGAGAAAGTTTATTTTCTGCTTCTTCACTTTCTGATTTCATTATGCAACGTTCGTTTTCTGATATGATGTCTTGTAAGATTGAAATATCATTGTTTCAACTTTCTTGTGATCATGTTGCTGTTATTATGCTTGAATATTGAATCATCATCTTTAAGAAAAGTTTGAAATAATTAGAACTGTGATGATTGAGTTTACTAAATGAATAGACGAGATCTATAAGAATGATATGACAATGTGATATTCTAAGCAGACACAGAATGAGTATATATTATGATAGAGCTAATTATTAAGAAGCTCTCGATAACTCAAGAAAATCGATCAACTATAGAGAGTTTATCAAGCATTGTCAAGTTGAGCACAACATAACTCATGATATATTAAGTCGAAGATATGACGTAGTTTAAATGATATCTTGACAAAGTCATAAAGTTTCAGAGCTAACTCAGATCTGATCTTCAACTCAGTCTCTGACTTTAGTCTCTGATTTAATCTTTATGAGTCAATTCATCATGACATCTTCATTGATAAGATTTCAACTTCTATTTGCATAGCATCTATCAATGATGTTCAAAACACATTCAGAATTTTTCGTAATGCAACGTTTTGCAGTTTGCGAAATTTGACTAAGTAACTTTTTTAATTATTTCATCATATTTCGACGTCATAATCACTAATAGATGTGACATATGTCAAATATAACTGCTTTTCTGATTTAACATTTAATTCTCACTCGTTATTCATTAATTTAAACAATGAGTGTAACGTTCTTGTGACTGTCGCGATTTTCGTTTGCATATGAACTTTGAAGTTGAGCTTTCGATTCAGTCAGACTTTTAATCATCATACGCATGTCTTTGATTTTATGATCATGTTATTGAGTAGAATAATCATTTGATTGAGTGTCATCTTATGACTTTTGAAGTGTATCAATTCAGATTTTGAGTCATTGAATTGCACTGCGTTTTTCTTTGCTCATGTAAAAGCGATTTTTGCTGCATTTTTCAGCATTTTTACATTCTTATCAATATTCTTTCTCTTCACGTATAGTGCTACATCATCAATGTAGCTGAGTGACTGTAGATTTTCGATCTTTGCGCGAATCTTCGAAAATAAGTATCGAATATAAATTAGAAATAAAATGAGCGAAATAGATGAATCTTGCGATATTTCTGTGATTATTTTCTTTGATTTCTAACGTTCATCATCAAATGCTAAGTCAATAACTCAATTTTGTAAGAAACATTTTACTCAATTGATTAAATTGATCAATATTTTCAATTTAATCAATATTTTAATCAGCTGTTTCAACACAACATGATCAAAAGCTTCTTTGACATCTAGAAGTAAACAGATAAGCGTGTTTTCATGACTTTTTGCCATTTACACATCATGTACTAGATTTAGTACTGCGTCTATAACTGATCTTTGTTTTCTGTCTCTTATTTGATCAAAATCTAGCAGTTTGTCATTAATTTCAGCTGTGTAAGACAGTTGCACTGCTATTATTTTTTCTACTACTTTGTCTAAACAGTTTAGCAACGTAATAATTCTGTATGTCTTTGAAATTGAATAATTTAACTTGTCTGATTTTTTTCAGAATAATTCTCGTATTTTCACATCATATCTTTGAATAATAATTGTTTTCAATCAAATCTAAGTACACTAAATTGAAGATTTTTAATATGCTTTTGTTGATCAACAACGAGATTCATCTGTACATGATGTCAACTACGAATCTTTTGATTCTATTTTATGTTCAAATAGAAGTCAGAAGAGTCAAGAAATCTCAATTCGACGCAGTTTAAATGATGTTAGAATGTTACGTAATCAGAAAAGTCATCATGCAGAGTTTTTATTCACGCGACAACATCTCTTTCTAACAGTCATAATCAATTTATGAAGAAGATTAATGACATGTCGATGTCAGTAGAAGATGAAAAGATACTACTAGTGATTAAACAACTCAGATGCTGAGTCTGAGAGTTGTGACTGCAAGTGATCGAAGAGATGATGATTTATTGATCACGTCAATATACTGAAATGTCTTCATCACATTAACACTGTCATCAAGTAATTGATGAAAAGATATCAGATAAAATAGTCATCTCAAGTATTAAGAATCATGACTATAGTGCTTGAAGAAGTAGTGACTCGTTGATCACGCTGATATATTGAAAAGACTTGAGTTCATCTTCTTTACTTGACATCAAGTCATACATCTATCTACGTGAAAAATTGAGAGCGTAAGAGAGCAATCAGAATGCATTCTCTTCTATTGATCAGAGTCAAACATTGAATGATTGCGATTGCATATTTATACTAACAATTTATTCAACGTCTACGTGACACAAGTCAAGTCAAGAGAAGAAAAGAATTATTTAGTACAATCATACTTTATCTTCTCATCGTGCGCATCTTTCTTTCATCACATATTTCTTTGCTCAATGAATGACAATCATTGAGCAAGAGAACGCAGTTTTCAACACTACAATCACAAGCATCATGAGTGCAACGAAATTGACTTCATGATCGAAGATCGAAGATCGAAGCATCGTTGTATAGAATATCATCAATGAAGAGCAGAGCAAAGACGATGCATCATAATTAAACAGCACAGACACTCTCATCAAGAGTTTACTCAAGCATCACGCGCTGAATAGAAGCTATAGATTCATTACTAATAACATAGTGTCAATTTTATTGTTTCGATGATGTAAAGTCATCATGTAGTTGATGAGCGATTTTCTTTTTCAGAGAATTTTGTTCATTCGATACACATAGCATAGTTTTTCTCATGAGTCGAACTTAAATCGATGTCACAAGAGTGTATGAATTCAAATCAAATCAAATCAAATATGCTTTTGTTTTTTCTTGTTTTTTTTCAAGTTTTACATGCTTATGCAGTTTATGACTATGAAACACGATGCTATTTACCTAAATAGTTGCATTGAAGCGCTGTGTGTGAGTTAAATTACATGTATTTTAGCTCTAGTCGCTGCAGTATATCTTTTCATTGCTCAGTCAAATCATTTGTGTGCACATATGAGCGTGCGATCTATTTATATAATCAAGTGATCATATCAACAAATCGAAATTATGAAAGTTGATCACTTTGACGTGAACTTTCGTTCGCTGTTTGATCATTTAGTTAAGTAAGCTAAATGAGCTTTAATCTATGTATAAAAGCTGATCACTTCAACATGAGCTTTCGTTCGCTGTTTCATCATTTAGTTGAGTAAGTTAAATGAGCTTTGATCTGTGTATAAAAGCTGATCACTTCGACGTAAGCTTTCGAGTTTGCTGTTTGATCATTTAGATGAGAAGACTAGATGATTGATTGATGTATTGTGAAAGCTGATCACTTCAACGTGAGCTTTCATTCGCTGTTTAATCATCTAGTTGAGCAAGCTAGATGAGCTTTGAATTGTTTGTGAGCATTGCAATGCGATGCTCAATCTATGTATTATGAAAGCTGATCACTTCAACGTAAGCTTTCAAATTTGCTGTTTGATCATTTAGTTAAGTGAGCTAAATGAGCAATCAATGTATTGTGAAAGTTGATCACTTTGACGTGAGCTTTCGTTCACTGTTTAATCATCTAGTTGAGCAGACTAGATGAGCTTTGAATTGTTTGTGAGCATCGTGATGCAATGCTCAATCTATGTATTGTGAAAGCTGATTACTTTGACGTAAGCTTTCAACTTTGCTGTTTGATCATCTAGCTGAGCGAGTTAAACAAGCGATCGATATATTGTGAAAGTTGATCACTTTGACGTGAGCTTTTATTCGCTGTTTGATCATTTAGTTGAGCAAACTAGATAAGCTTTGAATTGTTTGTGAGCATCGTGATGCGATGCTCGATCTGTGTATTGTGAAAGTTGATCACTTCGACTTGAACTTTCATTCGCTGTTTGATCACATGATCATTTAGTCATGTGATTTTGTTGTTTGTGAGCATCGCGATGCAATGCTTGATCTGTGTATGTGAGCATAACTTGTTGTTACTAATATGCTTTTGTACGCTCGCTGTATGATTACGAATGACATATCATCTGATTCAAGTGCTTTTCTGAGTGCTGAAAAGTTAATAGCATGCTTGATTTTCTCTTCGATAACTCTTAATCACTGTATGCTTTCATTTGATAGTAATTCTTCATTGATTTGAATTTTCAAAGATGATGAGTACATTGCTTTCAGAAATGTCTTGCACTTTTCATTGAATTCAATTTTCAATTCTTTTTGCAAGTTTTGTATCAAGAATAGCTTTTCAATTAAACGTGATTTAGTGAACTTGTATGTCTGAAACACTTCTTTTTCTTCAACATTGTTCAAAAAATTGATTCAGAATTGATTTTTGATCAGCTTTATTGCATCATAATATGAATTTCGCATTTGCACTATCTTTGCTTATGTATCATTTCTATCAAAAATATGTTGCATACGTTGCTGTCAAAGACTGAACTAGACTAAAGATACTATCAATATAAAAGACTGATATTATTATTACTTTGATAGAATCTAAATACAAGACAATACATCAGATGATGTACAAGATGAAAGACAAAGAGTGAAAGAAAAGAACGAAAGCTTAACTTCTATATACATGAATTGAGCAGAATCAAGACTAAACAATAGTTTTATTGACTTAAGATTGCAGAAGTTTGCACACATGATTGAGATAATCAAAACAAAATTGCTGAAACTAAATTAAAATGATGATGATTAGATTGATGACTTAATTTGTTGAACTAGTTCAATGAATTAAGATTATTTAAGATATTGATGATTTATGTTCTAAATTGAATTGATGATCTGACATCATGACAGTAACTTTTCTCTTCAAGACTGAACTTCTGCAAAATGATGAGAAGAAACAAGATAAAACAAGAAAGAATTAAAGATAAAGACTGAAATGAGACAAGAATTAATGTAAACGCATTTTAATATAATGAAGCACAGATGAGACTAAAATAAATCTGAGTCACATTTGAATCAGATTTAAGCAAGATGTTTGAAGAATGAAACGAGATGAAACGCATTTTAACATGATGATGCATAGTTATTGAAACATATTTGAGTCACATCTGAGTCAGATTTAAACAAGATATCTGAGTTAAATCTAGACAAGATTTGAGTCAGATCTGAATAAGAGAAAGACAAAATGCAATTTAATGTAATGATGCACAAATGAAACTAAAATACATTTGAATCATATCTGAGTCAGATTTAAACAAGATGTTTGAGTCAAATTTAAACAAGATCTGAGTCAGATTTGAGTTGAGTTGAAATGATGAAGATTGAACTTAAAGTTCTTGACATTGACATTGAAACATCACACATGACAGTACATGTGATTCTTCAACGACAGAGTTGACGAGATGATATTCATTGAGTGTTTGCTCACAATTATTCAGAAGATGAAAAGACTTTCAAGTAGAAAAGTGATCTTCTCAATCAATGTAATACTTGAGCAGAGATGAGTTATAATGTCTATCATGCTTGAAGTTTAGTATGCTGTTTACATATCAGAATCTTTTGTCATTCTTGATGATAACAAATTCTCAAGATTTCTGATGTTGACTTGAAAGAAGATCACTTGCAATATGATTCAGAAGAATGACATGAAAGATTGAATGAATCTTCATGAATGTTAAAAAATCTAACTTGATGATCAGAGAATTATTCTCGAAGACACGCTTGATCTTGAAGAAGTCAACATTATGATCATTTAACTTGACAGTAAAGCAAGCGATGCTGAGATTGCAAGCATTCAGTCAAACTTCATCTTCAACAAAGTATCTAGAACAAGAATGACAAAAGAGATTAACATTGAATTTGTAAATGATTTGAGCTATAAGTATCTCATCACGTAGATGCTCAGTTAGTTTCTTTATTCTTTTGATGAACTCTTCAACATTAATTAACTTGTCTCGAGCTTAAAACATAAGATTTTTAAGCAAAGACTTAAAAGACTTGAAGTTTAAACATAAGTTCTGACTTGAATTGATCAAGAAGAATGATGCTAAACTGATTAATGATGATGTGTTATTAACGATAAATTCGACTCTTGAAAGTCACTTATCATTGTATTTGAAAGTCTGATTCAGTTTTCAAGTTTTAGCAAATTTGACGGAAAAAACACACAAATCAGTCTTGAATTTGATGCAAATAAAGCAAATATCTAGATATCATTCTCAAGCTTCATTTTTGAAGCTATCGTGATATGCAAAATCTGTGTCGTTTAGAATTTGTCGAGAGTCTCATCAAAATTAGTGATAAATCTTCAAAAAGTGCAAAATAAGAAAAGAAATTGTAAAATCAATCTTACTGCTTTCTTAATGCTTCATATGTAGTATATTAAATGCAGTATATTCAATGTTTCTTATGTGATCTATTCAGTGCTTCATATACAATCTATTCAGTGCTTTATATGTAGTATATTCAATGCTTTATATGTAATACATTCGATGCTTCATATGTGATATACTCAATGCTTTATATGTAGTATATCTAGTGCTTCATATATAGTATATTCAGTGCTTCATATGCAATCTATTCAGTGCTTCATATATAGTATATTCAGTGCTTCATATATAGTACATTCGATGCTTTATATGCAATCTATTCAGTGCTTCATATATAGTATATTCAGTGCTTCATATATAGTACATTCAGTGCTTCATATATAGTACATTCGATGCTTTATATGTGATTTACTCAGTGCTTCATATGTAGTATATCTAGTGTTTTATATGTAATATATTCAGTGCTTTATATGTAGTACATTCAATGCTTCATATGTGATTTACTCAGTGCTTTATATGTAGTATCGTTGTATTTGAAAGTCTGATTCAGTTTTCGAGTTTTAGTGAATTTGACGGGAAAAACTCACAAATCTGTCTCAAATTTGATGCAAATAAAGCAAATATCTTCACATCTTCAAAACATTTTCAAGCTTCATTTTTGAAGCTATCGTGATATGCGAAACCTGTGTCGTTTCTTAGAATTTGTCGAGAGTCTCATCAAAATTAGTGATAAATCTTCAAATTGTAAAATCAATCTCACTGTCTTTCTTCTTTCAATGCTATATGTAGTATATTCAATGCTTTATATGTAGTACATTCAATGCTTCATATGTAGTATATCTAGTGCTTCATATATAGTATATTCAGTGCTTCATATGCGATCTATTCAATGCTTCATATGCAATCTATTTAGTGCTTTATATGTAGTATATTCAATGCTTTATATGCAATCTATTCAGTGCTTCATATGTAGTATATTCAGTGCTTTATATGCAATCTATTCAATGCTTCATATGTGATTTACTCAGTGCTCTATATGTAGTACATTCGATGCTTCATACATGATCTACTCAGTGCTTCATATGTAGTATATATGATCTATTCAGTAAGTCGCATAAAAATACTAGATAGATCACATATAAAGCATTGAATATATCACATATGAAGCATTTCATTGACTTTTTCATTGACTTTCTCATTGACTTTCGATAGATCACATATGAAGCATCTCATTGACTTCTTTATTGACTTTTTCATTGACTTTTTCATTGACTTTCTTCTTGACTTTCGATAGATCACATATAAAGCACTGAATATACTACATATAAAGCACTAGATATACTACATATGAAGCACTGAGTAAATCACATATAAAGCATCGAATGTACTATATATGAAGCACTGAATGTACTATATATGAAGCACTGAATATACTATATATGAAGCACTGAATAGATTGCATATGAAGCACTGAATATACTATATATGAAGCACTAGATATACTACATATAAAGCATTGAGTATATCACATATGAAGCATCGAATGTATTACATATAAAGCATTGAATATACTATATATAGCACTGAGAAAGAAAGAACAGTGAGATTGATTTTACAATTTGAAGATTTATCACTAATTTTGATGAGACTCTTGACAAATTCTAAGAAACGACACAGATTTCACATATCACGATAGTTTTAAAAATGAAGCTTGAAAATGTTTTGAGAGTGTGAGAATATTTGCTCTATTTGCATCAAATTTGAGACTGATTTGTGAGTTTTTTTCGTCAAATTCGCTAAAATTCGAAAACTGAATCAGACTTTTGAATACAACGATAGCTCAGTCATTCTGCATGTAGTTAATGAAGACTCAAAGATAATGCTTCATGACAGCATTGATTCTTTCGATTTCATCATCAATCTCAAAGTGATACGTCGTTGATAACTTAACATTTATCTTCAGCATTTTACACATATGCTTTCAGATATTGAAGATGAATTGTGTGTCTCGATCAGACATGAAGAACTCAAGTAAATCATGATGTTTTCAAACATGAGCATAGAAGTAATTGATAGTTTCTTCAACTTTCATAAAAGTGATGAAAACTAAATGTCTCATTTTGATAAAATGATCAACAAAGACTAAAACATATCTATATGTGATATTCATGAAGATACTGAGCGATAAAGAATTTACATAGTTCATGAAGACATCACATCAACAACGTTCAAAAACTGAAAGAAAACATAATCATTCTTGAGTTCATTGTCTAAAGAGCTTAAAACATGTGCACATATGACAGTTTTATATGAAGCATTGAACATACTTATAAATGTTTGATCATCAGTAAACTCAGCTGATTAGTTCATAACTTTTTGCTCTTTCTGAGTGATCATTGATAACATTATCATGAGTGAGTTGAATGATACGAAGACATAGTTTATCTGAGTTAAGCACATACTTTCTTTCTTGAAAGTACAGATGATTCTTGTGTTCTTCACACTCAACTAGAAAGATCTTGTTGTGATGTCGTGCTTTATTGCAAAGTGTTTCAATTATCTGAGCTGCGAATTTGTCATTGATTTCAACTTACTTTCACAATATCTGAGTGAGAATGTCAGCAGAATCTTCATCAAGATTCAAAATGTCTTGATCTAGTTGAAACTTGATGTTTTCAATGTTGAATTCTTCGATTTCTAGATTCATAAAAACTAAAATTTGCGAAAATGCTGAGATAATTGAGAACAGATATAACTGAACTGAATCTAAAGTGATGATTTGTGACTGAAGCTTCATGACTTTAATGTTGAAGACATCGAAGATGAGATTCTCAACAATATCAAGATTTAAAACATGAGTTTTCAGAATTGTCTGATGTTAATATTGATGTCAAGAATTGAATGTATTTTTCTCTTTAGAAAGATCTTCTGAGCAACGTGTCAGAGCATTCAACTTATCATCGATCTTGTCGAAACAATAAGCGATGTGATAGTTAAATCTAGACAGAAACTTACTTCAATGAGCTTGATGATGACTCAACTGCTTAGTTGACATGAAATACTCAAGATTTTTGTGATTCGTGATCATCTTGACAGAATAAATAGAGTTTTCAAGCTCTGATCATCATTTCTTGAAAGCATAAACAATGATCATGAGTTCTTTATCGTAGATCTCGTAGTTACACTCAACTGAGTTATGCTTCTTTAAAAAGTAAGCGACTAAATGAAGAATCTCATTTTCATCATACTGAGAAAGAATGTCTTTGAACACATAGTTTGAAGCATTGATTTCTATCACAATCTTGTGATCTGAATTATAGTGACGAAGAATAATTTTAAAAGTGAAGACTTTTTTAAGAATGTTGAATGCAATTTGACATTTCTGAGATCAGACAAAGAATACATCTTTTCTGATGAGATGAGTGAGCGAAGTAGTTATTTTACTATAGTCATAGATGAATCTTTTATAGAAGTTCGTGAAATTTAGAAAACTTTGAACATCTTTAATGTTGATCAAGATGAGTCAATTAACAATGATGTTTATCTTGAAAGAATTTATCTTGATCTCTTCAATGATGATTATCAATTCTAGATACAAGACTTGAGTGACGTGAAACTTACATTTGATTATATTTATCTGAAGATTTGCTTCTTGCAGCTTTTGCAGAATGAACTTAACATAAATCTCATGCTTGAGTTCATTATTGAAATAAATCAAGATGTCATTCAAATAAGCTGTACAGAACTTATTTAAATGTTCATGAAGAATATTGTTGATGTACTTCTAAAATGAGACAGACTCATTACATAAATTGAAGAGCATGACTAGATACTTGAATAATTCAAATCGAGTGTGAAAGACGATGAGAGCTTCATCTTCTTCTTTGATTCAAAGTCAATTGAATGCAAAGATGATATTCAGCTTGATAAAGATTTTAGCTTGACTTAAATGATTCAGCGTTTCTGAGATCAGAGACAGAGAATATCGATTCTTGACTGTGATAGCATTCAGATCTTGATAGTTCATGCAGAAGCAAAGTTCTTCTTCAAGTTTCTTGATAAAAAGAACAGAGATGATCATCTGAGAATGATTGACTTGAATGAAATCTTTGCTCAGATTCTCATTCAGATAACGATGAAGTTCTAGAATTTTGTCACGACTCATGTTATACAAAGCGAAAACTGAGAATTGAGCATCTTCTTTAAGATGTATGACATGATCATGAGCTTGATGCAAAGACAAGATATCTGTTGAAAACGAGATACGTATGCATATACATATGAACATACGTATGCTCATATGTATATCTTGACGATTAGTTATTTTCGCTTCGATCGAAGCGACTTGACGCTAGAAATATTTATTCATTCTCTCACTTCTTTCTTCATCTGTATGCTTTATCATATGCTCTATCTACTAGATAGTCAATATATCTACATGCACATATTCGCTCTGACTTTTATATATCAATAATATCAACGTTTTTCTTGAAGAAAATGTCTAGAAACTTGAAATATCTGAACGATAAAATTGTGACTAAATCAACATTCTTACTTTGTCAATAGACTTCAAGATCTTCTTATGTCATGAATGCAGTTAAATGAAATTTCTTTTTCATTTGATGAAGATTCAAATGATGATTCTTATCATATGTACTGTCTTGAAAGCGAGATGAGAATTAAGCAAAAGTTGAGCTGTTCTTTGAATAAACAGTTAAAGTTGCATGACGCGATTTTGACTCATTAAAATCTAGACTAGAAAATAAGATTGACTTAAGATTCAAAAAGACATCGATTTTCTTTAAAGTGACGCTAAACACTTCAATGTCTTTGACATGAGCAGCATGATTAAAGCTTCAACCTTTCAACTCAACTATGTCAAGTTGTATAAAAGATCGATTGATTTGATTTGCTTGAAAGATAACAGAAGTTCTAGAAAGAAAAAAATTTCAACACTTGATTTTTAATAAGTATTCTTTTTGAATGACTTGAAGAATATAACTAGAAGCTTCTTGTTTCAGATGAGAAACAAGATTAAATGAAGTTTATTTCTTATGAATGAGCTGAGTATTAATTAACTTTTCATGAGCGAATGAAGAATTATATTGCTTCTTGTGAGCAAATGAAAAACTGAGTTACTTCTTGCAAATGAATTAAAAACTGAATTGCTTCTTGTGAGTGAACTGAAAACTGAGTTACTTCTTTTAAGTAAATGAGAAACTAGATTGCTTCTTGCAAGTGAACTGAAAACTGAGTTACTTCTTTCAAGTGAATGAAAAACTAAATTACTTCTTGCAAGCGAATTAAATGCTGAATTGCTTCTTGTGAGTAATCTGTAAACTGAATTACTTCTTGTGAGTAATTTGTAGACTGAATTACTTCTTGTGAGCAATCTGTAGACTGAATTGCTTCTTGTGAGTGATTCATGAATTAAGTTACTTCTTGTGAATGATCTGTAGATTGAATTGCTTCTTGTGAGTGATTCGTGAACTGAGTTACTTCTTGTGAGTGAATTGAGAACAAGACTGAGAGAAAGCTACTTTGTTAACTTTAAACGAGAAATTTTCTTCTTGTTGATTAAGATCATAGATCTTGATGAAAGATGAGCAACAATAATTAAGACAAAAGAAGAAAAACAAGATGAGAATATTGTGTTCAAAATTGACATCAATGACGTGATAACAAAGTCATGATAAACTCATGATGATGAAATACTGACTTAATTCAATGACATAAAAGAATAGTCTTTTGATGTGTTCATCGAGAATCATTGTGATTTCAACAACATAAGTAATGTCATCAATTAAAGCAACTTGATCATTAAATTCTTGAAGTCTGCAAGAGTGAATTAATTAATGCAAGAGAAGATGATGTTGTTGCGTGAAAAATTTATTCATAAAGACATAAACAAAGATTTCACTATTAATCAGAGCAAGAGCGAGAACTCTAGATTGAGCTTGACGTAAAATACAAAATACTATCATGTGACTATTTTTAAATGTTAAATTGAATTCAAAGAGTTTCAAGATAAATTTAGCAGAAAACTTTCTATATGATTAAAGTGAGAGTGAAAAGATTGAAATTAGTAGACAAGATAATATGTATATAGATTTCTGAGCGTAACTTAGCTCAGAAACTAAACTTTTTTTGCAAACAGCGAGACTTCTTCATTTATACTGACAACATCACTGTCATAGATGTTCATGATATGCAAAGTGAAGAACTTCTTATTATTGATATATGAGAGTCAGAGCGAATATATGCATGTAGATATATTGACTATCTAATAGATAGAGCATATTTGATAGAGCATACAGATGAAGAAAGAAGTGAAAGAATAAATAAATATCTTTAGCGTCAAGTCACTTCGATCGAAGCGAAAATAACTAATCGTTGAGATATATGTATGAGCATACGTATGTTCATACATATGTGCATATGTACTTCGTTTTCAACACTCTCTTTTA
>JAABUZ0100002949.1_pt1 | contig 26767 bp, 25 predicted proteins | sample 5562091 | NCBI WGS metagenome assembly JAABUZ01 (sample SAMN12813069, study PRJNA571459) | rock metagenome | isolation source: Antarctica rocks | place: Antarctica: Victoria Land, Linnaeus Terrace sud | collected 2015-12-21 | reverse complement strand
CCCGACTACGGGTCCAGCCCAAACGAGACAGCAGGGCATCATCGGATGCTGCGGCAGCCCCCAGGGCGTCCAACTCGGCGGCGAGCATGGCCTCCGGTCGCCCCAACTTGGCGATGGCCGCGTCCCGATCGGCGATCGACCCAAGAACACACTCGGCGGGGACCTTGCCCGCAACCACATCCCGGGCCACGTCAAGAAGTCGCCGTGGATTGCCCCCGACCACCGTCCCCGCCTCCGCAGCCCAGGCCCCGGGCACTTCACCCAACCGCCTGGTGATGAGCTCACTCGCCTCACCACTGCTCAGCGCACTCATGGTGATGACACGCTCGAAGAACGCATCCGCCGGCGGCACTAGCAGCCCACCCCGCTCGGCGCTCCGCGCGGCCACCACCCAGACGTAGCCCAACTCCCACAACTCATCGCGCAGCAGCCCAAACACCTCATGGCCAGCACTGGCTGTGACGTCGTCGACGATGATCACCGATGACGGCTGCGAACCGGTGCGCGCTGCCCTGTCGTCATGCTCCCGCGTCCTGGCAAGTTGGCGCAGCGTGGCGCCGGCATCACCCAGTAACGCCGGCGAGTAGTGCTCCCCCAGCACTCCGCGGGCGATCCGCCCCAGCAACTCCCCGCCCGAGGTGATGCCCTCCGCCCGGACGTAGGTCATCGCATGCGTAGCCACCCCCGACCCGTCGATCTGAGTGCGGGCCCGATACATCAGGGCCCGCAGCAACGAGGTCTTGCCCATCCCCGCGTCTCCCGTGACGAGGCAGTTGAACTTGTGTTCCAGGGCGGAATCGAACATGGCCAACTCCGACTCGCGCCCAGCGAACAACGCCGCGTCAACACGGTTGTCCAGCAATGGTCGGCCAGTCATCACAAGCCTAACTCTACTTACAGTAAGAAAAGTTAGCAACGATTGAACACACGTCCAGACCCTGAGTCGGCGCCAGGCTGGCGGGCTCTAGAGGGCTCCGGCGTCTGTCAGCGCCTGCTCGAGGCCCTGAGAGAAAACCGACGCGAAATGTTGGGTGGTGCCGTCAGCGAAGCGCAGCGTCACCAGCCGCGGACCTTGCTGCTGGTGACGTACGCTCACCCCACTGATCTGGGACGGCGGTATCGACCATGCGGACACGCCCTGGGCGGCCGCGGTGTCGCGGGGACGAAACACCACCGCGTCGGGGCGGATGACCAGTAACCCCGAACCCCTCACGTACCGAGCGCTGGGCGACAGCCGAGCCAGACCCCGCGCCCCCGGGACGACGCCAGTGACTTCCATCAAACCCGACCACAGGGCACCCTCGAGCACCCCCGCCGCCCGCGCCTCCGCCGTGGCCGCCGCGCTCGCCTGAGCCCGAGCGTCGAAGACCGACCCCCCGCCGGGACGGAACTTCAGCACGAACCCAATCACGAGGACGACAACGAAGACCACCGGCACGGTGTAATGCATGCGCCCAGTATGTGGACTTTTGCACTCTGAGCTCGTGACTGTGCTGAGCTGAGTGGTTTATGAGCCCGCGTCATTCCGCGGGCGATACTGGGCCCTGGCCCGTAGCAGCGGTTACAAGCGCATAGCGGTCAGCGCATACGCACAGGTCTCCACTGACCACAAGTCCCTCGAAGCCCACCGCGACGCGCTGCCCGCGGCTGGCGGTCACCGTCGGGTGCCAGCGATCGGGTTTCGCTGGGGATCGTGAACTCGGGGTGTGGCCCGATGCTTGAACGGCGCGCCAGTGAGCAAGGTGCCGAGGACGCGGACACTGCCACCAGAAGCGTGGTCTGATGCCAGAGATGGGGTGTCGCAACCGTGTTGGCGCCCGTCCTGGGAGAGGGGTGTTGTGATGAGGCGTGTTCTGGTTTCGGCGGTGTGTGTTGGGGTGCTGTTCCTGGCCGGGTGTGGCGGTGGTGGTGGGTCGGCGGTGCCGCCGGTGAGCAGTCCCGGGTCGGTGCCGAGTTTGGCGTCTGCGCCAGCGACGACGACTGCGGGTGCGGCCAGTACTGCGCCGAGTGCGACGGGCACGGTGACCGATCAGGTCGGGGGCAGTGCGTACGCCAGCTCGGCGTTGACCCTGGCGGACCTGCCCGCCGGGTATGCGGTGCAGCGGGTGTCAGCGGAGCAGGATTTCGCGGGGTTGAACAGCGAGCTCGCTCAGGTCACGGTGACACCGTCGCCGACGTGTTTGACCCTGGGGCCGTTGACCGCGGATACCGCGAAGACGGGGTTGCTGACGGTGTTCGTGAATGCCACGACTCGGGAGACGATCGCGGAGTTCGTTGCCCCCGCCGGGAACCCGTCGTTGGCGGCGATCTCCTCCGACGCCTCGGGATGCACGCAGTACACGGTGGCCGACCCCAGCAAAGGGGTGCATCAGACCGGGGCGATCCAGGTCGTGCCCACCCCCGTGGTGGCGGCGGAGCACACCCTCGGGTTGAAAACCACCACCGTCACCACCACCGCCGGGGGACCACCGGTCACCACGGTGCAGACCGACTACTTGGCCGAGACCAAGGGAACACTGGTCACCATCAACACCAAAGGCGGACCGACCGGTAACCCGATCGACCCCACCGTGGTGGCGGCCGCGTTCACCAAAGCCGTCACCAACACCAACACCAGCCACTAACCTTGGGCACTGACCACCCGCCGTGCTCCCTCAACGTCACCTCCCAAACGGCGCACGAACAGTTCAGCAAAGTGACCGGGTAAGCACCCGCGACACCCTGGGGGTGCGCGCCCCCCCGTTACCTTGTTGGTGGGCTCGTCAGGGCCCTCGGACCCACCGGGTCGGGCATGACTCAATCCCCCTGTCGGACATATGACCTGGGGGGTGTTGTCACCCGGCCCGGCGGCCTTCGGCGACTGCTGATAGAGACCTGGCCCCTTCACGACAGGGCCTGTACGTAACGTGGCTGCCAGCGTGGAAGACCAGGGTGGGTCCGGTGTCGCCGACGACCGGGGAACGCATGTTGCCTTCCGAGAATCACCCAACACCGACGGTCTTCGCGGGCCTTGATGTTGGCAAGTCCTTCCACCATCTCTGCGCCCTCACTGCCGACGGCAAGCGGGTCTACGACCGCAAGGTCGACAACGACGAAATCGAGCTCCGGACAGTGCTGACCCAGCTGCTGCAGCGGGGCCCAGTCCTGCTCGTCGTCGACCAGCCTGCCGGGATCGGGGCGCTGCCACTCGCGGTCGCCCGAGACCTCGGCGTCGACGTCGCCTACCTCCCGGGGCTGGCGATGCGCCGGATCGCGGACCTGCACCCCGGCCAGAGCAAGACCGACGCCCGCGACGCGTACGTCATCGCCGACGCCGCCCGAACCCTGCCGCACACCTTGCGCCGGGCGTCGGTCAGCGACGCCACACTCGCCGAGCTCACCGTGCTCCTCGGCTACGACGACGACCTCGCCAACGAAACCACCCGCCTGACAAACCGGGCCCGTGACCTGCTGATGAACATCAGCCCGGCACTGGAGCGAGCCCTCGGGCCACGAATCACCCACCCCGCCGTTCGGGCGCTGATCACCCAGTTCCCCACCCCGGAGCTGCTGCGCGCCGCCGACCCCGACCACGTCGCGGCACTCCTTCGGGCGAACGCACCCCGCATCCACACCACGATCCACACCGAGGTAACCCAGGCGCTTGGGGCTCAAACCGTCGTCATCCCCGGCACCACCGCAGCCGGCCGCGTCCTGACGAGCATCATCCGACAGCTCGACGCGACCCTCACCGAACGCACCCAGCTCCTCACCGAGCTCGAGAACGGCCTCGATGCCCACCCTCTCGGCAAGGTCCTGACCTCGATGCCCGGCGTCGGCGTCAGGACCGCCCTGAAACTGCTCACGATCATCGGCGACGGCGCCGCCTTCCCTACCGCTGGACACCTCGCCGCCTACGCCGGACTCGCACCCGTCACCCGACGGTCCGGCACATCCATCCGCGGCGAAAGCCCTTCACGACGCGGAAACCGAGCCCTGAAATCAGCACTGTTCCTCTCCGCCTTCGCAGCCCTGAAAGACCCTGCGAGCAGGGCGTACTACGACAAGAAGCGAGCCGAAGGCAAACGACACAACGCCGCCCTCATCTGCCTCTCCCGACGGCGCGTCGACGTCCTACACGCCATGCTCCGCACCGGCCAACGCTACCGGTCACCCACCCCCAACACCGCTCGCGCGGCTTGACAACCACATAGAGACACCCCCCAGGGGCTGCAGATGTACTCCTACGGCGCCCTGGGAAGGCTGCATGCACTCAGCCGCCAGGGCCGCTTGCAGATCGTGCCCTGCAACTACTCCGCGCTGCCCCGGCTATTCGCCGACGGATCGCTACCCCGAGACGTCGGACTGATCCAGGTCTCCTCACCCGACGCCGACGGCATGTGCTCCCTGGGCATCGGCGTTGACTACGCCGCCGACGCCATCCCGCACACGCCCGTCCTCATCGCCGAGATCAACAAACAGATGCCCGCGACGCAGGGGGCACCCAAGATCCCGATCGACCGACTCAGCGCCTTTGTCGAGACCGACCGTGCCCTACCCGAAGGGCGCCTCCACGTCCCCGACGACTGCGATCGGATGATCGCCCAACACGTCGCCGGGCTGATCGAGGACGGAGACACCATCCAGTCGGGCATCGGTGCACTGCCCTCCGCGGTCCTGGACGCCTTACGTGCGCACACCAACCTCGGCTTGCACTCCGGGATGATCTCCGACGCTGCGCTCAGGCTCCTCGACGCCGGCGTCATCACCGGAGCCAAGAAGGAGATCGACTTAGGCATGGTCGTGACTGGAGCTGCACTCGGCGGTGCCGAACTTTACCGACGAGTCGCCGATCTGCCGGTCGCGTTCCGCCCTGCCAGCTACACCCACGCGCCCGAGACACTGGCGCAGTTAAGATCCTTCGTCGCCGTCAATGCGGCCATCGAAGTGGACCTGACCGGTCAAATCGGTGCAGAAATACGACGCGGCGTCTACGTCGGCGCCATCGGCGGCCAGGCAGACTTTTCGCGGGCCGCGGCCTGTTCCGGTGCCCGTTCCATCATCGCCGTGAGATCCCAATCGCGAGGCCAGTCGACCATCAAACCAGTTCTCGCCGGAGGGCTCGTGACGACCCCCCGCACCGACGTCGACTTCATCGCGACCGAGCACGGAGTGGCTTCGCTGCGCGGCGCTTCCCTCGCCGAGAGGACCCAACGGATCACGGCCATCGCCGCACCCGAACACCGAGAGGCACTCGAACGCGCCTCCCGCCGCCCCGCATCCCGTAAATAAGTCTCTGTGACCGCATTCCCGGAGGATCGATGGCAAGTCAACCCAGCAAACACGGCAACAGCAATCTAGGAACTGGCGGACACCACTGGCGACAACAGGAGCATGTCGACCGCTGGGCCGACGTGCAGCGCGCCATCGCCCCGCAGCGCAGGATCGCATTCGACGCGCTCCTGGCGCGCCTACCCGCAGACCTCAGCATCCCGCTACGGATTATTGACCTCGGCGCAGGAGATGGCACCGTGGCGAGCGTCGTGCTGGACAAGTATCCGCAGTCCCACGCCGTCTTGATCGACTTTTCCGAGGAGATGATCCTAAACGGCGCCGACCAACTTCAGCGGTTCACCGGTCGCTACCGCTATCTCAGGTGGGACATGAACCAGGGTCAATGGCCGCACGAGCTAGACGGGCCCTACGACGCCGTCGTCTCCTCGGCCGCTATCCACCACCTCACCAACGAACGCAAGTCATGGCTCGCCCGCTGCGTACACTCTCACCTCACGGAAGGCGGCATCTTCGCCAACTTCGACCTGTTCCGCCTTCCAGACGCAACATTTGGCGAAGATGAAGCCCACGATCGAACATGCGCAACCCTCCAGGAGGCGAAGCAATCACTGACCTCGGCCGGATTCGCTGACGTCCAAGTCGATGCACACAGCGCTCGACCGGGCCGCAAGACCGAGTCCGCCCTGCTCATTGGTGTCAGCTAAGAACGTGTCACGGCCGGTAACGCTCCGTGCTCAATTGATGGTCGTGGGTCTTCCGCCCCAGAGCGGACGGAGCCCAATCAAACCACCGAACCCACACGGCAGGTCAACATAACCGGGAGCGCGACATACCATCGCCAGATCACGCTGGAGAGTGGCGGCCTCAGACCCCAACTACACCCTGGACTGTGAAGAGCCTCCTTTAGCGCTGTGCCGGGCGGTAAGAAATGCGGGGACATTGCTGCTGCCGGGCCGGTGACGTCTTGACACGCTGGTCCGACAAGCGCGGTGCAGCTGGGCAGCTCGCCCGGCCCGGCCGCGGAGCCGCAGGACGTTCCGCTACGGACTACCGAACCGGTCTGCATCTCTCGGGACCTGTTCTGATAGACAATCGGTCCATGCGACACGGGGAAGAGGAGGTCAGTACTGCAGCAGCCCACGGACCTCGACGTAGCCGTAGGGGGGCAACTTGTTGGCCCACTCGACAGCGGCGTCCATGTGGTCGCACTCCATGATGTAGAACGCCTGGATCTGCTTGGCGCCCTCGGCGAGGGGTCGACGCTCGACCGCTCCGCCGAGATCGTGGCCCGCAATCGCGGTTTGCACGAGACGGGCCTCGGACGCCGCCGGTGCGAGCGCACCGTTCAGCACAAATGCGTCGGCAGCCCTTGACCTGCTCGTCAAAGTCAACCCATGCCTGCAGGTCGCTCTCGTCGCCGCTCGCAGCATCGGCGTCGGCCCACATCAGCATCAGATTGTGCAGGCGACCGGCGACACCCGGACCGTGGCCCCCACCAGCTCCGCGCCCGCGGGGACCGGCCAGAGCATCTCCGGCCACGACTGATCGATCGGGCGGGGGCAAACTGATCCAGTTCGCCGTGCGGAGTCATGGCACAGAAATCTTGCCGACGCCGAGGAGGCCGCGGTCGGTCATGATGTGTGCGCACTCAACAAGCCGTTGCCTGGTGAGTCGGCACCAAGACCCACTCAGCAGCCAACTGTCAGCAACCCCACCACCGACCGCACTCATCCGCGTGATCGGTCCACCGGCCTCCTCGCTGGTGTCGCGTGCAACGATGACCGTCATGCTTGAGGTGATCTATCGCGATGCCCGCCGCCGGGTCACCGACCTGGCGACTGCACTCGACGACGAGCAATTGCGGACTGCGGTATTTGCCACGCCAGGTTGGACTGTGCACGACCTGCTGGCGCACCTGGCCGGAGGTGCCGCCGACGTGTCGGCCGGACGGCTGGATGGAGCACCAGGTGGAGGGTGGACCGAACGCCACGTCGAGGAACGCAGGCGTCACTCGGTCGATGAGCTGGTTGCGGAGTGGGACCGTGTCAGCCCGGCAGTCGAGTCGAGCCTGGCAGGACAACAGTTCTCCGGTCGTCCCAACCTGGCCGGGGATGTGATTTGCCACGAAGCAGACCTGCGTGAAGCGCTGGGACTTCCGCGTGTTGACCGCGAACACTGGCAGCCCTTCCTGGAGGTGATGATGCACCTTCTCGGGCGGCGACTCCGGCACACCACGACTCTGGTGATCCGCGACGAGCAAGGACAGGAGTGGCGCAGTGGTTCGGGGAAACCCGCGACGCTGCTTTGCGCCGACGGCTACGAGCTGCTGCGCGCCACCTTCAGCCGTCGTTCCCAACGCCAGCTCGCCGCATGGAACTGGACACCGACACCGGCCGGGCAGATGATCGAGTGCTTCGGAGTGTTCGGCCCCCGCGACGACGACCAGCCCGTCCCTCTCGTTTGAGTCGTCCCGCGTGATGAAGGGCCGCATCGGCGCCATACATCCGCGCGGTCCGGCTCCGCCCCGTCTGTTCGTCGTTCAGCGCAGCTGCTTACCGTTGACGAGCAGGGCCGCATCGTTCACCGGCGCGAGTACCAGGACCACCGGGCGATTACAGAGGCGCTGCAACCACGCCCTCGCAATCCTGACCCTCGAAAAATGAACCGCAGAGCCCCGACAGCGGGGACTCCGACGGCTATCGCCGGCCTCGGGCGTCAGGCCGAGCCCCTGCCGTCCCGTAAACCCATCGTCTTGCGATCATCCATCTATCCGGATCATTGGGGCGAACACGCCCGTGTTTGACTCCCGCATCCATACCACCCGTGCTCGGCCGCGGCTTCCCGCCTGGGGATCTTTCCGGTCAGGTCACCTCCTTGTGCCCGGATCGGATCCGTTAGTTCCGGGGAGTCACGAGCGAGTTGCTCGCGCAGTTCGCGCAGGGCGTGCATGAGCGCGTTTGCGTGCCGGGTCGCAGTGGTCGGAGTTCCAGCGAGCGTCCGCCCCGGCGGAATCCATACCCGCCCGTCGATCTCCCAAAGCGTCGTGATCCCCGCCGCGCGCAGCTTCGCACGGTCCGCCTCATTGAACTCCTGAGTCAACCCGACAGCGCCGGCCATCTCGTGGAACAGCCCTGACCGCGGCCAGTTCCGCACACACGTCTCCGCCAGGTCGGACCTTGTCCATGCGCCGCGGTGGGGAAACACACCGAGTATGTACGCTTCTGTCGGCTGCAGCGCGACGAAGAGAAGGTCGCCGGTACGGCTGACAAACCCGTCTTTCTGCACGTCAAGCGACAAGTGCAGGTGATGGATACCCCAGTCGGCAATCAGGCGGTCCAAGTCTTTCCGTCTACCGGCATCGGACGGTGACGTGTGCGCGACGGCAACGTTGTAACTGAGATGTGGGGTTACGTCATACCCCATCACGATTAGGGCGGCGATCTCGTCGACGACGTGCCGATGTGCAGCGTATGCGAATGACCTAATCAGTTCCGGCGCCATGTGCACACGACGCGGGACCGGCGGAACATATCGGCCACGCCAGTTGAGGTACACGATCACCAGGCGCGCGAGACTCACCCCGGCTAGCTCGCCCGTCGAGCTACCCCGCGGCAGACGGCCCAAGAGGTCCACCCGGATCAGCTCTTCGAGGTCATCCACTACGCCCACCTGAACAGTGTCCATCGAGGCTGCATCGATCGGTGAGGGTCCTTACCGGCGTCCCGCAAGCCAAAGATCGGCGCATTCTGGCGGTCATCGCAACGGCAGGTCGCCGATGAGTTCGATCGGCTTCCGGCACCAGCAGCGCGACGGGAGGTTCAGGGGTCGAACCAAGTGATCGCCGGGCGGACGCGGGCGCCGTGAGCGGCACTGCGGCTGGCATCGCTGCGGTCCCCACGACCCCTGGGCTATGCCGTGCCCCAGAGGGTCCGCACGGGTAGCTGGCAGCGCAGGTAGGGCCAGGCTGCTGTCAGTGCTGTTGCTGCGCGGTTTGGCCGCCAGCGCCGCACCGGACGGATGCAGGTACACGGCCACATCGGCGGCCCCGAGCGCCGGCCATTCCCTATCCCTATGTGGTCTATGTGGCCGTGGGTGAGGACGACGGCCCGAATGTCGGACCGCATCCGGACGAGGCGTCCAGCTGTGCGGTGTGCAGACGCGGCGGCGCCGCGGGCCACGCGCGTGCGGATGGTGTTGGCCTGCAGCGCCTGGCGGGTCGAACTCAGACTTCGACGAAGACCGCGTCGGTCATCGCTTACTTCTCGGGGCTTTCGACTTTGGCGTCCGTGCCGGTGGGTGCGCTGGCGGCGGCGCGCAGCTCGGCGATCCGCGTCTTCGACGGAAATAGCGACGCGCCCATGACCGCGCCGAGCGCGAAGAGCGCGGAGCTGACAGCGAACGCGACGCTGAAGCCGTGCGTTGCGGCGTTGTGGGCGATGTTCGCCGTGCCCGGAGGGCGCGAGGCCGCGTAGTTGGTGGTCGCGGTGGCCACGATCGTGCTGAGCACGGCCGTGCCGATCGCGCCGCCGACCTGCTGCATGGTGCTGACCAGGGCCGCGGCGACGCCGGAGTCCGTCGGCTGCACGCCGGCGGTGGCGGTGTTCATCGCCGGGGCCATCACCATGCCCATCGCGAAGCCCATGACGATCAGCGAGGGCAGCACGTGTGCGGTGTAGCTGGAGTGGACGTCGATTCGGCTGAGGTAGGCCAGTGCGGCGCACCCCAGCAGCATGCCGATGGTGATGACGGGCCGCGGGCCGAAGCGCGGCAGCGTGACGATGTTCGACGTGTTGGAGCTGATCATCACACAGGCGATCATCGGGAGGAACGCGAAACCGGAGGACACCGGGCTGAAGCCTTTGACCGCCTGCAGGTAGTAGGTCAGGAAAAGGAAGACGCCGAACATCGCGATGCCCGCCAGGCCGACCGCGGCGAAGGCCGTGCCGCGGGCGCGGTCGCCGATGACGCGCATCGGCAACAGCGGCGCGTCGATCCGTTGCTCGACGACCATGAACACGGCGAGCAGCGCGACGCCGGCCACGAGCGACAGCACCGTGGTGAGCGCCGACCAACCGTCGGACTCGGCGCGCGAGAAGCCGAGCACCAAGGCGAACAACCCGGCGGAGGCGAGCACCGTTCCCACGACGTCGATCCGCGGCCGTGTCGTGGGCCGCTCGTGGGTCATCCAGATCAGCGCGCCGACCGCGGCCGCGACGGCGAAGAAGACGTTGACGTACATCGCCCAGCGCCATGACAGGTACTGCGTCAGCACGCCGCCGAGGATGAGGCCGACGGCGCCGCCGGCAACGGCCACGGTGCCGAAGACGCCGAAAGCCCTGCCCCGGTCGCGCGGGTCACGAAACGTGGTAACGAGCGTCGACAGGGCGGCGGGCGCGAGCATCGCGCCGGCGACACCCTGTAGCGCGCGGGCCGTGACCAGTACGCCGAACGACGGCGCGGCACCGCCGATCGCCGATGCGACGGCGAAGGCGGCCAGTCCGGCGAGGAACACGCGTTTGCGGCCGAACATGTCGCCGACGCGGCCGCCTAGCAGCAGCAGACTGCCGAAGGCGAGCGCGTAGGCGGTAACGATCCACTGCCGTTGGTCATTGCCGAAGCCGAGGTCGGCCTGCGCCGACGGAAGGGCGATGTTGACCACGGTCGCGTCGAGCACCACCATCAGTTGGGCGATCGAAACGACGACGAGGATGAGCCACCGGGGATCCTTGGCGCGCCGCTCGGCCGCTGTGTGCTCGAGCGTCCTGGTCGTCGTGCTCACAGTGACATCACTGCTGGGCATGCAATTCTCCTGGGTCATGTGTGAGCCGGTCGCGCAGCGACACGAGTAGTCGTGCGAGCTCGGCTCGAGCGGGGGCGTCAAGCGCCCCGAAGATGTCTTGCATGGCCCGCGTCTTCGCGGCCATGGCGTTTGTGAGGGCGGTGGTGCCCGCGGAGGTGATATCGACGAGCCAGACCCGTCGGTCGTTCGGGTCGACCTTACGCACGGCGAACGACTGCCGTTCGAGCGCGTCGACCGCGTCGGTCACCGAGCGGCCGGCGAGGCCGAGTGTGGCCGCCAGGGCCACCTGCTTCATCGGACCGTTCTCGTGGAGCTGCTTGAGCACCTTGGCCCGTGACAGCGACAGCCCGGCACTGACCATCGCCTCGTCGACAAGTCGATAGAAGCGGTGATGCAGCTCCAGGTAGAGCTGACCGAGGTCAACCGACGAAATGTCCTCCACGCACCCGCCCCTCCTACTACACCCTCATCATGAGGTACCTCAAAGAACGTTACCACCCGAAATCGCAGCCACGAGACGTGGGCCTGTGCGTAGTGGTCGGACAGGGTTGGCGGTGCCCGATTCAAATAACTATCAATTGCTGGTCGTTCTCATCCTGTTGGCGGTACGTCGAGATGTTTTGGCGCTGACGCGCCTTTCCCGGCACGGAGGCAGGATGCGATCCGCCGCCGCTCGGGCGGGCACAGGGGACACCAACCTGGCTAATCCGCACTCCTGGTTCCCGCATGAAGCCGGGAAGGTGGTGGAACACCTGGTCGGTGAGGGATCGCCGGGGCGCGGTAGAGACCATCACCGTGCTGTGCGCGTCACGGTCCGCCTCGCTCGCAGCAGGATTGGCTGGGCTCACCGGAGGGCATGGGGCGACGCTTGGTTTACCCGTGGGGTAGTTGCACGTCGAGGGTGGTGAGTTCGTGAGCGACGTGTCCGCGACCGGTGATACCGGTTAAGGCGCCGGTCCCGGAGCCGGGGACGATGCTCGCGTCGACCACGGTGGGGTGTCCTTCGCCCATGGAGGCGCGGTGCTCGAGCACGAAGCTCCCTTCACCCCCGGCCAAGGTGCCGATGATGCGTTCCTGCGCCACATAGGACGCACCGTCAGCGCCCTGTGTGGTCAGTGCGTGCCCATGTGCCACACCGACAAGCACCGGGCCCGAGTAAGTCTTGGCCAGCACGACCCGTGCGGTGACGGGACCCTCTCCGGGTGCCATCTCATCGGCGACCACGTCCCAGGCGTCCATGGTGAACGGTGCCTCGACGTGCACCCCCGCACCGGCACTGTTGTCCACGCTCCCGCTCCCGCTCAGGCCCTCCTCACGCGTACGGGACGGGGGTTGCCAGCTGGGGTTTCGGCCGGACAGTCCCATCAGCCGTTCGATTGCGGGGGCGTCCTCGGCGACCGTCACAGCGGGCGCGAACGCTTTGCCTTCGCCTTGGTAGTCGGGGGTGAGCATCGTCGGGGCGAAACCCAGTGACCGCACCGCCGCGGCGGTCGAGGGGGACCAGGCCTGTCCGGTGGCGCGCGCGAGGTCCCACCCATGCACCAGGTACTCCCACAAGATCATGTCCAGGGCCATCTCCCCGGGCATGGCCGCGTCACCGAGTGTCAACGGTCGTGTGCCGGCCCCGCCGCGGATCGCGCCGATCAACGTGCCAGCGGCGGCGCGTACCTCCGCGGCGGGGTCGGGGGGTGACCGGTAGCCCTCGACAGTTGCGTGCGGTGCCTGGCCGTGGGGATCGGCGAAGCCGGCGGCGAAGTTCGTCAACCACCCCAGCACGTGGTGGTCCCGTAACTGTCCCACGGTGTAGTCCTGCGCAGTAGGGGCATCCGCTCCGGAGGGAGACCCTGGCGTAGACCGAGGTCCGCCACTCGTGCCCGGCCGGGCACAACCACCAGATGACGCGACCCGACTTCGGTAGCACCGCTGCTGGTGTCAATGTTTCGTTGCGGGTGGGGTGCCAGGTGGCCGCCACTTCCGGGGCTGTCACCGCAAGGTTGTTGCTTGCGCTGGCGCGCTGCCCTATGCAGTAGGGGCACCGTGTTCCACGGCGCGCACGGCCGGCGATGGTGGTCTGCCACTCGTGCCCGGCCGGGCACTGCCACCACACTCGACGTGGCGACCCAGCCCGGAGAAGTTTTGGGTCCAGCGGCTCGTTGCGGCTCGGGTGCCCCTGGCCCAGCAACCACGCCACTTCATGCAGCCACTCTGCCTTCGACGCCGACTCTGGTCGCGTCATGTCAATGTTGCGCGTTGACCGCCGTTGTGGGGCGGGAGCGGGGTCGGCGTGCCAGTGGTGGGTGTGTGGTCATCAGCCGGTCGTGCAGCACGTTTGCGGGTGACGGTCTTGGGCACGGTGAGGTTCGCCGATGCCAACTCGTTCGTGGTCCAGCCGCCGTCGAGGGCGGCGCGGTAGTTCGTGGTGATGTTGGTGTCGAGTGCGGTCAGTTCCGCCTGCACCATGGCGAGTTTGTCGGTGAGTGTTTCGCGTTTGCTGAGGTCGTCGATGAGCGGTTGCACCGCATCCAGACGTGCTTGGAGTGCGTCGCGTTGGATCTTCTCGGCGTGCTTTCGTAGCTCTGCTGCAGTGGCCACGGTGCCCCTCCTGGTGTGTGCCGGTTGGTCGATCAGCTGGGTGCATCTTCCCGATATGAAGCCGACTGATGTGGGCTGGTCGAAGCCAAGGGTGGGCCGGAGGGAGGACCGCATGTCGCCGGTGGATGACATCGACGGGGAGGACGCCGCTATCGCCGAGGCGATGGCGGTGGAGGCGCCGGAGGGGGGAGCGCCGTCTCGGCGGCTGTTCGGGGGGCGTCGCCGCCCCCGCCTCGCGGGTGGAAGGCCGCATCTGGTGGGGGTGCGGTTCACCGACGAGGTGGTCGACAACCTGCCCACCACATCAGTGGGCAAAATCGACAAGAAGGCGCTGCGGGCCGCGTACTGGGACACCCTCGGACGGGCAATCAACTGAGGTCAGTAACGCCGGTGCAGACCCTTCTGTGCCCGTGCCCTTCGTAATGCGCGGGATCGGTGTCGGCCCGTCCCATGCGCGGCACTGCAGGTCGAGGGCTTGCGCGATCTTGCCAGCCGCCATCGCTGCGGCGATCGGCGAGCTGACGCAGCAGGTGCCGCACGTGCCGCAGCATGAAGTTCACAAACGGCCATGCGCCGTGCCGGGCATGGATCCACGGCACGCTCAGCCCCGACGCGTGCGGCGCGGCGCGCAAAAGTGGTGGTGCAGGTGACCGCGCGGCGGTGTGTCAGCACGACGCGGGTGCTTGCTGGCGAGGTCGCGGTGAAGCCGGACGTCGACCGACGCGCACTTCCGACTCCAACAATGCGTAGCGCGCCCCGCGGCCCAGCGACTGCCCCGCCTACATGGTCGAGATCGTTCGGGCCGGCATCCAGTCCGTCGACCCGGGTCAGGCCGAGGCAGCGAGCGCCCTGGGAGACAGTCGCTGCCCCGGTGCGTGCGTTGGCGCCGCCGGGGAGGCGCATGCTCGGCCGGTTCGTCCACCCCCGAGGCCGGTTGAGTGGGCTGATCGCCGCATTCCTCACGCTGTTCGCCGTGCTCGTCACGCTCGCCGCGACCATCGTCCTGCAGCCATCCATAGCTCTGGTCCGCTGGCCATCATCTCGGGCCGGCCCGTCAACGAGAGCGGGACAAACTGGGGGAGGCAAAGGACGCCAATCGGTTGACTCGGCCGCTGGGGGGTGAGTCTCTAGATGCCCCGATGCCACCGGGGTGCTGCTGCTGGGGCTGTCCGCCGTGCTCGTTTCCGCGGCGCGGTCCGTACCTGGGCTCTATACCGGGGCGCCTGGGTTGGTGGCCCTGTTGGGCGTCGGTCAGCTGGCTGCGCCGACGAGCGCTGTCCCAGCACGTGCTGAAGCGAACTCGATGGCGAGCCCACGCTCGGGCAGCCAGGTCCAGGGCCTCGACTGGTTTTCCTCATCGTGAAGCAACTTGGCGACCCATCCCGAAGCCTGACGCTGTTGCTCCTTCACGTCCCGGGCCGGCACACCCGCGCCGACGATCACGCTCTCTACCTACACCACTCACGAGAACGCACTTTCCCAGGCGGCCGCCACCGGCCCCGCGGGACCGGCCCCCGGGTCCACCCGCGCGACCCGGAAGTGCGGGCCCGCGACGGAGCCGGGGTTGCCGGTCGCGACGAAGTCCACCCACGTCCGGTGCACCGCGCCTGCGAGACCGGCGGGCACGGCAGCGGTGCCGAGCAGGGCGGAAGGGCCATGCAGCGCCAGCAGACCTGTGCAGTCGAACACGAACGGCAGCTCGAGCGTGTGACAGGCCCCGAGGCGGCCGTCGACCGCATCGGAGCGCCAAGAGAAGGTGTAGCCGTAGGTCGCGGCCGGACCGGGCGCGTGCGCCGCGAGCAGCCGGCGCGTGCCGGTGCCGAACAAGCCGTCGCCGAGCACCTGCGTCCGCAGCTCGGCGACGGAGGCGGCCGGGTGCTGGCTGCGGTACGCGGCGAGCAGGTCGTCCGGCCGGTTCGAGAACTGCGCGGCCACGGCCCGCATGTCGGCTTCCGTGCTGCCGTCTAGCAGGCCCACGGGGGCGAGGTAGAGGGCCGCCTCGTCGCTCGTCGTGCCCGCCAGCAGGTCGACGCCAGCGCTGCGCCCGGCGGCCACTGCCGCCGCTGGCTGCTCCTTCAGCACCAGGCTGAACGGCGTGATCGCCCCGAGCGGCGCCGGGTGCGTCGCTGTGCGCAGGTCCAGGCCGGCCAGCGCCGGCAGGACCTCCACGAGCCGGTCGTCCGTTAGTGCACCCAGCGACCGCGCCGTCGGCGCGACGTCGAGCGCGTCGGCGACGGTCTGCGCGACCAGCTGGCCCTGCTCGGAGGTCTGCGCGGCGGTCCCCGAACCGCTCTGCACGATCGCGCGCCGGATCAGGCCGCCGCTCGACGGGTCAGCCAGCGCGCCGGCGACCAGGACGGCCCCGGCGGACTGCCCGGCCAGCGTGACACGAGCAGGGTCTCCGCCGAAGGCCGCCGCGTTGTCGGACACCCAGCGCAACGCGGCCAGCACGTCGAGTAGACCCCGGTTGTCCGGCGCGTCGGGCAGGGACACGAAGCCCGCGACTCCGAGGCGGTAGTTCACCGTGACAAGCACGACCCCATCGCGGGCGAACGCCGCCCCGTTGTAAAGCGGGGCGGCGTTCGAGCCGGCCAGGAAGCCGCCGCCGTGCACGAAGACCAGCACGGGTGCGGGTTGCCGGTCGGGTGCCGGGATCCGCACGTCCACCGTCAGGTACTCCTCGCCTCGGCGCCAGCCGGGACCGAAGTACGGCGACATGTCCAGGACTCCGAACGCGCTGCGTACCGGCTGAGGAGCGGTGGGACCCGGGCGGATGGCGTCGCGGACGCCCCTCCAGCCCGCATGTGGCCGCGGCGGCCGGAAGCGGTCGTGCCCGGTGGGCGCGGCAGCGTAGGGCACGGCCAGGAACTGCGCGCCGCCGTCGGCGCAGCGCCGCCCGCGGATGTCGCCAGCGCTGGTGTGGACCACGGGGTCCTGGTCGAGCAGGCCGGTGGGTCCCGGGTCGCGTGCGCCGGTCACGCGGTCGGCGCGTACGCGGGGAACGGCGCCCAGCGCGTGATCGCGAAGCCGTCGCCGCTGCGCTCGACCTCGAGCACACTGGAGCCGCTGAAGTGCGCCGGCGCGACCCACGCGCTGGTGTCGGCCGCCCAGCCGAGAAGGGCGCGGCGGCTGGCCCGGGCGCCGACCGGGTCCTCGCAGAAGCAGCTGTCGTGCCCGACGGCCAGGACCTGCAGCGGCGAGTGCACGAGGTCGCCGGCGAACAGCGCCCGCTCACCGCGGCTGTCGAGCTTGACGACGCTGGAGCCGGGGGTGTGGCCGGGCGCGGCCTCCAGGCGCAGCGACGCGTCGATGGTGTGGCTGCCCTCCCACAGCTGCACCTGCCCGGCGGCGTGTACTGGCGCCACGCTGTCCTCGAAGACGTTCTCGTTGACGCCGCCGGCGATCGAGCTGTTGTTCTTCGGGTCCCAGTGCTCGAAGTCCACCCGCGGCATGAGGTACGTGGCGTTCGGGAACGTCGGCTGCCACGCCCCGTCGACGAGCCGCGTGTTCCAGCCGACGTGGTCCACGTGCAGATGAGTGTTGACCACCAAGTCGACGTCCTGCGGCTGCACCCCGGCGCGGGCGAGGTTGCCGAGGTAGTCCAGCTGCAGGTGGTCCCACACTTCCACCGTCGGGCGCGTCTTGTCGTTCCCGACGCCGGTGTCGATGAGGATGGTCCTGCCCTCGCTGCGCAGCAGCCAGGTCTGCATGGCGACGTGGACCATGCCGCCGTCGGGGGCAAGGTGGTCGGGCACCAGCATGTCCCGGTGCTGTTGCCAGAGTTCCTGCGGGATGCTGGGGAAGAACACCTCCGGCGACGTGATCGGGCCGTGCATCTCCTCGATGCGTGTCACGGTCACGTCGCCTAGCTGCAGGTCCGCGGTGAGCTCGGTCGTCATGGGTTCTCCTGTCGGTTGTGTGAACGGTGTCTAAGGGCATGGCGGGAAGCGGATTGCCTGGCGCAGGACCTGCGGTAGCTGATAGGTAGGAGGTGGCTCAGGTGTGGGTGGCGCACTCGGCTGCGGGTCGACCAGGTCGCGGGTGGTGCTGTGCGCAAGCAGCGTCAGCGCGGCGTGGTGTGGGGAGCCGATCGGCGCTGTCGCCAGAAGGACGTGCTGGCCGTGCTCGGCGTGCAGGGCCTGTTGGGTGACCTCCAACCGGCCCACGAGCGGATGCCGCATCGCGTAGGTGACGGTCTCGGAGGTCTTGACCCTGTGGCTGGCCCAGACCGCGGCGAACTCCGGGCTCTTCACGGTCAGCTCGCCGATCAGCGAGGCCAGGCCCGGGTCGTTGGGATAGCGCGCCGCCGCCAGGTGCACCGCACCGACGGCCGCGCGGGCTTTGGCGGGCCAGTCCTCGTACAAGTCGCGAGTGTGGCTGTCCAAGAACACGAGCCGGGCCAGGTTCGGGCGGCGTGCCAGGGTGCAGGGGTCGTCGGCCCGCAGGTGCCCGGCGAACAGCGCGTGCCCGAGCCGGTTCCAAGCCAGGACGTCGCGCCTGCGCCCGATGAGCAGCGCCGGGACGTCCGGGACGGCGTCCAGGAGCTGACGCAGCGACGGGGCGACCCGTTCCGGTGCGAGGCGACGGGGCGCCGCACGACGACCCGGCGAGCCCAGCTGGTGCAGGTGGCGGCGCTCGGCCTCCCCGAGCTGCAGTGCTTGCGCCAGGGCATCCAGCACCTCTGGCGAGGCATGCAGGGCCTGGCCCTGCTCGAGGCGGGCGTAGTAAGAGACGCTGACGCCCGCGGCGAGCGCGAGCTCCTCGCGGCGCAGCCCGGGCACGCGCCGGCGGTCGGTCGGCCTGCGCACTCCCACGTCCTCGGGCCGCAGCTGGGCGCGGCGCGCCGCGAGGAACTCCCCGAGGGGCCGCTGGCTGCTCACGCGATAAGCATGCGGGCCGCTGCGCCGGACAGCCACACCCTGTCGGGGGGTGGCACCGGCCGGTCACCCTGGGCCTGCGGGTCACCCGGTCAACGGGCGGCGTCACCCCCGATCGCGGCCCGGCCGGCCTCGAGCCGGGCCACCGGCACCCGGAAGGGCGGGCAGGAGACGTAGTCCAGGTCGGCCTCGTGGAAGAAGTGCACCGAGGCGGGGTCGCCGCCGTGCTCCCCACAGACGCCGATCTTTAGGTCGGGCCGGTGCGCCGCCCCTCCTGCGCCGCGATCTGCACGAGGCGGCCGACGTCGTCGCGGTCGAGGGACTCAAACGGCGACACCGTGAAGACCCCCTTGTCCAGGTAGGCCGCGAAGAAGGCGGCCTCGACGTCGTCGCGGCTGAACCCCCAGGTGGTCTGCGTCAGGCCGTTGGTGCCGAAGGTGAAGAAGTCGGTGGCCTCGGCGATGCGGTGTGCGGTGAGCGCAGTACGCGGCAGCTCCACCATCGTCCCGATTGGGAGGTCTGGAGAGAGAGCGGTGTCGTGCTCGCCCGCCACCGCGACGAGCACCCTGTCGAGCTCGTCGCGCATGAGATGCAGCTCCATCACCGACCCGACAAGCGGAACCACGATCTCCACGCGGGGCTGCCCGCCGGCACTCCGGCGCTGCAGCACCGCCTCGGCGACGGCGCGCACCTGCAGCGCGTACAGGCCCCGGATCACCAGCCCGAAGCGCACCCCGCGCAGGCCCAACATCGGTTGCTAAGCGAAGCAGGCCAAGCAACCACGTCACGGCGACTAATGACGACGCCGACACAGGCTGTCCACGTCCAACACCACCAGGTCGGCAGGCAGGAAGGCTCCGGCCACCGTCGAAGCCGGCAGGCCGCTCGGGATCAAGTCCCATACCCGTGCCCGCGTCTTGCCGCGCGCCTTCTCGTCCAGGGCCCGCCCCATCGTCGGCGCGGAAGCGACCGGACCCAACACCTGCGCTTGGTGACGCAGGATGTCGATGTCGCCGATCGCCTCACCGCCGGCGGTGAGGCGATCGTCGCCACGTCGATCAGGACCCGGCCGCGGTCACGCCCGGGGGTGAACCCGCGCCGGAACAGAGCCTGGGAGAGTCGGTCGGTCAAGCCGACCCGGTCAGCCACCAGCGGCACTGCCATGCTTCCAGCGTGGGCCCACCATGCCGGTCCATCACCGGAGGCGGACAAAGCCCTTGGACCACGTCGTATGCTTCACCAGCGAAGTGCCTCTCGTGTCGGGTCATTCGAACTGTCGCAAGTCCAGTTTTCCCTTACAGGCAGGCACTTCGCGCATCCCAGGTCCGTGTCACCCCCTCAGCCGTGAACGGGCGAGGCCCCTAACTTGAGGAGTTTGGCCGGGTCGTCAGCGCTAGCAGGCCACTGAGCACTAAGCACACGGCCATGACAGTGAAGGGAGCCTGGTAGCTGCCGCTAAGGTCTCTTAGCCAGCCCGTGACGTACCCGGCGGCGAAGCCACCGAGGCTGCCGACGGTGTTGATCAAAGCCAGGCCTGCTGCGGCCGCTGGGCCTGACAGTGAGTTGCTAGCGATGCTCCAGAAGATGGGAATGGCTGAGAAAATGCCAATGGCCGCGAACGAGATGCCGGCTATGAGGAGCGGGAAGGAGTGGCCGGCATAGGAACAGGTGAGCACAGCCAGGCCTGCGAGGACGGCGGGCGCGGAGAACTGCCAGGCCCGCAAGCCGGACCTGCGGGAGCGTCGGCTCCAGGTCCAGGACGCAATCGCGCCAAGAGTGAACGGTACGAAGGTGACGAGGTTGACGGCGCTTGCGCTCGAACCGGGGATCGCGGCGGTGACAAGCGGCAGAAAGAAGCTGATGGCGAACATGGGGAAGATGAGCAGGAGGAAGATGCTGGCTAGCCGAATCGTCACTGGGCTTCGCAGTGCCGCCAGGAACGAGTGGCTCTCCTCAGCGTGGCGCCCGGTGCGATTACTGGTCTGCTCGAGTGCCTGCCTCTCATCCGGCGTGAGCCACTTTGCCTCCCTAGGGGTTGACGGCAAGGCCTTGAACACGACGGCGCCTAGGACAACTGCTGCCAGGCCCTCGACGGCGAACATGAATCGCCAGCCTTCAATTCCGATGGTGCTTGTTCCGTGCTGTATGAGCCAGTTGGAGATTGGCCCGCCGAGGGCAGTTGCGAGGGGTACGGCGACGTAGTAGGTGCCAAGTACGGCGACGCGCTGGGGGCCACTGAACCACAGGGAGATGTAAAAAAGGATACCGGGCAACAGGCCGGCCTCGGCGATGCCGAGCAGAATGCGCATGGCGGCGAAGGAGCCCGGGCTGGCGATCAGGGCGTGCGCCGCGGCTGCGAGGCCCCAAGTGATTGCGATTCGGGCGAGCCACTTGCGGGCCCCCACCCGATAGAGCATGTAATTGCTGGGGATCTCGAGGATGACGTAGCCGACGAAGAACAGGGCGACACCGAGCCCGTAGGCGGTGGCTGTCATTCCGAGGTCGTGGTTCATGTGGGGTGCTGCGAAGCCCACGTTGACCCGGTCGAGGTAGTTGACGAACAGGAGGGCGATGAGGATGGGCAATAGACGTCGTTTCGCCTTGCGGTAGGCCGATTCGAGCGCGACGTCCTGCTGTGTGTAGTTAGTGTTCATCGTCCGCTTTCGATTAGTGCACGTGTGCCGGGGGGTGTGGTCAGGTTGACGGTTTCATCACGGCCGACGTAGACGAAGTCTTCGATGTGGAAGCCCTGTGTGGGGTCAACCCATCCGAGCTCGATTTCGAGGGTCATGCCTTCAACGAGTGGCTCGTCGTAGTCGATGGTTAGTTGGGGCTCTTCGTGGAGTACGAGACCGATGCCGTGGCCGACGATGCTCCAGCGGAACTCTTCGCCTCGGCGTTCATATTCACGGCGGGCGAGTTGGACGAGTTCGCGCGCGATGACGCCGGGGCGGGCGGCTTCGACGATGACGTCGTGCACCGCGCTGATTCGGTCAAAGCGTGTGCGCTGCTCTCGGGTGGCGGGGCCAACGACTGCAGTGCGCGCGATGTCCGAGCAGTAGCCGTCGACGCGGACACCCCAATCGGTGCGGATCAACATCCCGGCCTCGAGCTTCTTCAAGCCGGGCCAGGGGTGCCACTGTCCCGCTCGGCAGCCGCCACCGAAGATCGAGTGTGTCAACTCATGTGCGCCTTCACGCATGAGCGCGTCGGTGATTCGAGAGGCGACGTCTCGTTCGGTCTCCCCCACACGGATGCTTTGGAGGCCGCTTTGAAGATGCCGGGCTGTTAGTTGGTTGATGTGTGTGAGGACTTCGACCTCGGCTGGCGTCTTCACCTTTCGGATCTCATTCAGCAGCGGCCAGGCGTCGGCGTAGCGCAGCTTGGGCACCCGGCGCTGTAGTCCGTCGATGATCTTGTAAGGAGTGGCGCGGTGCTCAACTCCGACTAAGCCGGAGGTGATCCCCATCTCTATGAGGGTTTCGGCGACTACGTCGATCATCTGGTCCTGCTCGCCGCTGTATCCGCGAATGTCGCGGATGTGGGGTCGGCGTTCTTCGGGTGCCCAGGTTCCGGAGTCGACTCCGTTCCAGGGGTCGGCTCGTGGGCTGGGAACGACGTAGACGGGCGGTCCGTTTGTCGGCCACACGACGATGTGTAGCCGCTCCCAGGTGAGTCGCATGTCGGGGTGGTAGAAGCCCGAGAGGTAGTGGGTGTTCTCGGGCCAGGTCGAGACGATAGCGTCGAACTGGCTCTCGTCCAGAAGCCTCCGAATACGCCCAATGTCGGCGTAGCGGCTGGTATGGGGGATAGTTGTCATGGCGTTCGCCGTTCCGTTGAGTCCGCGGTTACTTTGCTATCGGAGTACCCTTTGTTAGGGGCAGGGTGGCGACCTCGTAGGTCGCGGGCGTTGGCCTCGTTCCGTTGGCCTCGTTCCGCTGGCCTCGTTGCGCCGTAGGTTTCGTTCATCTCGGTGAATGAGTCAGGTCGGCCAGAATGGCCAGACCAGCCAGAGTCGTCGTGATTGTGACAACGCTGAGCATCGAATCGCTGCCGGCGCGGTGGATGGCCTCAATGTTGCGGATCGACTGCGGCGTCTGGGCAGGGACGCCGCCGCCGGTGCGGGGATGATGGGCACCTGGTCGGACATGAAGAGGTAGGGGCCTGCAGACGCCGCCTGCGAGTAGGGGCCGACCGGCAACAGTCGCGGAGTCGGTAGTCACGGCGCTGAGGGTGTCGAACGTGCAGGACATCGCATTCTCCAATCCGAATGGTGCACTCAGTGAGATGGCGAGTGGGCCTGCACTAGGGCCTGAGTAACCGCGGTTTCCATGAGCGTCGCCGCAGCTCGTTGGGCGGCGAGTGGTACGCCGTCATCGCTCAAGACGGGGCGAGCGTGCCAGCCACACACCACGCCGGCGCGCACGGCAGCTCGCAGGATGTTTTCGACGTAGTCGGCGTCGGCGATCAGGTCCGGTCGCTTAAGGAGAAAGGAAATGAGGGCGGTGACCGCGTAGCCACCCCAGTCCGAGATGGCGGCGGTCAGAACGAGGTCGGTCGTCACTGCGGACGCCATCCCGCCACCGCAGGGACACCGGCAGGTCAAGCCCGCAGGCTGAATCGTTGCCACTTCAGGGATGGCACCGAAACCGGCTTCGTTTCCTGCATCACCGATGCCGCAGGTGAGGATCCCCTGCGAGCGCGCCAGATCGAACAGGACTGCGCTGTCGAAGTGGACGTCGTGCCAGGGGTTGCCGGTGGCGCCGTGGATGATGCCTGCGCCGTTTGGTGCGAGAAGTTCGATGGCCAGCACGACGCTGGGTCTCAGCTCTTCCAGCACACTGTGGCTGAATGCGCGACCGTCTTCGTCGTCCTCGGGTGAAACGTGAAGGGTGACCGTGCCTGGTCGATCGTCTCCATCGAGCCGGACATTGAGCTCTCCTGCGCGCACAACTTCCGCGAGTGGTTTCATGAACCGCTCGACAGAGGCGATGTGTACATCGGCGCCGAGGCCTAAAGTGATGACGCGGGCTAGAGCGACGGCGCCGAGAAGACCGTCAACCTCGCCGGTGGGCAGGCTTGGAGCGCCGCCTGCACCGCAGAGGATGAGGACTCGGTCGCCGGCTTGGACACGGTCCACGATGCCTTGCGCCATCGCCGTGCTGAGGGGCTTTCCGACGTGACGTCGCACCGCGTCGTAAAGCTGGTGCGCGACGCCTCGCGGCATGTTGCCGATGGGGCGAAGTTCAGTAGTCATGATCTGGTCGACGTATTGTCCGATGATTTCAGGCAAGGGCCTCAGCCTTCATGTCGTCTAATAGTCGGTGCGCTTGGGAGGGTCATCGCTGCGGTTCAACGGTGCGCTGCTTGGGCTTGGCGAATTCAGGTCGCAGACGAAGCAAGAAAGCGACGACAGCTCCGGCCACCATGACGCCGGCGACGACGAACATGGCGGGCTTATAGCTACCTGTTGCAGTCTCAAGTCCGCCGGTCATGTACGGCGCAACGAACCCGGCCACGTTTGCGAGGCCGCCGGCCACGCCGATGCCCGCCGCGGAAGCTGCGCCGGTGAGGAAGCGTGGTGGTAGCTGCCAGAAGACCGGCAGTACGGAGTAACTACCAGCCGCCGCGATGGAGATTGCGACCATGATCAGGGTGGTGCTCGGTAAGTACAGGGCAACAGACACCGCGATGGCGCCCACCATCAGTGGAATGGCTGCGTGCAAGCAGCGCTCCTGGTGGCGGTCTGAGCTTTGGCCGACGAGCCAAACCGAGAGCGCCGCCACGGCGAACGGGATGGCTGTCAGGAGTGCAGTGTCCCAGATCGAGAATTTCTGGTGGAATTGAACCGCGAGGCTGGCGATGACTTGTGGCAGGAAGAACGAGAGGGCGTAGCCGCCCATGTTCACCGAAAACCCGATGAAGGAGACGGCGTATATTCGCCAGTCCTTCAGCGCTGAGAAGACGTCGGATGGTCCGTGTTCGGACGCCGCATCAGCCTCACTGTCTAGTAGGGCGCGAAGGGCTGTCCGCTCCGGCTCAGTGAGCCACCGCACCTCAGTTGGCGAACTGGGAAGCACGAAGAAGACGAGGATCCCGACGACCAACGCAGGAATTGCTTCGGCGATGAAGAGAACCCGCCAGCCCGCAAGACCCCAAAGGCCGTCACCGTGCTCGATGAGAAGTGCCGAGAGCGGTGCGCCGAGCACGACCGCGAGGGGGATCGAGATGATGAAGAGAGCCACCATGCGGGCGCGTACCTGAGCGGGGAACCACAGCGCCAGCAGGTAGATGACGCCGGGCACGAAGCCAGCCTCGGCGACACCCAAGAGGACGCGGACGATGTAGAAGCCCGCCTCGGACTGAACAAATACCATGGCTCCCGAGATCAGGCCCCAGGTAACCATGATCCGCGCGAGCCAGATCCGCGCCCCCACGCGATGAAGGATGATATTCGAGGGAACCTCGCACACTACGTAACCGACGAAGAATAGTCCTGCGCCAAGGCCGTACGCGGCGGTCGAGAGGCCGAGGTCGGCGTTCATCGTGGTGGCGGCGAAGCCGATGTTGACCCGGTCGATATAGCTGATGACGTACATCAGCATGACCAGGGGGATGAGTCGGAAGGCAGCCTTGCGCGTGGCCGACTGTAGTGCCGCCGGTCGAACTGCTGTGATGGACTTCATAGCTCGTACAGCGTACACACTCACTCTACGATGTAAATACATCAGCTCGAGCTGTCCGTGTCACGTACGACGTATCGTCATGATGTACGATTGCGTGCGTGACCCCGGCCGAGGCGTCTGAGTCAGCTCGGTCAGTAGAGCCTCGCCGGACGCGTCGTGGGCCTCGCGCCCAGAGTGCCGTCGCGCTGGACGATGTAGTCGGCACCGCTCTGAGCCAGGCCGACGAGGGCGGATTGGACTCGATTTCGATCCGCGGCGTCGCCGGCGCACTAGGCATCTCACCGATGACGATCTACCGGTATGTGACGTCGAAAAATGAGCTCATCGACGCAATGCTCGTCTTGGCCCTGAGCAAAATGGAGGTCCCCTACACCAGGTCTTCGGACTGGCGACAGCGCATCATCGACGTCATGGTGGCCTGGACCCAACTCCTCCTCGCTCATCCCAGCGTCATCCAGATGCTCGTCAGCCGACGAGTCCCCGCGCACTCCGAGGGCCTTGGACGCCTGGCAGAGCACGTGTTGGCGTGCCTTGAGGACGGAGGCATCACTGGTCGAGCCGCAGCCCATGCGTTCTGGCAAGTCTTCTCGTTCACCTTCGGTCGCATCGTCTTCGAGCAGCCGCGTCGCGACATCGATACCGAAGCTCAGACTGAGGCCGCATGCGCAATGGCCTCGATGGCACAAAGTCGAGGCTTTGAACGCGTCACGAACCTGGCGGAGGATTTGACCAACATGGCCGTGAGAGGAACCCTCGAAGACTCGCTGAGAGCGCTCCTCGACGGCCTCTGTCCACACTCGAGCAACCAGGGCGGCTGAACAGTCCGACTGCCGCCGTCCTCCGCGACCTTCGGGCACGCGCACGACTACGTTCCCCAAGCTCCAGCACGCCCACCTGCCCGCGGCAACGTCGGCTAGGGACTGTCCGGCGAGTGGTGTTTCTGGCTCGACACGCTGACGTCGGTCGGCGAGGAAGGCTGGTCACCGATGACCGAGACACTGAAGGGCATGGCCCTCGATGCCCAAGAATGCCCTGAAGCCTGGTGAGACCGAGCGGGCAGCGGTGCGGGAGTTGGGCAAGGCCGCCCGTGCCCGCGGTGAGGACCTGACGGGCCCGGACGGGCTGCTCATGACGATCACCGCCACTGTGCTCGAGGCCGCTCTGGAGGAGGAGATGACCGAGCATCTGGGCCACGCGAAACACCACGCGCCGGCGCGGGCAACTTCCGCAACAGGACCCGGCCCAAGACGGTCCTGACCGACGTGGCGTGCGCGGTTGAGATGGGGGTGCCGCGGGACCGGGCCGGCACGTTCGAACCGGTCATCGTCAAGAAGCTGACTGGACACGGTTGTGGTGCCAGGGCTATGAGAGCGTTGGTTGAAGTCGACGATCGCCCCGAATTCGTCGGGGGTCATCCGTGGGGATGTCACCGGCGCCGGATCCCGGATCGGGTGGTGTTCGACCACGTGCTCGCCGCCCTGGTCCATGGCAGCGGCTACGAGCGCATCGCCACCCCAGGGTGTTCGGATCGCACGATC
>JAABUZ0100002948.1_pt1 | contig 26772 bp, 21 predicted proteins | sample 5562091 | NCBI WGS metagenome assembly JAABUZ01 (sample SAMN12813069, study PRJNA571459) | rock metagenome | isolation source: Antarctica rocks | place: Antarctica: Victoria Land, Linnaeus Terrace sud | collected 2015-12-21 | reverse complement strand
GCCACCGCCATCGCGATCATCCGCTCGACGCGCCACTTCCCGCGGAACGCCGCCCGCCGCTCGTCGTCGTACGCCGCGAGCGCGCGGTCCGCCGCCCCGGCGTCCCCCGCGCGCCCCGTGCCTAACAGCCGCGCCGCCTCGGCCGCGTACGGGCCCAACAGCTCGCCCCCGCGCAGCGCCGAGTAGATCCCCTCGCCCGTGAACGGGTCGAAGAACTCGGCCGCGTCGCCGACGAGCGCCGCGCCCGGCGCCCACGCCCGCCGCGCGTACGACGCGAACGGCCCCGTGCACCGCACCGGCGTCGCGCGCTCGGCCCGCGCGAACCGCGGCGCGAGCTGCGGCGCGCGCGCCAGCCACGCGTCGAGGTACGCCGCGGGCGAGCCGTAGCGCGCCAGCTCGCGCCGCGCGAGCGCGGCCGGCGCGACCATCGCGACGTTCGTGAGGCCGTGCCCCACGTCCGCGAGCCCGACGTAGCTGCCGTCCGCCTCGACGTGCATCTCCCCCATCGGCCGCCCCGCGCTCCCCGTCGCCGACGGCGGCAGCCCGCGCACGTGGCACACGAACGCCACACGCCGCGGCCACGGCCAGTGCCGCACGAGGTCCAGCCGCCGTCCGACGACTGAGCGCAGCCCGTCCGCCCCGACGACGAGCGGCGCGCGCAGCGCGCGCGTCGCGCCGTCCGCCTGCTGCACCACGACGCCCCCCGCCCGACCGCGCCCGTCGCGCACGACGTCGACCGTCTTCGCCCGCTCCTCGACCCGCGCCCCCGCCGTACGCGCCGCGTCCAGCAGCAGATGGTCGAGCACGCGCCGCCGGAGCGCGAGCCCGCGGTCGCGGAATCCCTGAAAGCCGTGCCCCGCGGCGAAGTGCCCCGAGATCACGTCCCCGCTCGGCGCCCGCACGAGCATCCCGTCGAGCTGCGCCGCCCCCGCCGCCTCGGCCGCGCCTAACACGCCCATTACGTCGAGCAGCCGCGACGCTTCGGGGCTCAGGTACTCCGCGCACGTCTTGTCCCGCGGGAAGCGCGCCCGGTCGACGACCAGCACGTCGACGCCCCGGCTCGCGAGCTGCCACGCGGTCGACGCGCCCGCGGGCCCGCCTCCTACTACCAACACTTCAGCGTCGAATCGGGGCATCGGCGGGGCGGCGGGGTGCGCGCGGCCGAGTAGACGGCGGGGCCGAGCCGAGCGTAAGCTAGAACGCGCGTCCAGCGCGCGCGCCGATTGGTCACCCCGTAGCGCAGGAGCTCCGCCATGACCTCCCCCGAGCGCCTCTACACCGTCGAAGAGTACCTCGCCCACGAGGAGTTCGCCGAAGGGCGACACGAGTACGTGAACGGCCGCATTTACCCGATGGCCGGGGCCGAACCGGCGCACGAGCTCATATGTACGAGCGTCAGTGCTGCGTTGGTGGCGGGCACCCGCGGCCAGCCGTGTTTCGTCTTTGGCAGCAACATGCGGCTGCACGTCGCCGCGAGTGACCTATACACCTACCCGGATGTTTCCGGACTCTGCGGCCGCCCGCAGTTCGCACCGACGCGCCCACAGACGCTGCTCAACCCGAGCTTCATCGTCGAAGTCCTGTCGCCGTCGACCGAGGCGTATGATCGCGGCGCGAAGTTCGAGCACTATCGGATCGTCCCGTCGCTCGCCGAGTACGTGCTGATTGCGCCAGGCTACAAATCGGTCGAGCGCTACGTCCGCGACGGTACGTCATGGCGATACCAGGCGTTCACCCGGACGGACGAGCTGGTCGAGCTGCCGTCGATCGGGGCCGCCCTGCGCGTCGGGGACGTGTACGAGCGTGTCGACGCCCTGGACGGTCCCCCAAAATCGCCCCCGACGCCGCGGCTCGTGCGCGAGCCGGTGACAGACTGGGGCGCGGCGGTCTGATCGCGCGCCGGAGATCCCACCCCGAACACGGAGTCATCATGCCACGCCCCGAGCGCCACTACACCGAAGCCGAGTACCTCGCGCTGGAAGACGCCGCCTCGCACAAGAGCGAGTTCGTCAACGGGCGGATCTACGCCATGTCGGGGGCGAGCCCGAATCACGACCAAATCGTGTTCAACTTGACACGCGAGCTCGGTGTTCGACTGCGCGGCCGCCCGTGTCGCGGTTTCACGGCCGACACGCGCGTGAGGGCCAACCGCACCCGCGCCTACTTCTACCCCGACCTGAGCGCGCTCTGTGGCCGGCCGGAGTACGAGGGCTCCGGTGCTATCAAAATGCTCGTCAACCCGAGCACGGTCGTCGAGGTACTGTCCGACTCGACGGCCGGCTTCGATCGCGGCGAGAAGTTCGAGCATTACCGACGCATCCCGTCGTTACGCGAGTACGTGCTGATCGCGCAGGACCGGGTCTTCGTCGAGCTTCGCGTGCGGGCGGGCGACGTCTGGACGCTCGCCGAATACTCCGACCTCGACGACTCGATCGCCCTGAGGTCGATCGACTGCGTCCTGCACCTCCGCGACCTGTACGAGGGTGTCGAGTTCCCCCCGGACGGCGCGCGGACCGCGCCGCGGCTGGTGCGCGAAGAGGCGCCGCCCGCGTACGCGCCGGCCGGCGGGTAACGGGCCGTGCCCGGCGACGGCGCGGGGCGCCGCGGCCCGCCTAACGCCCCGCCCGCCGCCGCCCCGACCAGCGTACACAGCACGTTCACCCAGTCGTTGTCGAGCCGCCGCGCGCCCCCCACCACGCGCGTCGGACGCCCGCACCGCGCGTGCACCGCCTGCTCCGTCGCCTCGCGGCACGCGTCGCACCACCGCCGCTCCTGCACCGTCGCGCCGAGGAGCGTGTCCGCCAGGGCCCCCGCCGTCCCGCCCGCCAGCGCCCCGCGCGTCGCCGCCTGCCCGAGCCCGAGCGCGCCCGCGAGCAGCGCCACCGCCCCCGCGCCCGCGACCATGCCCAACGTCCCCTCGGCCGTGACCGCGCCCGACGTCCCCGGCGGCACCGGGCGCCAGCCGCGGACCAGGCGCGGCGTCCCGCCGAGCGCCGTGCCGACCTCGGTCGCCCACGTGTCGGCCGCGGCCGCGCCTAACGCACCCGCCGCGGCCCCGGACAGTGCCCGCCCCCGGGGCCCGCGCCCGGCGAGCGCGCCGAACACGACCGCCGCCGCGAACACGCCGCCGTTCGCGAGCACCTGCGCCGCGTCGCGCGCGCCGCCCTTGTCGACCACCGCGCCCACGCGGCGCGCCTTCTCCTCCCGCCGCCAACGCGACAACGCCGTCGACGCGCCGAAGAAGCCGACGAGCAGCGCGCCCCACGGCCACCCCGCGCTCATCGCCGCCGTCCCCACCCCGACCGCCGCCGCCGCCCCGCTCGGCGCGAGCGACCCCGTGCGGCGCGCCGCGGTCGCGATCCCGACCGCCACGGCGAGCCCCGCGGTCGTACGACCGAGGCTGAGCGGCGGAAACGGAGGGCGCATTGGCGGGAGCACGCGCGTAAGCACGACCGCCCGGCGCCGGCGCGCAACCCGCCCCGCCCGCCCCCGTCAGTGCGGGGCTACTGCTCGCTTGCTGCCGCGGGACGGCCCGCGTACGCTTCACGCCCCGCTCGGCCTTCCGTCGCGGGACCCCTCTCGCCCGCCCGCGACCCCGCGATGGCCACCACGGTCGACGCCCTCCTCCCCCTCTCGTTCCTCGAAGCGGTCCGCGCCGCCGACCGACCGGACGACGACCCCGACGCCGAGTTCGTGGCCGAGCTGCGCAACAAGCGCCTCGGGCTGAGCGAGACCGTCCACGCGCAGATCCGGCGGTACGCCGAGGCGCAGCGACGGCACCAGCGCACCGGGGTCGACGAGGTCGGCGCGCTCGCCCGGCTCATCGGGCGGCGGCCGGACGCGGAGATCGTCTTCCGGACAGCGGGGCGGCGGTGGGCCGAGGGCGCGTACGCGGCGCTGCCGCGCACCACGCGCCGCGTGGTGCGCGGACTGCCCGGGCCCGTCGCGCGGCCGATCGCGCTCCGCCAGCTGCGCCGGCTCGCGCGGCGCTACTTCGGCGGTACCGTGCGGCGGGTCGGCGGGTCGCTCGTGCTCGAGGTGCCGGCGCCGCTCACCGAGGGGATCGCGGCGGTGCAGGCCGGCTGTGCGTACTACGAGACCGGCTTCCGCGAGCTGCTCCGACTGCTCGTCGCCGCGGGCGGGCGCGTGGAGCACGTGCGCTGCGCCGCGCGCGGCGAAGGCGGCTGCCAGTGGCGCGCCGACTGGCGGGGCTGACGCGGTGCTCACCCCGGACTCCCTCCCGCGCTTCCAGGCCGCGATCGCGGAGTCCGGCCTCGACGGCTGGCTGCTCTACGATTTCCGCGGCACCAACCCGATCGCCGCCGGGCTCATGGGGCTCGAGGGCATGGTCACGCGCCGCGTGTTCGCCTGGGTGCCGCGCGAGGGCACGCCGGTCGCGGTGACACACGCGATCGAGCAGGGCCCGTGGGCGCGCTGGCCCGCGGCGTGGCGGCGCGAGGTCTACAGCTCGTGGCGCGCGCTCGAGGCCACGGTCGGCGCGCTCGTCGCGGGGCGGCGCGTGGCGATGGAGTACTCGCCGGGCGACGCGGTGCCCTACGTCGACCGCGTGCCCGCCGGCGTGCTCGAAATGGTGCGAGCGTTAGGCGCCACGGTCGCGACCTCGGCCGACCTCGTGACGCGGCTCTACGCCGTGTGGACGCCCGCGCAGCTCGCGGCCCACCGGCGGGCCGCGGAGCACGTCGCGGCGATCGCGCGCGCGGCGATCGCCGACGCCGGGGCGCGCGTGCGCGCGGGCACGCCGGTGTACGAGCACGAGGTCGCGGCCGAGATCCGCGCCGCGTTCGCGCGCGCGGGACTCGAGACCGACGCGGACCACGGCCCGATCGTCGCGCTCGGCGCCAACGCGGCCGACCCGCACTACGAACCCTCGCCCGGCCGGCCCGTCGCACTCGCGGCGGGCGCGCTGCTGCTCGTCGACCTGTGGGCGCGCGAGACCGGGGTCGCCGGCGGCGCGCCCTACGCCGACCAGACATGGATGGGCGCGTTCGGCGCGCCCGCCGGTCGCGCGGTCGCGGTGTGGGAGGCGGTGCGCGACGCGCGCGACGCGGCGGTCGACCTGCTGGCCGAGCGCGTGCGCGCGGGCGCCGCGGCGCGCGGCGCGGAGGCCGACGACGCGGCGCGCGCGGTGATCGCGGCGCGCGGCTTCGGGCCCTACTTCACGCACCGCACCGGGCACTCGATCGACGCGCGCGACCTGCACGGCGCGGGCCCCCACCTCGACAACCTGGAGACGCGCGAGGAGCGCGCGCTCGTCCCGGGCGTGGGGTTCTCGGTCGAGCCGGGCGTCTACGTGCCCGGCGAGATCGGCGTCCGCTCCGAGGTCAACGCGTACGTCGGGACGGGGGAACTGGTCGTCACCCCGGCCGCGCCCCAGCGCGACCTGCTGGCCGTCTGACGCCGCCCGGCCGCGCCTAACGCGTGGCCGCGGGTCGGACTCAGCGCGTGTAGTACGCGCGGATGCACTCGGTGATCAGGCGCTCGCGGAAGTGCGTCGCCTCGAGCCGCCGCTCGGGGGCGTTGAGCGCGGGCAGCGAGGCGAGCAGCTCCTTGAACGCCACGATCACCTCCTCCGCCCGCAGCGCGCGCTCGCGCGCCTCGGCCACCGTGTGGTCCAGCGCGCGCGTCAGCGCGCCGCTCACCGGCGGGGGCTGCGGGCCCTCCACGCCGCGGTGCCAGAGCGCGGGATCGTTCCACACGCGGAGCACGGCGTCGGCGAGGAGCGCGCGGGTCGCCTCGGAGATCATGCGCGGCTCCGGTGTCGAGCGCGAGTCGAAGGCCATCATGACGGCGCGGCGCGGCGGGAGAGGCGGGGGATGGAGCCAGGCGGGCGGGCGGCATGACGCGGGCGCACGACACAGGCGCACCACGACAGCAACAGCGACGGGAACGGCGGGGGCAACGGGGACCGCGGCGTGAACTTACACGCGCGTTTTTCGCGCGTCAAAGGCCGCGCGTTGGGCACCCGTCGCCGACGACGACCCACGACGTGCCCGACCGTGTGGGGATCCGAAGGTCTACGGATTGCAGCGGGGGCCGCACTCCTCCGTGCCGAACCGAACCGGGCCCACAGGTTCCTCCACCGCCACGCGCGCCGCCACGCACCCCGACGTATGCCGCGATCCGCGAGGCCCACCGCACCACAACAGGTCCTGATTCTCGCGCGCGAGAGCGTGATCGCGGCGCTCATCGGGCTGCTGCTCGAGCTGGAACAGTACGAGCCCGTGTTCGCCGAACCCGACGAGCGCTACGACGACGCGATCCGCCGCGTCCGCGCGCCCCTCGTCGTCATCCTCGACGGCGAGAGTGCGGAGGCCCGGTCCGACATCTTTCACGCGCGCGCGGCCCAGAGCGGCGCGCGCGTCGTGCTGTTCAGCGAACCGGTCGCCGCGAACGAGGTGCGCGACGCCGCCCGCACGCGCCACCTGCCGTTCTTCGCGATGCCCGTCGACCGCGCCACCCTCGGCTCCGTCCTGCGCGAAGCGGTCGGGTAACCCCGCGCCACACGAGGCCGCACGAGGCGCGACGCCGGGGCACGACCGGGGCACGACCGGGGCACGACCGGGGCACGACCGGGCCGCGCGAAGACGGCGGCGCGGCGTTTGCCCGACCGGCCACGACGCCCCGCCCCGGCGCTCGGCGCGTTCCCGTCGGCGCGTTCCCCCTTCCGTCCGTTCGTGTCCGCTCGCTTCACCGCCGCGCGCGTCGCCGCCCCCGCTGTGCTCTCCCTCGCGCTCGCAACGTTCCCGTCGGCCTGCTCGCGCGGCGAGTCCCGCCCCGCGCACGACACGGCCCCCACCTCCCACTCGGCCCCGCCGCGCGCGGCAATCCCGAGTGACGTCACCCTCCCCGGACTCGCCGCGAGCCGCCCCGCGTACGTCGTGCGTCCGGCCGCGGACGCGGGCCGCATCACCGGCACGGTCCAACTCGACGGCCCCGCACCGGCCGACACCACCGTCACCCCGAGCCCCGACGACGTGCGCACCTGCGGCCGCTCGCTCGCCGTGCCCACGGTCGAAACGCGGGCGGGTGGCGTCTCAGGCGCGGTCGTCTGGCTCGTCGGCGTCGAAGCGGGGAAGGCGTTTCCGGAGGTCCGCCGCGCCGAACTCGCGCTCGACGGCTGCCGCCTGCAACCGCACATCGTCGCCGCGGTCGCCGGGGGCGCGCTCAACGTGCACGGAATCGACGTCCTCGACTCCCGCCTCCGCTTCACGCGGGTCGAGGGCGGAGGAGCGGCCGATACCGCGGGCGCGGTCCTGCTGCGCGTGACGACGACCGACGGAGGACAGGTAGTCCCGAGCGAACGGGTGGTCGCCGCACCGGGCACGGTCGAGGTGCGCGGCGAACTCCAGCCCTGGCTACGGGCGTGGGTGCTGGCGTTCGACCACCCGTACTTCGCGACGACGGACGCGCAGGGGGCGTTCGTGCTGGACGGGGTGCCGCCGGGAACGTACCAGCTCATCGCGTGGCACGACCGGCTCGGGCGGAGTGTGCAGAACGTGACGGTGGGGCCGGGGCAGCAGGTGGGGGTGAGTGTGAAGTTCGGGGGGAGGTAGAGAGGCGCCGTTCGTATCGTCGCGTTCTTGCCGTGCCGCGGTACCCGCCCCTCGCCTGGGGGGCGGGCGGCCCGGTGCTGCAGACTCGGGTAGGGCGACGGGCGGGGCGGGACGCCGCAGGTCGTGTACTCGTACTTCGTAGCGGGTAGGGCGTAAGGGCGTCACGGCCAGGGCGACCGCGGGGCATACGGGGCATGCGGGGCGACAGGGACGAGACGGAAAGAGCGGCGACGGGTCGGGCGCGGGCCCCCGCCGTCCCGCCACGACGGCTCGCCGCTCTCGCTTCGCCGTTGCCGTGACGCCCTCCCCGGGTCGCCTCACCCGTGGACGGCCCATCTCGCCCTACCCGCTACGAAGTACGAGTACACGACCTGCGGCGTCCCGCCCCGCCCGTCGCCCTACCCGAGTCTGCAGCACCGGGCCGCCCGCCCCCCGCCCGGCCTAACAAACGGCGCCAGCGGACACTGCGGGACGAGTGCGGCGGGACGGCCCTACGCGACCCCGACCTCCTCCTCCCTGAACTGCCCCTGGTACAACCGCGCGTACATCCCCCCCCGCGCCAGCAGGTCCCCGTGCGTCCCCTCCTCCACGACCCGCCCCGCGTCCAGCACCACCACCCGGTCCGCCCGCCGCACGGTCGACAGCCGGTGCGCGATGATCAGCGTCGTCCTCCCCTCCAGCAGCACCTCCAGCGCCTCCTCCACCAGCCGCTCGCTCTCCGTGTCGAGCGCCGACGTCGCCTCGTCGAGCACCACCACCGCCGGGTCCTTGAGGAACACCCGCGCGATCGCGATCCGCTGCCGCTGCCCCCCCGACAGCTTCACCCCGCGCTCCCCGACCGGCGTGTCGTACCCCTGCGGCAGCCGCCGCACGAACTCGTCCGCGTGCGCCGCCCGCGCCGCCGCGACCACCTCGTCGAGCGACGCTCCCGGCCGCGCGAGCGCGATGTTCTCGCGCACCGTGCCGCTGAACAGCGCCGGCTCCTGCGGCACCACCCCCACCGCGCCCCGCAGCTCGCCTAACGCGGCGTCCCGCACGTCCACCCCGTCGAGCGTCACCCGCCCGCCCGTCACGTCCCAGAAGCGCGGCAGCAGCGACCCGATCGTCGTCTTACCGGCCCCCGAGCGCCCAACCAGTGCGACCACCTCGCCCGGCGCCGCCCGCAGCGTCACCCCGTGCAGCACCTCGGGCAGCTCGGGCCCGTAGCGGAACTGCACGTCCTCGAACGCCACCGCCCCCCGCGCGCCGCCGTGCGACGGCAACGGCACCGGCCGCTCGGGCTCCGCGACCGTCGGCCGCTCGTTGAGCAGCTCGAACACCCGAGTCGCCGCGCCGATCGCCTCCTGGAAGTTGCCGAACAGCGACGCGATCTGCCCCACCGCCGCGGCGATGAAGAACGCGTAGAACAGGAACGACACGAGCGCGCCCGCCGTGAGCGAGCCGTCGAGCACCCGCCGCCCCCCCTCCCACAGCACCGCCGCGACCCCGGCGAACGCGACGAACCCGACGATCCCGAAGAACGCCGCCCGCACCCGCACCCGCGCGAGCGCCGCGCGCACCACCGTGCCTAACAGCGCGTCGTAGCGCCGCGACTCCTCCGCCTCGCGCACGAAGCTCTGCACCGTGCGGATCTGCGAGAACGCCTCGTCCGCGAGCGCCCCCGCCTCCGCGAGCCGGTCCTGCACCCCCGCGCTCGCCTTCCGCAGCGCCCGCCCGCAGACGAGCGCCACCGCGACCACCACCGGCGCCACCGCGAGCGTCGTGAGCGTGAGGTGCGGGTCCGTGCGCGTCAGCAGCACCGCCCCGCCGACGAGGAACAGCACCTGCCGCGCGAGCTCCGACACCCACGTGTTCATGAGCGACTGCAACGACGCGAGGTCGGCCGAGAGCCGGCTCGTGAGCTCGCCCGTGCGCCGCTCGGTGTAGAACGCCGGCGAGAGCCGCACGAGGTGCGCGAACAACGCCCCCCGCAGCTCGGCCAGCACGCGCTCCGCCGTTCCGCTCAGCAGCAGCACCTGCACGTAGTTGCACACGCCCTGCACGGCGAACACGACGACGAGGCCGAGCGCCATGCGGTCGAGCCGCGCGCGGTCGCGCGCGACGAACGCCGCGTCGAGCAGCCAGCGCACGACGGCGGGGAAGGCGAGCCCCGCGCCGGCCGCGACGACGAGGCAGGCGAGCGCGACCGCGAGCCGGCCGGCGTAGGGGCGCACCATCGGCGCGAGCCGCGCGAGCGGGCGCGGCGAGGCGAGGCGGCGCTTGGGGGGCGGAGTGGCGACTTCAGTCATGACAATGAGGTGCGACTAACGGAAACCCTGTCGTCCCGAGCGCAGCGAGGGACCTACTCCCCGGGGGTGACGGGAACCGCCGGGCCGGGAAGGACCGTACCGGCATACCTGCCCCGTCAACCCGGACGGTAGGTCCCTCGCGTCGCCCCCGACGACGAGGGGGAGCGGGACGACAGGCCACGGAGCGCGCCCCTCACGCCCCCAGCCACCGCCGCAGCGCGTACAGCTCCACCCCCACCCGCCGCCGCTCCCGCGCCGCGCGCTCCACGCGCGCGAGCACGTCCGCCACCGGCGCGTCGTACGCCGCCGGTGCGCCTAACGCAGGGAACTCCGCCACGCGCACCACACCCCCGCGCGGGCGCGAGAGCCGTAGCACCGTCTCGGGCTCGCTCCCCGCGCCTTGGAGCTGCACGTCGAGCGTATCGGAGGCGTCGATCGGGGTCGGGTCGTAGGGCACGAGGAGTGGGAAGAGTTGGGAGCGCGCGGCGGTCGTCCCGAGCGCAGCGAGGGACCTACCGTCGGGGGTGACGGGACGAGGGTGGAACGCGCCGGCCGGCCCCGTCACCATGGCGAGTGGGTCCCTCGCTGCGCTCGGGGCGACAGGAGCCCGCCACCGACGTCAGCCCCTCCGACACCGCCCGCGCCTCACACCGCCCGGTCCACCGCCATCGCCACGAACAACAGCGCCAAGTACAGCAACGAGTACTTGTACGTCCACCAGGCCCGCCCCCCCCACGGCATCCCGCGCCGCGCGAGCGAACGCGTCTCCAGCACCCCCCACAGCAGCAGCCCGCCGAGCACGAGCGCGCTCACGAGGTACACCATCCCGAACGCGCCGAAGCACACCGGCAGCACGGTCAGCGCGATCAGCACCACCGTGTACCACAGCATCTGCGCCATCGTCTCGCGCTCGCCCCAGACGAGCGGCGCCATCGGCACCCCGGCGCGCCCATAGTCGTGCTGCTTCATGAGCGCGAGCGCCCAGAAGTGCGGCGGCGTCCAGTAGAACACGATGAAGAACAGGTAGACCGCCGCGAGCTCCACCCGCCCCGTCGCCGCCGCCCACCCGACGAGCGGCGGGAACGCGCCCGCCGCGCCGCCGATCACGATGTTGTGCGGGCTGGTCCGCTTGAGCCAGCGCGTGTAGACGAAGACGTAGAAGTAGAACCCCGCGAGCGCGAGCCCCGCGGTGAGCACGTTCACCTGGCGCGCGAGCAGGAACGTCGCCGCCGTCGCGCACGCCACCCCGAACGCCAGCACCGCCTGCGGCGTCATCCGCCCGCTCGGGATCGGGCGCAGCCGCGTGCGCGCCATGACGTCGTCGATGTCGCGGTCGAGGTACATGTTCACCGCGTTCGCGCCGCCGGCCATCAGGTAGCCGCCGACCGCCACGGCGAGCACTGTCCACCACGACGGGTGCCCCGCCACGTACATCGGCGCGATCGTCGTCACGAGCAGCAGCGAGATGATGCGCGGCTTCGTGAGCGCGAGCAGATCCTTCGCGAGCGGCACCTCCCGCTCGCGCGCGACGGCGATCCCGGTCATCCGACCTCCGTCATGCCGCCGCGGCGGCGGACGCGGCGCCCGCCGCCCCGACCCCGCCCACGCGCGCGCGCCGCACCATTTCCGCGTCGTCGTCCGCCCAGGCCGGCACTGTGCGCCCGGCCGCCATCCGCGCCAGGTACGTCATCGCGAACGCGGTGAGCCAGAGCGCGACCCCGTTCGCTTGGTGCAGCGAGCGGATCGCCGTGACGTAGTGCCCGGTCACCATCGCCGCGCCGAGCACGACCTGCAAGACGACGAGGCCGAGCGCGACGCGCGCCGCCGTGATCACCGGCCCCGCCTCGCGCCGCTTCGCGAACGCGAACAGCAGCCCGACCAGGTGCAGTGCCAGCAGGTACGCCGTGATCCGGTGCGCGAGCTGGATGTGCGCCGCGCCGCCCGCGTAGGCCGCGGTGCAGAACGGGAAGCCCTGGCACGCCGACACCGCCCCGGCGACCTTGGCCGTGAGCGAGCCTAACAACACCGCCGCCAGCGCGAGCCCGGCCGCGGCCGTCGCGCCGCGCACCGCCTTCGCCGTGCCGCGCCCCGCGGCGCGCGCCGCGACCGCGCCGCGCGCGCCGAGCCCGCCGCCGCGCATCACCGTCGCGGCGAGCGTCGCGAGCAGGGAGACCGCAATCACCTTGTGCGACGCAGTCGCCCACGCCGTGTTCTGCTCCTTCACCGTCACCGCGCCGAACACGGCCGCGACCAACGAGATGAGCAGCGCGAGCCCCGCCGCGCGCAGCACCCCGCCGCGGCCCGCCACGCCCGCCGCCTCGCGCCGGGCGAACGCGGTCACGACGAGCGCGGCGATCGTCGAGATGAGCACCGCGGCGAACAGCCGGTGCAGCCACTCGATCACCAGCGTCGGCTGGTCGAACGGCGGGAACCACGCGACCACGCCCGTCACCGGGTCCGCGCAGCGCGGCCAGCTCGTGAGACATCCCATCCCCGAGCCCGTGATCCGAACCACGGCGCCGAAGACGATGTGCAGGAACGCGACGACGAGCGCCGCGACGCTCAGCCGGCGCACGGCGGACAGGGCAGGGGTGATCACGGCGGTCCGGGCAGCGCCCGCCACGTGAACACGAGCACGGCCGCGAGCGCGAAGGCCGGCGCGAGCGCCCACGCGAGCTCCGCGGGCCGGCGCGACGCCGGCGCGGCGACGTTGCGGCTGCCGAGCAGCACGGAGCGCACGATCGCGCCCTGCGCCACCACGCAAGCCACCGCCGCGACCCAGAAGACCGCGTGGGAAACAGAAGACGACATCCTCCAAAGGTGGCCGCGCCCGGGGGTGTATTCAACTAGCGTTGTGCGATATGTCCGCCAGTCCCCAGCCCCCCGTCGCGCCGCGCACGCTCGAACGTCGGCTCGGCCTCTGGAGCGCGGTCGCCGTGCTCGTCGGTTCCACCATCGGCTCCGGCATCTTCCGCTCGCCCGCGGGGATCGCGGCCAAGCTCCCGGGCCCGCTCCCGATGCTCGCCGTCTGGACGGTGGGCGGCATCTTCGCGCTCTGCGGCGCGCTCACCCTGGCCGAGGTCGCGGGCGCGCGCCCCGAGACCGGCGGGCTCTACGTTTACATTCGCGACGGTTGGGGGCGGATGCCCGCCTTCCTGTTCGGCTGGTCGGAGCTCGTGCTCATCCGCGCCGCGTCGATGGGCGCGGTGTCACTCACCTTCGCCGAGTACTTCCTCCGCGTCATCGGCGCGGACCCCGCCACGCAGGCGCGCGCGTCGCACTGGATCGCGGCCGTCGCGATCGTCGTCACCTCCGCGTTCAACTACCGCGGCGTGCGGCTCGGCGCGCTCGTGCAAAATCTGACGACGGTCGCCAAGTACGGCGGCCTCGTGTTCATCATTCTCCTCGCACTGGCGCTCGGGCTGCCCAAGACGGGAGGCCATTTCACCCCCGCGGCGCCCGCCGGCAGCTTCGCCGTCGGCGCGTTCGGCCTCGCGCTCGTCTCCGCCTTGTGGGCGTTCGACGGCTGGGCCGACCTGTCCTTCGTCGCAGGCGAGGTCCAGGACCCGCGCCGCACGCTGCCGCGCGCGCTCATCCTCGGCACCGTCGCCGTCATCGTCGTCTACCTGCTCGCCAACGTCGCCTACCTCGCAGTGCTCCCGATCGAGGAGATCCGCACGTCGAAGCTCGTCGCCGCCGACGTGGCAGAGCGGCTGGTCGGGCGACCCGGCGTCGCGTTCGTCGCGGCCACGGTGATGTTGTCCACGTTCGGGACGCTCAATGGCACGCTGCTCACGGCGCCGCGCATCTTTTTCGCGCTCGCCGACGACGGGCTGTTCTTCCGCCCCGTGGCGCGCGTGCACCCGCAGTACGGCTCGCCGTACGTGGCGATTCTGCTCACGGCGGCGTTAGGCGTGGTGTTCGTGCTGCTGCGGAGCTTCGAGCAGCTCGCCGACGCGTTCGTCACCGCGATCCTGCCGTTCTACGCGCTCGGCGTGGCGAGCGTGTTCCGGCTGCGGCGGGCCGCGGCACGCGGCGAGACGCACTACGACCCGCCGTTCCGGGTGCCGGGCTACCCCGTGGTGCCGGTGCTCTTCGTGCTCGCAACGCTCTACCTACTCGTGAACGCCCTGATTGACCCGGCCGGGAGAGTCGCGACGGCGGCCACGCTCGGCGTCGTGGTCGCAGGTATTCCGGTCTACTGGCTGACGGTGGGGCGTCGCCCTCCCACGGCGATCCGCATCGCGGGTGACGCGGACACCGCCACCGCGAGTCTCTGAGTCGGCGCGGGCGTGCCGAGCCGGCGCGCGCGCCGTGACCGATCCGTGACGCACACGGACGTTTGCGCGCGTTGACCGGTCGAGTTCGGCGTTCATAGCTTGCCGCGTCCCACCCGCGTGGGACGGCCGGTTGTACGTCTGCCGGACTACGTCGCTTGCTCGCCGGGGTTGACTCCTGAGTCGACCCAGCGCCTCTACACGTCCGTACACGTGTCCTCACCCCTCAAGAGGGAAAATCCCGCCATGTCCACGCTCCGCCGGAGCATCACCTGGGCGTCCGCGACGGTCCTGACCGTCGTCTTCGCCGGGGTCGCCTCCGCCCAGAGCGCCACCACGGGCGCCATCACCGGCCAGGTGACCACCGCCAACGGCAGCTCGCCCGACGGCGCGCAGGTCCAGGTGATCAGCCGTCAGACCGGCGCCCGCACCGGCGCTGTCGTGCGGGAGAACGGTCGCTACCTCGTGCAGGGGCTCGAGCCCGGGCCGGGTTATACGGTGACAATTCGCCGCATCGGCTTCGCGCCGTTCACGCAGAACAACGTTGTCGTCACGCTGGGCCAGGCCACGCGGGTCGACGCGCGCATCGAGCCGCAGGCGACGGTGCTCGCCGCGGTGACGACGACCGCAGCGGCCTCGGCGAACACCGAGCAGATCATTTCGCCGACCAAGACCGGCGTGGGCCGCGTCGTCGGCGACACACTGCTCCGCCGGCTACCCACGCTCAACCAGAACTTCACGGACTTCATCCGCCTCACCCCGCAGGTCCAGAACACCGGGTCGGGGCTGAGCGCGGGCGGCGCGCCGGCCCGGCTCAACAACATCCAGATCGACGGCGCCAACGCGACCGACATCTTCGGACTGGCGACCACCGGGGGCCAGCCCGGCGCGCAAGCGGGCGGGCGCTCGATCAACATCGAGGCGGTCAAGGAATACCAGGTGCTCCTGTCGCCGTTCGATGTGCGCCAAGGGAACTTCACCGGCGCGCTGATCAACGCGGTGACGAAGAACGGTACCAACGAGTTCCACGGCACCGCGTTCGCGACGACGCGCAACGAGAAGCTCGGCGCCGACGTGCCGTTCATCCGCACGCAGAAGTACCAGCAGGACCAGTACAACTTCTCGTTCGGCGGCCCGATCGTCCGCGACAAGGCGTTCTTCTTCATCGCGCCCAACTTCCAGCACCGCCAAGCGCCGGCGACCGGTCCGTACCAAGGCCAGGCGCTTAACAGCGCGATCCCCTTCGTGCCGGGCGACAGCGACGTCACGCGCTTCGCCACCATTCTCAAGAACCAGTACGGCATCGACCCGGGCACGGCCGGCGCGGTGACCAACAACAACCCGCTGGCCGGGCTGTTCTCCCGCCTCGACTTCAACCTGCCGGGCATCGCGAGCCGCCTCGTCGTGCGCGACAACTACCAGCGCGCCGACCGCGACAACTTCAGCCGCTCGACCGCGCTCGCCAACCCGACGATCGCGCTCTCGTCCAACAGCTACCAGTTCCGCAGCCGCACCAACCAGGCGATCGCGCAGCTGAACACCACGACGCAGAACGGCCTGAACAACGAGCTGATCCTCTCGTACCAGACGCAGCGCGACTTGCGCGCGCCGCTGCTCAACGCGCCGTCGATCACGGTGCAGCTGCGCTCGAGCCAGGGCACGGGCCCGACGGCCCGGTCGCAGGCGCAGTACGGTGCGCTGCTCGCCGGGGCGGACGCGAGCTCGCAGGCCAACGCGCTCGACCAGAACATCACCGAGTTCACCGACAACCTGAGCCGGTCGTTCGGCGCGCACACGCTCACCGTCGGGTCGCAGAACCAGATCTTCAAGATCCGCAACTTGTTCGCGCAGAACCTGTTCGGCACGTACACGTTCACCAACTTCGACTCGCTCGCCGCGGGCAACCCGAACTTCTACGCGGTCGCCAAGGACCAGGGCGCCGGCCTCGCCGCGCGGTTCACGGCGGCCAACTTCAGCGGCTACGTGCAGGACCTGTGGAACGTGAACCCGCGCGTGAACGTGACGTACGGGGTCCGACTCGACGTCGGGCACTTCTACACCCAGCCGTTCTACAACCAGCAGATCGACTCGATCTTCCACCAGCGCACCGACCAGCTGCCCGGCAGCCAGGTGCAGGTCTCGCCCCGCGTCGGCTTCAACTGGGACGTGACCGGCGACCAGAAGAACCAGCTGCGCGGTGGCGTCGGCAGCTTCACGGGCCGCCCGTCGTACGTGTTCTACAGCAACGCGTACGGCAACACGGGCGCGGGCGTGACGATCCTCAACTGCGGCAACTCGGGGAACCCGGGCCCCGCGCCGAAGTTTTCGCCCGACATCAATAACCAGTCGTCCGTGTGCCTGAACGGGCAGGGACTCACGGGCTACGCGACGGGCGGCTTCCTCGGCCAGATCGCCACGATCGACAAGAACTTCAAGAACCCCCAGAGCGCACGCGCCACGCTCGGCTACGACCGCGCGCTGACGCCCACGCTCACCGCGACGCTGGAGGGCCTGTACACGCACGCCATCTACGCGCCGTTCTACGTGAACGACAACCTCCGGGTGCGGCGCGACGCGAACGGCAACCTGCTCCGCGACCGCAACGGGCGCGTGATCTACGCGAACATCGCGGCCAACGGCGGCACCACGTTCAACGCACCGGTGGGTTACCCGGCCGGCGTCACGTACGACACGGCGGCGATCGTCACCAACCGCCTCACGCTCAACAACGGCGGCGGCCTGATCCGGCTCGCTAACGAGAACCTCGACTACTCGTACTCGCTCACCGGGACGCTCGACAAGCGCTTCGTCAACGGCGCGCGGATCACGGGCTCCTACATCTACGGCCACTCGTACGACGTGCAGTCGCTGACCTCGGACGTCGCGGGCTCGAACTTCCGCTTCGGCCGCACCGTCAGCGACCGGCCGTTCACGGACAAGTACCTCGGCACGTCGGCCTTCGACCAGCCGCACCGCGTGCTGCTCACCGGCTCGTACACGTTCCGCACGCGCACCGACGTGTCGGTCATCTACGACGGGCACTCGGGCCAGGCGTACGACTACGTCTACGCCGCCGGCTCGGGCAACGGGTCGGGCGACCTGAACGGCGACGGGCAGCAGGGCAACGACCTCGTCTACGTCCCACGCAACGTCTACGCGCCCAACGAGATCCGCTTCGCGTCGCGGGTCCGCGGGACCGCGGCCGACTCGGCGCGCGACATCGCGTCGCAGCAGGCCGCGTTCGGCAACCTGATCCAGAGCACGGCCTGCCTCCGTCGCGCGCAGGGCTCTATCCTCGGCCGCAACGCCTGCCGCAACCCGTGGCAGAACGACGTGCAACTCTCGCTGCGCCAGTCGCTGCCGAGTTTGCGGGGGAACAACGTCTCGCTGCAGCTCGACGTCTTCAACCTCCTCAACCTGCTCAACAGCAACTGGGGCGAGACGTCCTACGCGGGCGGCAACACGCAGGTCAACCTGCTCAGCCACCAGGGACAGACGGTCGCGGGCAACCCCGCGCTCACGCAGTCGCAGGGGATCTTCACCTACGGCACGTCGAGCAACCCGTACCCGCCGAAGTACACGTCGACGAACTACGTCAGTTCGTTCTACCAGATCCAGCTCGGACTCCGCTACGGGTTCTGAGCGGGTCGCATAGGACCTGACGACGACGCCCCCGGAGACCGCTTGGCTCCGGGGGCGTCGTGCGTTCCCCAACTCGACTGCTCGCTCTCGCGGCGGGGACGCTCGCCACCTGCATCGGCTGCCGCGCGAACCCGACCGCGCCGTCGACGCTGCTGACCGTCGCGGGCACGTACGATCTCACGTCGGCCGGCGGCGCGGCGCTCCCACTGGCCGCGCTCAACCCTGCTGGCGAGTCGCGCGACCTATTCACGGAGTCCCTCGACGCCCACGCCAACGGCACGTTCGTCCTCTCGTCGGGGCTCATCCCGCACGGCCACTCCCTGTCCCAAGGACCGACCGCGTACGTCGTCCGCCGCGGCCAGTACACGGCGAGCGGCGCCGAGCTCACCCTCACGGTGACCTGCGACGCCGCGGACCGCGGTCGGTTAGGCGTAAAACGTTAGACGCGACGCCCCCGGGAGCACCCGCCCCGGGGGCGTCGTCCGTCCAGGCGGCGGCCCCGCGCCCTACGGCCAGCCCAACCCCAGCTCCCCGCGCCGGAGCGCCGCGCGCATCTCGGCCTGCTCGGCGAGCAGCGGCCGCCAGTACGCCTCGTCCGCGGCGCGCTCGCGGGCTTCCTCCTCGGCCAGCGCGGCGCGGACGGCGGCGGCGCGTGCCTCGGGGTCGTCGTACCCGGCGAGCGTCGCGGCCACCGCGGGGCGCTCGGACGCCACGCCCGCGGCGAGGGCGGGGGCGAGCGCGACGGCGTCGAACAGCAGCGCCGGCGTGCGGAGTTCGCGCAGCCAGAAGCGCAGGCGATCCTCCGTCGGCTCCTGGGCGAATCCGGCGACGTGCACGTCGACGAGCCGCTGCACGATCGGCCAGTCCTTGTTGCGACGGGTCTTCTTGCACGCGACCAGGTCCGCAAGGCCGAACACCTCGATCTCCCCAACGCCCGCCAGCCGGCTCGTCGTGCGGCGTTCCCAACATTCGGCGAACGGGGCGACGTTACGCATACGGGCCATCACGGCGAGCCGCGTGTCGTCCGCGGCGGCACACCGGAAGTGCACGGCGTGGCCGCGCGCGAGCACGTCGGGCGTGAACGGCGGGACCGCGGTGACGGACGCTTTCAATGCACGGAGCGCGTCGCCGAGGCGCGCGAGGTTCTCCGCGTCGGCAACGACCGCGACGTCCGTGTTGCGGCTAAACTCCGCGGCGCCGTACAATATGCAGGCCTGCCCCCCCCATGAGCAGCGCCTGCACCCCGGCCTCGCGGATCGCCCCGAGGACGGTCCGGATCGAACTCGCATCCGCCACCGGCGTCGCCTCCCAGATCGCGGAACGTGTCCCAGAGGCGCGCGCGCTCCGCCCACCGCTCGGCCGGCGTTAGGCGCGCCCGGTCGGCCCACTCGTGGCCGTGCTCGGCTTCGAAGTGGGCCCAGATGTCGTCGAGGACGGTCGAGGGGTCAGGCGCAGGCATCGCGGACGCGTGTCGTGTCACCGCGAGTGCAGCGCGCCTGTCATCCTGCGCGCAGCGAAGGATCGCTGTCCCCAGGACGATCCCTCACGGAGCCAGGTCCCGCCGGGGTTGGTCGCCCCGGACAGCGATCCTTCGCTGCGCTCAGGATGACAGCCCCGCATTCCGGCCGCCCCCACTCGGCCCACGCCCCCTCGGCCACACGCCCCCTCGACCACACGCGCCTTCGGCCCGCATCCCGACTAGAAAATCCGCACGATCCCGCGCGTGTACCGCGACGGGTTCTTCTGGAAGTCCGCCGTGAGCGAGTCGAGCCGCCCGACGACCCTGCGGATGTCCGCGTAGAGCAGCGTGTCGCTCAGCAGCTTCCCCACCGAGCCGCGCCCGCCCTGCAACTGCGCGAGCGTGGCGTTGAGGCCCGATACGGTGAGGCGAAGCGAGTCGGTGAGCGCATTCGCGTTCGCGCTGGCCGCGCGCACGTTCGAGAGCGTGGAGTCGATCTTCGCCGAATCGACGCCGGCGAGCGAACGGCGCACCTGCACCTGCGTGGCCGTCAGCTGCCGCGACTGCTGCGCCGCGATCGCCGCGAGCTGCGCGACGAGGGCGTTGGTCTGCGCGATCGTGCGGCGCACGTCGCGGAGCCCGCCGCTGTCGACCAGCTCCGCCTGGACCCGCCGCGACAGCGCGACCGCCGTCGTCGCGACCGTGTCGCCCTTGGCCGTCAGCTCCGGGATGCCCGGCGCCGGCGTGCCCGTCGCGACCGTGTCGCCCGGCGCGTACGAGCGCGCGTCGGGCGTGGCCTGCAGCCCGATCTGCGCGTCGCCGAAGAGCCCCACCGACTCGACGACCGCCTGCGCGTTGCGCGGCACCTTGCGGTTCTTCTCCACGTCCATCTGCACGACGAGCGTCCCGTTGTCGCGCAGCACCACGTCCTTCACGTAGCCCACCTGCACGCCCGCGAGGCGCACCGGCTGGCCGACCTTGAGGTCCGCGCCCCAGCGGAACACGCCGTAGAGCGGGTAGCCCGACCGCAGCCCCCCGCGCACGAGCCAGACCGTGCCCATGACCGCGATCGTCAGCGCAGCCGTGATCAACATCCCGACGAGGATTTCGTTACGTCGCTTCATTGCAATTCGATAATATTCGGGCGGCGCGCGGCCGCGTCAGCCGCCGGCGGTCAGCCGCGGACGTAGCTCGCGAGCGCCGACGCGATGATCGCGTCGAGGACGAGGATGGACACCGACGCGAAGACCACCGCCCGCGCCGTCGAGCGCCCCACGCCCTCCGCGCCCGACTCGGTCACGTAGCCCTCGTACGAGCAGACGAAGGCGATCGCGCCGCCAAAGAACACGGCCTTGATGAGGCCGTAGATCACCTGGAACGGCGTGAACGACAGCCGCAGCCCCTCGATGTAGTCCTGCGAGGTCACCGGCGTCGCGACGAGCAGCGTGCCCCACGCCGCCACGATCGCCGTCGCGTTCGCGATCACCACCAGCACGGGCAGCATCACGAGCGCCGCCAGGAAGCGCGGCACGGCGAGGAACGCCACCGGGTCGTAGGCCAGCGTCTCCAGCGCGTCGATCTGCTCGGTCACGCGCATCGTCCCGATCTCGGCCGTCATCCGCGCCCCCACGCGCCCCGCGAGCACGAGCGCCGTGAGCAGCGGCCCGAGCTCCAGCACGATGCTCCCGCGCACGAGCAGGCCGAGCACCGACAGCTGCACGCCGGCGAAGAGCTGGTAGTACGATTGGAACGCGGTGACCGCGCCCAGGAAGCCCGCCATGATGAGCACGAGCGGCAGCGACTCGACGCCGATCCCCTCCATCTGCCGCATCGTCTCCACGCCCCACGTGCCCGGCTCGGCGAACGCGCGGACCATGTCGCGGAAGTAGTACCCGCGCTTGCCGATGCCCGCGAACGCAGCGCGCGTCGCGCGGGTCGTCCGCGAAAAGATGGCCCACGGCGGCAACGCCTGGCGCCGCTCGTACCGGACGGTCTGGCGGCGCTCGGGCTTGGCTTCGGTGGTCACGCGGGGAATGTAACCCGGCGAGCCCCGGCGCTCCGTCAGGTCCTCGTGCGACTCAACAGCACCGCCCCCGTGAGCCCGAACAACACGCTCGGCACCCACGCGGCCAGCTCGGGCGGGATCAGCCCCTTGCCGCCCACGGCCTTCGTCAGCTGGATCAGCACGAGGAAGAGGATCGTGGTGCCGAGCGAGAGCCCCACGCCGTACGCCGCCCCGCCGCGCTGCGTGCTCGTCGCGAGCGGCGCGCCGAACAGCAGGATGATCACGCACGTCACCGGGATCGCGATCTTGAGCATGCGCGTCACGCGGAGCGTGTTCACGTCGGCGCCCGAGCGCTGCATCGCGCGGATGAAGCGGCCCAGCTCCTGGTAGTTCATGTCGTCGGGCGCCTTGGGCGTGATCATGAGGTCGCGCGGACGCTCGGTCATCTGCCGGTCGAGCACCGAGTCGAACTCGAACGCGATGTCGACCGGGAGCGCCGCCGTCCGGATCCCCGCGGCCGACGCCGCGGACTTCGTGGCCGCGGTCCGCGCCTTCGACCGCGCGGCGGGCAGCGCCGTGACGAGCGCGGTGTCGCCCCGCGGCGCCGACTCGGCGCGCGTGGAATCGGGACGCGCCGAATCGACGGGCAGCACGTGCATCGCGCCCTTGCGCAACAGCCACCCCCGCCCGGCCTTCCACTGCGCCCCCTCGGCCGCAATCAACAAGCCGGGGTAGTCGACCCCGTTCCCCTTGCGGTCGATCTCGAGCCCCGTGAGCGTGCCGGCGTCGACGCTCAGGTTCTGCACCTTGTACGTGCGGGCCGCGTCGGCCGCGTAGGCGAAGTTCGTGCGGGCCGAGCCGTTCTCGTCGTGCGTCTCCTTGAGCACCGCGAGGCGCCGCGCGTTGGCCGGCGCGGCGAGTTCGCCGAGCGCGAGGCCGAGCCCCGTGGCGAGCGTCGCGCCCGCGACGATGGGCAGGATGAAGCGGTAGAAGCTGATCCCCGACGCCTTGGCCGCGGTGATCTCCGAGTACCGGGTCACCGCGCCGACCGTGAACACGGTCGCAAAGAGCACCGCGGCCGGCAGCACGTTGAACATCGTCTCGGGCAGCCAGTAGACGTAGCTCAGCGCGAGCTGCGCGGGCGCGATGTGCCGCTCGAGGTACTTCGGGAGGCTGTCGACGAGGTCGATGACGAAGACGAGGACCGGGAAGCCGAGCGCCGTGACGACGAAGATCTTGATGAATTCCGAGAACACGTAGCGGTCGAGCGCGGAGCCGAAGCGGACGCGCCGGCGCCCGCTCAACTCGGCCGGCGTCGCCCCCGCGGCCGCATGCGCGGCCGCCGGAAGGGTGGCCGGGACGGGGGCGGTCGCGGCGGTCATGCCGTGCCCCCCGCGACGGCGACGCCACCCGCCGCGACGGCCTCACGCCCGGCAGCGTTGGCCGCGCGCGCGTCGCGGCGCGCCTGGCGGCGCCAGCGCCACTGCTCGAACCACTCCTTGAGGCCGCCGCCGCGCGACGACCCGCTCTCGCGTCCCATGCGCATCGCCATGAACAGGCCCACCGCGGTGAAGAGAATGTCCGCGCCCCACATCGCGAGCCACGGCGGCACGGTGCCGCGCTGGGCCAGCTCCTGGCCGGCGATGAGGAACGCGTAGTAGGTCGCGAACACGCCGAGGCTCACGCCTAACACCATGCCCACGCCGCCGCGCGGGAAGCGGAGCGCGAGCGGGGCCCCGAGCAGCACGAAGCTGACGCACGCGACGGCGAGCGCGAACTTCTTGTGGATCTCGACGTCGTAGCCGTTCATCGCCGACTCGGCTTCCCCCACCCGCAGGCGCGCGACCGCGACCGCGCTCGCGCTCATGGCGCGCGCGTACGCGGCCGTGTCGGGGGTGACGACGGCGCTCTTGAGGCCCTGCGCGTGCGCCTGCTTCGGCAGGGCGACGCGCTCGACGGCGGAGGCGACCTGTGACCGGGCCGCGCAGTACAGCCGGCCGATCGAGCGCGCGGGCTTGGCGGGGACCCCCGCGTCGTTCATCGTGTGCGGGCGGCGCAGCGAGTCGAGGATCGCGCTGGTGAGCTCGCGTTGCGCCTGGAGCACCCTGGAGCGCTGGCTCTGGAAGGCGGTGTCCAGCTCGCAGATGTTCATCTCGCGATCGCTCTTGTACGTCTGCGCCTTGGGGTCGGTGATCTCGGGCCGCTTGGCCACGTCGCGCACGCGGGCGAGCTGCACCTTGTAGAAGGTGCGCGTGAGTTCGTCGGGCTTGCCCGCGGTCAGCTGCTCGATCTCGCCGTCGTAGAGCGTGAGGGTGAGGTCGCGGCGGTTGGGCGCGAGGGCGAGTGCGCCGCTGTCGGCGCGCACCGTGCGCGGCGTGGCCTGCGTGAGGTCGTAGATGGTGACCTCGCGCATCCGGTTCGTCGACGGGTCGATCTTGTTGGCGCGGAGGTAGAACTGCCGCTCGCCCACCTGGTTGATGACCTGCGGGCGGAGCGCGAACGTCGGGCGCGCGCGGGCGACGTCGTTCTGCAGCACGGCCAGCCGGTGGTTGGCGGCGGGGAGCACGATGTCGTTGAAGCCGACCATCACGGCCGCGAGCCCCGCGGCGGCCCAGAGCACGGGCACGAGCAGCCGCCGCATCGCGACGCCGCTTGCCTTGAACGCGGTGATCTCGTTCTCCGCGGCGAGCCGGCTGAACGCGTACAGCGTGGAGACGAGCACGGCCATCGGCAGGGTCATCGCGATGGTGAACGGCACCGAGAGCATGAAGAACTCGGCGATCACCCGCGACGGCAGCCCCTTGCCGACGAGGTCGGCGAACTTGCGGGCGATGTAGTTGAGCAGCAGGAGCGAGGTCAGCGCGCCGAGCGAGAAGCTGAGCGGGCCGAGGTGCTCCTTGAGGATGTAGCGGGACGCGATGCGCACGAGGGCGGAGCGGGCGCGAGTCGGAGAAGTCGAACGCGGTACCGGTGGCAAGTCTAACCGGACCCGGTGCGTACCCCGGACCCGGAGCGTGGGTGCGCGGCAACGTTTCGGCCCACCTCGCAACGTTTCGGCCTAGGGGCGTGGCGGGCGGCGACGTACCGTGGCGCCATGACCGCTGCCGAACGCAACGCCGTCGCCTTCTTCGCCGTGCTCGCCGCCGCCGGGGCCGGGGCGCGGGCGCTCGGGCTGGGGGACCGGGCCGATGTCCGCCCACCCACGGCCGCCGACCGGCTCGCGCTGCAGCACCAGCTCGAGGCCGTCGATTCCGCGCATGCGCACCAGGAACGTGGGCGGGAGGGGAGGCGCGGCGGCAAGCGGGTGGGCGCGCGGAGGCGGCGCGCGTCCGACAGCACGGGGCTCGCCACCGCGCCCCTCGCTGGCGCACCCCTCGCCGGTCCATCCCTGGCCGTCGCGCCCGCGCGACCGCCAGCGCGTCGTGGGCCGGTCGACGTGAATCAGGCGGACACGGCGTTGCTCAATACCGTGCCGGGCGTTGGGCCCGCGCTCGCGCGGCGGATCGTGGCCGACCGGGCCGCGCGTGGCGGGTACGCGTCGATGGCCGAGTTGAGTCGGGTGCCGGGGATTGGGGCGGGGTTGGAGCGGAGGTTGGCGGGGGCGATCACCTTCGGGGCGGTGACCTTCACCCCGGGCGGGCGTCCCTCCTCGGGGTCGGCTCCCGGACCTGCGGGTGCTGCGCGCGGGTGGCCGGCGCCGTGACGATTGCCCGCCGCTCTGCCCCTCCGTGGCCTCCCCTGTGGCCCTGTCTGCCGCCGCCCCTCCCGCCCTCAGTCCGTCGCCCGCCGAGCGCGAGCGGTTGGGCGAGTTCCTCGTCCGCGAGGGGCTCGTCACGCGCGAGCAGGTGGCGCGGGGGTTGGCCGAGCATCAGGCGACCGGGATGCGGCTCGGGTACTGTCTCGTCAAGCTCGGGTTCGTGCAGGAAGTCGAGCTCACGAAGGCGTTGGCGCGGCAGTTCCGGATGCCCGCGGTCGATCTGTCGCGGTTCGAGCCCGACCCGCGCGTGGTCAAGCTCGTGCCCGCGGAGTTGGCGACGCGGCACCTCGTGTTGCCGCTCAAGCGCGAGGGGCGGACGCTCACCGTCGCGCTCGCGGACCCGGCGAACCCGAACGTCCTCGAGGACCTCAAGTTCATCACCCGCTACGACGTGTTTCCCGTCGTCGCGGGCGAGTACACGCTGCGCGCGCTTGTCGAGAAGTACTACGACGTGGGCGAGCAGCAGCAGCAGGTCCAGTCGCAGCTGCAGACGCTCGTGGCCGAGTTCGCGAGCGACGACGCGGCGGGCGACGTCGAGGTGTTGGAGAACACCGAGGACGACGGATCGCCCGTCGGCCCGCTCGGCGTGCAGGTGGACGAGGCCCCGGTGGTGCGGCTCGTCAACGCGATCCTGGCCGAGGCGGTCAAGCGCGGCGCGAGCGACGTGCACATCGAGTGTTTCGAGCACGAGCTGCGGGTGCGCTTCCGCGTCGACGGCGCGCTGGCCGACATCATGTCGCCGCCGCTCAAGCTCAAGGCCGCGCTCATCTCGCGGTTGAAGATCTTGGCGTCGTTGAACATCGCCGAGCGGCGGGTGCCGCAGGACGGGCGGATCAAGCTGAAGATGGGGAAGAAGGTCGTCGACTTCCGCGTCTCGACGCTGCCGACGTTGTACGGCGAGAAGGTCGTGCTGCGGATCCTGGACAAGGGGAACCTCGCGCTCGACCTCGAAACCTTCGGGCTGGAGCCGCGGGCGGAGCGGGAGCTGGTCGAGGCGATCGCGAACCCGTACGGGATGGTGTTAGTCACCGGGCCGACGGGCTCGGGGAAGACCACGACGTTGTACTCGGCGCTCGCGAAGATCAACACCGGCGACGTGAACATCATGACGGCGGAGGACCCCGTCGAGTACAACCTGTTCGGGATCAACCAGGTGCAGGTGCGGACCGAGGTGGGGATGACGTTCGCGGCCGCGCTGAAGGCGTTCCTGCGGCAGGACCCGAACGTGATCATGGTCGGCGAGATCCGCGACTTGGAGACCGGCGGGATCGCGGTGAAGGCCGCGCTCACGGGGCACCTCGTGCTGTCGACGCTGCACACGAACTCCGCGCCCGAGACCGTGACGCGGTTGCTGGACATGGGGCTCGAGCCGTTCAACGTGTCGAGCGCGCTGAACCTCGTGCTCGCGCAGCGGCTCGTGCGGCGCGTGTGCGCGAAGTGCAAGCAGCGGTACGCGATGACCGCGGTCGACTTCGCGGCGGCGAAGGTGCGGCCGGAGACGACGCTCAAGGAGCTGCGGTTCACGGCATGCGCGGTCGAGGAGGCGAAGGCGCGGGCGACGGCCGAAGCCGCGCCGCTGCTCGCGGGCGTGACGGTGGATACGCCGGTGGGCGAGCTGCCCTACTTCCGCGGGGCGGGCTGTGAGACGTGCAACGGGACGGGGCTGAAGGGGCGGCAGGGGCTGTACGAGGTGATGGTGATGACGTCGAGGATCCGGCGGCAGGTGCTGACGGGCGCGGACGCCGCGCAGATCCGGGAGGTGGCGGTGGA
>JAABUZ0100002947.1_pt1 | contig 26776 bp, 24 predicted proteins | sample 5562091 | NCBI WGS metagenome assembly JAABUZ01 (sample SAMN12813069, study PRJNA571459) | rock metagenome | isolation source: Antarctica rocks | place: Antarctica: Victoria Land, Linnaeus Terrace sud | collected 2015-12-21 | reverse complement strand
GGTGTCCAGGCCCTGGTCCTGCAACCCGTACGCCCGGATCTTGTGAACGAGCCCGATGCCGCGGCCCTCATGGCCGCGTAGATACACGACGACGCCAGTCCCTTCCGCCGCGACGGCGCGCAACGCGTATTCCAGCTGCGCACCGCAGTCACAGCGCAACGAGCGCAGGATGTCTCCCGTGAGGCACTCGGAGTGCACGCGCACCAAGGCGCCCGGGTAGCTGCGGCCGGCAGCGGCGAGGTCGCCCATCACTAGCCCGAGGTGTTCGGTGCCGTCCAAGGTGCTGCGGTACGCCACCGCCCGGAAGTCCCCGAACGCGGTGGGCATCCTCGATCCCCCGAGCGGCTCGACCAGCCGCTCGGTAGCCCGCCGGCAACGCACGAGGTCAGCGATGCTCACCATCGGCAGGTCGTGCTCGGCGGCGAACGCGCGCAAGGACTCCCGCGACGCATTGAACCGTACTCAGCGACGATCTCCCCGATGACAGCCACACCGCTGCAACCAGCTAGTCTCATCAGGTCCACAGCCGCCTCCGTGTGCCCGGCACGGATCAGCACCCCCCCTCCCGAGCCCGCAACGGGAACACGTGGCCGGGCCTGCGGAACTCAGCTGCCGTCGCCGTAGGATCCGCCAACGCTCGGACCGTCGTCGCCCGGTCAGCACGGACACCCCGGTGCCCGTGCTGACGTGGTCGACCGAGACCGTGAACGCCGTTCGATGTGCATCGCTGTTGTTATCCGGGGGCACCATCTGCGGGAGCCGCAGATCCGCGGCGCGCTCCGGCGTCAGGGGTGCGCACACGATACCGGTGGTGTGCCGCACCAGGAACGCCATCTGCACCGGCGTCACGCTCTCAGCGCAACCGATCAGATCACCCTCGTCCTCGCGGTCGGGGTCGTCCATGACGACCACGAGGCGGCCCCCGGCGAGCGCCGCGACGGCGGCTTGCACAGCCACCGCAGCCGCCGCCCGAGTCACGTCGGCACTCCCTCGAACGCGGTGTGCGTGCCGAACAATCGCAAGTGGTAGGTCAGAGGCGAGCCGGCGACGTGCTCCGCCGCTCGAACCGTACCCAAGCCGGATCTACGCTCACGCTACATGCTCCTCTGCTGGTGCACGGGAAGGTACATCGGCCGGACAACCGCTCTCAACTGCCGGCGCGACCTGCTGCCGCCGAGGTGTTCCGCTCTCTCTGGGACGACGTCGAGGCGATGATCGCAGCGGACAGATCCGCGCCGTCGACGTCGCCGGATGTCCAACGTGCCACTAGCGACACCCTCGCCCGGCACTCCAAGCTCATGGGAAAGGGTGGCGGGCGCAACGCAGCCGCCCCGTTCGTCATCGGGCTTGCGCGCCTGCGACGGCGTCGTGGTCACCTGCACGTCCGCACCCCTAGAGGCCTGTATCGCCTCCCGCAGAGGTCGGCTTATGGCATCGCTTACGCATCACTTTGGAGTAAGGGCGTCTGTCTGGGCAGTCACGTCACAGTTCTTGTGAGTCACTGCTGTAGCCCGACGGGGTGCCACGTAGCCCAGTGGGCGAGGATCTTCGGTTCGTCGGTGGCGGGAACGCGTGCGGCCAGGTACCCGTCGGGGCGGATGAGGAGTAGCTCCCCGGATGTGGCTTGGTAGTGGTGCTGGAACGCGCCGGTGCTGTCGGTGATGTCCTTGGTACACCCCATGCCTGCTGATGTTCCGATGCGGTGGACGTGAAGGCGTAAGGGCTTCGCGTGGTCGAGTTGGAGCGGTTGTGGGTGGTTGACGGCGAGGAGGGTCCACTGCGGTCCTTGGGTCAGGTCGAAGAGTGTGCCGTCGAAGGCAGTTCCGTGCAGGCCCGCTACGTCTTGGACACGGTCGCCGGGCAGGACGGTCGCGTCGGGGTGTTGTGTAGTGCGCAGTGTGAGAGGGCTGTCGGGGTAGCCGACGGGCAGTCCGGTCGTGATGTCGTCGGCGATGCTGCCGAGTGCTGCTGCGAGGCCGTTGTTGCTCGATCTGGCGGTGGTCGCGGTCGTGCGCTGCATCTTCTGGGTGCTGTCCTCGAGGACGGCTCGGGCGACCGGGATTCGCTCGGCCTCGTAGGTGTCGAGGAGGGTGTTGTCGGCACCGTCGAGCACGGCGGCGAGCTTCCAGCTGAGGTTGTAGGCATCTTGGATGCCGGTGTTCATGCCTTGGCCGCCGGCGGGGGAGTGCACGTGTGCGGCGTCACCGGCGAGGAAGACCCGGCCCTGGCGGTAGTGCTCGACCATGCGGACGTTGACCCGGTACACCGAGAGCCACGTTGCGCCGGTGAGCGTCACGACGCCTAGGCCGGCTCGTTCCTCGAGCATCGCCTGGTAGAGCTCCAGCGATGGTTCGCCGGGTTCCTCGTCCGGGCGGATCGGGCTCTGTAGCTGCCACAGATCCGACCCGGGCAGGGGCGTCAGCCCGATCATCCCGTGTTCGGAGGTCCAGATGTGCATGTGGTCCCGGTCGATGCTGGTGGTGGTCACGTCGCCGAGGTACCAGCGCTGGCTCTCATCCGTCGTGCCGACTAGGGGCAGCCCCACCGTCTTGCGCATGGCGCTCTTCCCACCGTCCGCGGCGACGACGTACCGGGCCCTGAGGGACTGGGCACTCTGGGACGTCTCGATGGCGACGGTCACCCCGTCCGGGTCCTGCTCGGCACCGACGGCATTAACGCCGTACTCGACAACTCCGCCGAGGCGCTCGAGCTCATCGCGGAGGGCTGTCTCGACGTCGAACTGTCCGACCCACACCGGGTCGGGGTACGGCGTCGAGAAAGCGTTGCTGGCGCGGACGGACATGGTCGGCTTGTCGACGACGACACCGGACGGCTCGTGGAATCTTGTCGGCAGGTCGACCCTTCCGCGTGCGGTGACGAACGAGGCCACGCCGAGATCTTCGAGGACCTCGAGGGCGCGCGGCTGGATCGTCTTCGCCTTCGAGGCGCGGTTCGCCTGCGGGGACTGTTCGATGACGCGTAGCGCGATTCCTCGTCGGGCGAGGTCGACTGCCGCAGTGAGGCCGGTGGGGCCTGATCCGACGATGAGGATATCGGTGGAGGTGTCGTCGCGCATGGAGGCGCTCCCTTCGTTGGAGTGTGATCACACTACACCGTGTAGTCTGATCGAGAGGCAATGAGGGAGAATGAGGTCACGGTGACCAGCGGTGATCAGCAGCATCCCGTTCGCCGCGGGCGTTCGCAGGAGAAGGGAGCCGCGATTCTGAGCGCGGCCCAGGCTCTGTTCCTCGACGATGGGTACGAAGGTGCCACTGTGGACGCGATCGCAGCACGGGCTGACGTGTCGAAGAGGACGGTCTATGACCACTTCGGCGGCAAGGAGCGCTTGTTCTCCGCGGTCATAGCAGCAGTCTCCTCAAGCCTGCTCGAGTCGCTAAGGAGTGCCACCCACCAGGAACTTCCCGACGGCTGCGACCCCGGCCCGTCCTTGCTCGCCTTCGTTCGCCGGGTCGCGACCGTGACGTTCTCGTCATCGGAGTACGTCCTGTTCAGGAAGCTCCTGGCGGCGGCCGGGCCGCTGCAGGCAAGTCTGATGCAGCAGCAAGACGATCCCACCGAGCTGCTCGTGGACCGTATGACGTCGTTCGGTGAGACCGAAGCCCTGCACGTGCCGAACCCGCGCCGGGCAACTGATCACTTCGTCGCACTAACCTTCCTCGTCGCGATCGACGCCCTGGACCGGCAACAGGACCCCCTCATCATCGACGAGATCCTCGTCGACGGCGTGAACGCGTTCCTACGCGCCTACGCAACCTCGTGGTAGGCGAGCGGAGAGAAGCCGGATGACGGCCGGTGCCCGGTCAATGCACGCCGTACTGACCGTGCCGGTCACCTTCGGCTACCGGAACGCTGGTCGCGGCCGCGGGCCGGTGTCCGATCGCCGACCCGTCAGGGAGACGATGACTGCGAGTTGAAGTTCGTGGCCATCCAATTCACAGCGTGGTCTAGCAGCTCGGCGGAGTCGATCAGTTCGCTGTGCGCATTGCCGACTCGTCCGATGTTGGCCCCGTGGTGGGTGAGGTAGTCGTGGAGGATGGCGTCGAAGTAGTCCTCGCCTGGCCAGTCGACGATCCCGTCCGTGTCGTCGAGACAGTTGACGGTGCGAGTCAGGACCGTCCTGTTCGGCGTGACGACCTTGTGGTGCCGCAGGACGCGGCGCTTGCTGGGCAGTTCGACCAGGTTCTCCGCCAGGTGCAGCAGCGTCACGGTGTCGGGATCAGCGCCAACCCGCAAGACTTTGCCTCGAACACGACGAAGCGCTCCAGGATCGAACCAGGTCCGTAGTAGTCGTCCCAGGGCAGCGGCTCTGCGAGCAGGGCGCGAGCCAGCCAACCGCGGGCCGGGGTGGTCATTGACGACCGTTCCCGGCAGCTGCCGGAAGACCTCGGCCAGCACGCCGACGTCGGGGTCGGCTGGTGTGGCGTGGCTATCGAATGGTGGGGCGTCTGCTAGCAGGTCTGCTCGCTGCTGCTCGGGACGAGTGTTGACCCAGTCGAAGTCATCGCGCGCCCCCAGGTCCATCAGCAGCGTGCCGGTCGAGCCGACGGCGCGCTCAAGCGCCTGCACGACGCCGGCCGCCCCTACCTCGATCGACCCGATCGCCCGCAGCGACGCGTGCACCCATGACGACGTCTCCCAAGCCGACGCCAAGAGCACGAAGATCGGCCGTCAGCCTGCTTCTTGAATGCACCACAGGCATCTCCCTCAGCAGGCTGTAGGGCCAGCGGGACCGCGTCCGGCTTGCCAAGACAACCGGACCCCATACGTCTTGATGACCCTGTGCCGGTTGAGGATCCCTCCGGCGACACTCGAGCCTGTGAGGTCGCAGCGCACGAGCTCGGCGGGCCGGTGAGCTTGGTGTCGTGGCCGTGCTCCCGCGCTCTCCGGATGACCGCGCGGCTTGCGGGGGTGCGAGCATGCGGGCATGGAGCTCGTGTCGCAGCTGCCGGCGTTCCTCGGCGCCGTGGTGCTCATCGCTTCGGTGCCCGGCCCTGCGGTCGCGCTGCTGATCCGGCGCTGCTCCGCCGGCGGGTTCCGGGCGGGCGTGCCGGTCGTGCTCGGTCTCGAGCGGCACACGGTGTATCAGTTTCAGGCTCGGTGGACGAGGGAGTGGAGGCGCGGAAGAATCCTGCTAGCCGGCGATGCCGCGCACCTCATGCCGCCCTTCCTTGGTCAGGGGATGTGTTCTGGCATTCGGGACGCGTACGACCTGGCGTGGAAGCTCGGCATGGTCCTTGACGGTGTCGCGGACGAAGGACTGCTCGACACGTACGGCTCCGAGCGTCTGCCCCACGTCCAGTACTTCATCGATCGCTCGGTCGAGCTGGGTCGGGTGATCTGCGTTACCGACCCAGAGCAGGCGAGTGCCCGCGACCGAGAACTTAAAGCGGCGGCTGCTGCTGGGCCGGGCCTGAGCGACCGCTCACCGCCAGCGCCCCGGCTAAGGCCTGGTGTGCTCGCGACGGGCAATCCTGCAGCCGGCCGACTCTCGGTGCAGTCCCGACTCGCGATCGGTGGTCGTCTCGGCTTGCTGGACGACCTCGTCGGTCGCGGGTGGATGGTGCTGTCCACCGCGGACGCCTTCCCCGATCTCCCGCCGTCCGTGTCCGACCTGGTACAGAAACTCGACATGAAGGTGTTGAAGATCGACGGCCGGGATCGGCCCGGCACTGGCGCTATCGACGTAGACGGCCGCTACGTGGAGTGGTTCGGAGAGCTCGGCGTGGACACGGTCGTCGTTAGGCCCGACTTCTATGTCTACAGCGCCATGCCCGTAGAACAGCTCACCCCGACGCTGCTGGAACTGCGCTCGCAGCTCCAGCTAACTCAAGTGTCTGTCCGGCCGATGACGGGAGAACCGTGATGCCCCGTCCGCGGCCTTCCTAGCACCCTTCTCATCGAGACCAAGGCCCGCAGCGGTCCCGGCTGATCGGAAGGTGCTCGCAGTCGTCGACAGCAGACGATCTCGCGCTTGCCCCGGAAGGGCAGCCCCCCTGCGAGACGGCCAGTGCCGCCTCGCCGCCGCTCCGTTGCGCCCGCCTGAAGAGGAACTCGCCGATGCCCACCCGCCGACAGGTATGTCCACGCCCACGCCCAGGAGCCTTGCCGTGCCGCAAACCGTCAACGCTGTAGTCGCACGCGCTCAAGGAGCGCCAGTAGAGGTCACGAACGTTGTGATCCCTGACCCGGGGCCGGGTGAGGTCGTCGTAAAGGTGGAGACGTGCGGGGTCTGCCACACCGACCTTCTCTACCGCGAGGGCGGTGTCAACGACGCGTTTCCGTTCCTGCTCGGACATGAGGCGGCCGGTCGGGTCGAGACCGTCGGCGCAGACGTCACCAGGGTGGCCGTCGGGGACTACGTAGTCCTGGTCTGGCGGGCGCCCTGCATGCGGTGCCGCGCCTGTCAGCGAGGGCGGCTGCACCTGTGCTTCGACAGCCAACACGCTGGGTCCCCAAGCACGTTAGAAGACGGCACACCTCTGGTACGGGCGCTGGGGCTGGGTGCGTTCGCGGAGAAGACGCTTGTGGGTGAGGGAGCGTGCATCAAGGTGGACGAGCGGGCCGATGCGGCCGCCGCAGGCCTGCTGGGCTGCGGGGTCATGGCCGGGTGGGGAGCGGCGGTCAACACCGCACCTGTGCAACAAGGCGACACCGTGGCTGTGCTGGGCTGCGGTGGCGTCGACGACGCGGCGATCGCTGGTGCGCTGTACGCAGGCGCCCGGCAGGTCGTCGCGGTCGACCTAGACGACCGCAAGCTGGCATGGGCCCGGCAGTTCGGCGCCACTCACGTAGTGAATGCGGGCAGCGCTGACGTGGTGAAGGAGCTAAAGGACCTGACCGGAGGATTCGGGCCCGACGTAGTGATCGACGCGGTGGGTCGAGCGGAGACGTACCAGCAGGCGTTCGAGGCTCGCGACATAGCCGGCACGGTCGTGCTCGTCGGAGTTCCTCACCCGGAGACGCGGCTGGAACTGCCGTTGATTGAGTTCTTCAGCCGAGGAGGGGCGCTCAAAAGCTCGTGGTACGGCGACTGCCTGCCGACCCGTGACATACCGCTGTTGATCGACCTGTACCTGCAGGGCCGGTTGGACCTGGACGCATTCGTGACCGAGCGGATCGGCTTGAGCGACGTTGAAGCCGCATTTCACAGAATGGAACGCGGCGAAGTCCTGCGGTCCGTGGTCGTTGTCGGCAGCGCGGGCAAGGTTCCGTAACGCCACCCCCCGGCCCGGTTTCTCACCGTCGGCCCGGCCACCCCGCTACCGACCGCCTTCCGCTTGTCATCCTGCTTGAGCGCAGGCTGAGCACAGAGCGCCTCGGCCCCTACCCGGGCAGCGGCAGGAGGAGACCTGGAACGGGCTCTGCAGCTCTACAGTGGAACGCGACCGTCGGATCGGCCTTCCTCGAGACCCTCGGCCACCTCGAGGTGGTGTTGCGCAACGCCTTGTAGACGAGCAGTTCGCGAGCTGGCACGGGGGCCCGGCTCCCGGTAGGGCGCCCGTAGATCGAGGCTTAGGGCCCGAGTCATGAGCCCCGGCGGCGGCGGAGCCAGGGCCGGTGTCGCGCAGCAGCACGACCGTCGCGGCGTCGCGAGGGACGGCCGGCGTGGCACCAGGCGGCACGAGCCCGGCCGCGGCACCGCTAGGGAGCACCCACTTGTCCATCATCACTACACATCAGTGCGGGCCACGCTGGCCGGTCACCCTCAGGCCGGTGCGATTGCGGTCCTAAGCGGTCCCGGCGACTGGCACAGGGATCGACGCGGCGACTGACACGACAAGTTCCACCTCGACAGGCGCCTCCAGCGGCAGCGCCGCCACCCCGACCGCCGAGCGCGCGCGCCGCCCCGCATCGCCGAAGACTCCGCCGAGCAGCGGCTCGCGCCGTTGACGACGCCCGGCTGGCCGGTGAAGCCCGGCACGCTCGTGATGTAGCCGACCACCTTGACCACGCGGCGAACGGCGGCAAGGCTTCCGTCGTCGGCCAGGACGGCGTGCACCGCGTTCAGTGCGTAGGTGGCGGCGAGTTCGGCGGCCTGCTCGGGGTGGACGGCCGCCCCATCCCCGGCGCCCACCCAGCCCGTTCACCTCAAGCTGACCGCCGACGAATGGCAGCTGCCCGCCGTCCACACCAGGTCTGCATCGTGCACCGCCGGGACGGTAAGCCGCCAGTGAAGGGGATCCGCAGTGGATGCAGTCGTCGTCGGGGCCTCGCGGTCCGGAACTCGTAGCTGCTGGCTGGGCTCCCGGCCGACCAACACGCCTACGGATTGTCACCTCGAAGACCATGGCGCCGATCACACTTCTCCACTATGTTAGATCCGACATCAAACATCAGATCGGCCCTTGGGCTGGTGACTCGTCTAGAAGCGCGGAGGAACAGTGAACAGATCGGTGCGAGGCGTTGGTGTGATGGCGGTGACGTTGATGAGCGTGGCGTCGGTCTCGGCGTGCGGGTCCTCCAGCGGCGGATCCTCCGCGTCGGGCTCCAAGACGGTCTATCTGGTCTCCTCGGTAGGCACGGGGTGGCAGGCCGGCTACAACTCGGCGTTCACCAAGACACTGAAGGACAAGGGCCTCACCGTGAAGTTCCTTCAGGATCCCTTCGACGTGAACAAGAACGTCTCCAACCTGGACCAGGCCATCGCTGCCCGTCCGGCAGCGGTGGCGTTCATGGCGCTGTCGACCACCGCAGTGCTGCCCTCCCTGGAGCGGGCCAAGACGGCGAAGGTGCCGGTGGTCAGCCTCGATGGCCGTCCCGACCCGCGTGCGGCGGGGCTGTTGGCATCCTCACTGGAGGCCGACAACTATGCCCAGGGCAAGTTCGCGGCCCAGAACATCGTCGAGGGACTGCAGAAGCAAGGCCGCAAGAGCGGCAACATCATCGCGCTGACCGGCACCGCGGCCACCAACACCGTCCAGGACCGAATGAAGGGGTTCCAGGAAGTGCTGGCTGCGACCCCCCAGTACAAACTGGTAGCGACCGAGGACGCCAACTGGGACCAGACCAAAACCGCCCAGCTAGCCCAACAACTCTTCGCCAAGTACAAGTCCCAAGGCGGCATCGCCGCCGCCTACGGAATGGCTGACAACCAGGCCGCCGGGATCATCCAGGCCGCCAAGCAGGCCGGTGTCGACCTCGGCGGAACCAACGGGCTCATCGTGACCGGCTCGAACTGCTACAAGATCGGCATCGACGCCATCAAGGCCGGCACCCAGTACGGCACCGCCACCCAGGCACCGGGCACTGAGGGCGCATGGGCCGCCTCCTACGTCGCCAAGCTCGTCGACGGCCAGAAAATCCCCCAAGCAGCCCTCAACCACGAAGCCCGAATCACCAAAACCAACGTCAACCAATACGAAACGGAATGCAACGCCGCATGACCACAGACTTCCTCCGCGTGGAGCACCTCGCCAAGGACTACGGCTCCACGCACGCGTTGCGTGACCTCACCCTAGGCATCGCCGCCGGGGAGATCCATGCACTGTGTGGCCACAACGGTGCCGGAAAGAGCACCCTGGTGAAGCTTATCGCCGGCCTCGAGCAACCGGACCAGGGGAAGATCTTCATCACCGGGCGGGAGGTCCAGCTGCGTTCTCCCCGCGATGCCGAGCGCCTGGGCATCGCCTTCGTGCAGCAGGAGCTCAGCATTCTGCCCACGCTGTCCATCGAGGAGAACGTCCTCCTGGCCGGGCAGCACGACCGGTTCCTGAGCCGCTCGAGGTCGCAGCGTGCCCAAGTCCGGCACCTCCTCGAGATGGTCGGCCTACACCACCTTCACCCGGGAGCGTCAGCCGCGACGCTTTCTGCGGGGGAGCGGCAGCTGGTGGAGATTGCGCGTGCACTCGGGCGTGACGCTCGCCTGCTGATCCTGGATGAGCCGACAGCGACGCTGAGTGACGTCGAGATCGATCGGGTCTTCGACGTCGTACGCCGGATGGCGGCCAGCGACACCGCGGTCATTTTCGTCTCGCACCGATTGAGCGAGGTCTTCTCCCTGTGCGACCGGACCACGGTCATGCGGGACGGTCGCCTGGTGTCCACCCAGCCGACTGGCGAGCTGTCGCGCTCGGAGCTGATCTCGATGATGGTGGGCGAGGTTGAGACCACCACGACGCTGGAGGAGGGGCCGGTCGACGACCTGTCACCGGTCATCGTCAAGATATCCGGGTTGCAGGTGCCCGGGTTTCTGAGGTCCTTCGACCTCGACATCCATGCCGGCGAGATCGTGGCGCTGGCCGGCCAGGTGGGTGCCGGCTCCAGCAGCGTCTTGCGCGCGATCGGCGGGCTGCACCCCGATGCACGTGGCACGGTCTCGCTGCACGACCGACCGGTGCGGTTGGGCGACCCCCGTCGTGTGCTCCGCTCCGGTGTGCACTTCGTGTCCAACGACCGCAAGGGTGAGGGGCTCTTCCTTGCCCACGCGGCCGGGACGAACCTGGTCGCCACTCGCCTGAATAGGCTTTGCCGTCACGGGGTGCTCCGGCGCGGTCAGGTTCAGGCCCGGACCCGCGAGCTGGCCTCGGACGTCGCCTTTGACCAAAAGCGGCTCCGCAGCCCCGCCGGTCACTTCAGCGGCGGCAACCAGCAAAAGGTGTTCGTCGGTCGTGTGCTGCGCCAAGAAGTCTCTGGACTGATTCTGCTCGACGAGCCGACGCGTGGGGTCGACGTGCGCGGCCGCGCCGAGATCCACGGCCTCGTCCGTCGCGCGGCGGCCGAAGGGCACGCGGTCCTGTTCGCCTCGACTGAGCTCGACGAGGTTCTCGATCTTGCCGCCACGGTGGTGACGATGCGGGCCGGCCGTGCCGCTCACATTGCGCCGCGGTCAGAGACGGATGCTGCCACCCTCCTGCACCAGATGACCCATTCGGAGAACTCGAAGGAACACCTGTGACGAGCATGGACATCACGCGTGGAAAGTCCCCGGACCTGCCCGCCGTGAGGCGCCTTCCGGACATCGGCAGAACCCTGACGGTCATCGGAGTGCTCGCGCTCATCTTCTTGATGCTGTCAACGAAGGGCTTCCTGGGAGCCTCAAACCTACGCGCGACGATCGCCAGCATGGCGTTTGTGGGCATCGTCGCCGTGGGGATGACTCCGATCACCTTGAGCGGCCGCCTGTTCTCACTGACCCTCGGCACGACCGTCGCCATGAGCGCAGTGCTGTTCGTGGGCACCCTAAAGTTCGGGTTGCTCGCCGCGTTGGTGATCACCGCGGCCCTCGGACTCGTCGCCGGGCTCATCCAGGGTTGGCTCGTCGGCTATCTCGGTGCCAATCCGATCATCGTGACCATCGCGGCCGGCTCGCTCGAAGGTGGGCTCGCAAGCTGGTTCACGAAAGACGCGACCATGTACCCGCCGGCCGACCAAACCCGGTGGCAGGTCCTCTCGGACACACCGCTCGGTCTTCCCCTGTCGGTCTACGCCTTGGTAGGGCTGGTCGTCGTCCTCACCTTCCTGCTGAGCAGGACGAGTTGGGGACGTCACATCTACCTGATCGGTGACAACCGCGACGCGGCATACGCTGCCGGCCTGCCGGTCGGCTGGGTATTGACTGGCGCCTTCGCGGTCGCGTCAGTGTCGGCCGCCATGGCCGGCGTCTTCCTCGCGGCGTTCTCGGGCAACGCCACGACACAGCTCGGGGGCACCTTGTCCTTCGACGCGATCGCCGCCGTCCTCGTGGGCGGAACGGCGATCGCCGGCGGCAGGGGCTCGGCGCTGCAGACGTTCCTCGGTGCCGCCGCAATCGCCATCATCTCCAACGTGCTTCTGCTCCGCGCCTACGAGCAGGGGGTCCGCATGACAGCGACGGGACTCCTCGTTGTCGTCGTTGTCGTCCTCGTGCACCTGCGAACCAAAGGTGAGTCCTCGTGACCTTGTCGGTATCCCCAGCCGGACGCGGTGATCAGCGCGCCGCCGCCCTCCGCGGCCGCGTATCGCCGCCGCTGGCGTTCCTTGCTGTCACGACCCTCATGTTCGGTTTAGTCCCATACCTCGCGTCCGGGATCGTCGTCGGAGGCTTCGACGTCTTCAACGGCCTGAAGTCATTCTCCTCGTGGGGGCTGGTCGCGCTGGCCCTCGGCCTCACCATGCTCATCGGCGAATTCGACCTGTCGGTGCTGGGGTCCTACGGTTTTGGAGCGCTGGTGGCCGTGAAGCTTGGCGGCCACAACCCCCTGGTTGGCCTGGGCTGCGCCGTCGCAATGGGTTTTTTTGTCGGCCTCGCACAGTCAACGTTGATGACCCGCCTCAAGCTGAGCTCGGTCCCCGTCACCCTGGGCGGCCTGCTCGTCCTTCTCGGCCTGACCTATCGAATCAGCGACGGCAAGGACGTGCCGTTCGAGAACATCAACTTCGGGCTTGCCATCGACAGTACCGTCGGTGGCGTAATCTCCGTGCGGGGCGTGATCACACTGGCCGTGTGCCTTGTGGTGGGTCTCCTGCTCTCCTACACCGCTGCAGGGCGCCTGATCCGCGCGGTCGGTGGCGACCGCACGGCCAGCGAGTCCATCGGCCTCCCGGTCGACCGCACCGTCATCTCGGTGTTCTGCGTCTCGGGGATGTTCTCGGCACTCGCCGGCGGCATGAGCGCCTTCGCCCTTGCGAGCGCGCAGGCCTCCATCGGGTTTCAGCCCCTCAGCTACGCCGTCACCGCGGCCCTGATCGGGGGAGTCTCGCTGAGCGGTGGTAAGGGATCAATCGCCGGTATCACCGCCGCCGCGGTCTCGCTGAGCCTGCTGCAGGGCATCTTCCAGGTGATGTCGGTTCAGGTGTACTACTCCGACGTCATCCTGGGTCTCCTGCTCGCCGTCGTCGCCGGCGTCCAGGGTCCCGGCCTGCGCAGTCTGCTGGCGGCGCGCTCAGCCCGCCACGGCACTGCTGCTGCCACCACCTGACCACGCCGATCGGGGCGGGGACCTATGGCCCCAATCGTCAGGACATCGTGAGCCCGCCGCTGACGCTGAGGGCCTGACCGGTGATGAATGCGGCATCCGGAGACGCCAGGAAGACCGTGGCGGCGGCGATCTCCGTGGTGCTGGCCGCACGGCTTTTGGGGATGGCCCGCATCATGGCGTTGACGAGCTTCCCGGTGATGCCCGGGTCGGCCATCTGGCCCTCGAGCAAGGGTCCCGCCGTCGGGCCGGGACACACGACATTGACGCAGATGTCGTGCTCGCGGGCGGTCTCTCGAGCGAGCGCCTTGGCGAAGCCGATGACCCCGGCTCGCGCCGCTGACGAGGCCGCCTCCCCCGTGGAACCGACCTTGCCGCTGTCGGAACCGACGAACACCATCCGGCCGTAGCCGCCCGCGCGCATGTGGGGCAGCGACTCGGTCGCCGCCTTGATAACGCCGACGAGCTCGACCTCGATGGTCTTAGTGACGGACGCGAAGTCCACGTCCAGAATCGGGACCATGTTGTGCACGTAGCCGGCCGTCACCACCAACACGTCCACACCACCAAGGGCCTGGACCGCACGCCTTATAACGGACTCGATCGCCGCCAGATCGGAGATGTCGAGTTGCGCAAAACCGGCCAGCCCGTCCGGGCCGAGCTCGTCGGCGAGCTGCTCGGCCGCCTCCTGGTTGCGGTGGTAGGTGAAGAAGACCCGCGCGCCCTCAGCAGTCAAGACGCGGGCGATCTCACCACCCATGTTGCCCCCGCCGACGATTAGCGCTCTCTGGGACTCGAATCTGTGCACGGATCACTCCTGTCGATGGTGACAGCCGGACGGTCCGGCCCTGAGGTCAAAGTCATGCGCCGACTGCACGATGCGCCGCGCGCGCAGCCGCACTGGCTCGTCGACCATCTCGTCGTTGACTCGGACGGCGCCCCGAACGCCCTCGGCCGTGGGCCTGAGGACGTCGTGGGCCCACGCGAGCTCGTCGGCCGATGGAGCGAAGCCCTCATTGACCGCGTCCGTCTGCTCTGGGTGGACGCACAACTTGCCGGCGAACCCTAGTCGTCTGGCGTAGCGGGTGTCATCAGCTAGGAGCTCCGGATCGCCCAACCTAGTGGTGACACCGTCCACGGGCTGCGGTAGGCCGGCCGCCCGCGACGCGGCGACCAGCGTCGAACGAGCGACCAACAGTGCCTCACGGTCGTGTTCGCACCCGCAGTCCAAGGCGTAATCGACCGAGCCGAACGCGAGGCGCACTACCCCACGGGAACGCGCGACAGCATCGAGGTCGCGGAGGCCCGACGCCGTCTCCAGCAAGGGCAGCACGACTGCGTGGGAGCCCAGTGCCGCGCGTACGTCGACCACGGCGGCCTCGGTCTCGCACTTGGCCACCATCACGCCGAGCTCCGAGTCGACATGCCGGAGGGCGGCGAGATCGGCGCTGCCCTCGGAGGTGCTGGGGGCGTTCACGCGGACAAGCACGCCGCTTTGCCGCTGCAGCAGTGCCACCACATGGGTGCGAGCTTCCCCTCGGGCCTCAGCGGCGACCCCGTCCTCGAGGTCGACAATGACCAGGTCTGCCGTGCTCTCGAGGGCGGAGCCAAAGCGCGTCGGTCGGTCCCCGGGGACGAACAGGAACGATCGCGCCGTGGCGATGCGGTCAACGAACGCGCCGGCAGCGCCGTCGAGACGGTGGCGATCGGGCGTCATCGCAGCCGGTAGTCCTGGAGGCGGCTGCGGGTAATGATCATCTTTTGGATCTCGGCGGTGCCCTCACCGATGAGCAGAAACGCGGCCTGGCGGTAGAGGCGCTCGATCTCGTACTCCTTGGAGTAGCCGTAGCCGCCGGGTATCCGGAACGGAGCCTGCACGACCTCGTTGCAGTACTCCGCGGCGAGGTGCTTTGCCATTTCGGCCTCGACGTCGTTGCGCTGGCCGCGGTCCTTGACCCAGGCGGCATTGACCATCGTCTGGTGGGCGGCCTCGACCTTGGTGGCCATCTCCGCCAGCTGGAACGAGGTCGTCTGGTGCCGCGCAATCGGCTTGCCGAAGGTCTCCCGCTGCTGGGCGTAGGCGATCCCGAGCTCAAAGGCCCGAGTGGCCACTCCCACGGCTCGCGCTGCCACGTTCACCCGGCCCACCTCGACTCCGTCCATCATCTGGCAGAAACCGAGGCCCGGCTCACCGCCCAGCACCTGGTCGGCGGAGACTCGATGGTCGTCGAACACGGCCGCAGTGGTATCGACGCCCTTGTAGCCCATCTTGTCGATCTTCCCGGGGATCGTCAGGCCCGGCGCGGTCTCACCGAAGCCCGGCTCCTTCTCCACCAAGAACGTGGTCACGTTCTTGTAGACGGAGTCCGCACCCTCGTCGGTCTTCACCGGCACCGCCACAAGGGTCGAGGAACCGTCGTTGGTCAGCCACATCTTCTGGCCCGTGATCGAGTAGCCGTCGCTCCCGTCCTCCATCGCGATCGTGACTGCCTTCGTCCTGATTGCGGAGACGTCCGAACCCAGACCGGGCTCCGACATCGAGAACGAACCCCGCACCTCATCGGTGGGCATCTTCGGTAGATAGTTCTTCTTCTGCTTGTCCGTGCCGTGCTGCATCAACGTGTCGGCGAGGATGAAGCGGGTGTTGGTCACCCCCACACGCTCATCCAGCCGCGGGCAATCTCCTCCACCACGAGCGGGAAGGTCAGCAACGACTGCCCCAGGCCGCCGTACTCCTCCGGGATCATCAGACCGAAGCCCCCGAGCTCCTTGAGCCCATCGACGATTTCCTGCGGGGTACTCGTCGGCGGGCTCCAGCTCCGTGGCCACCGGCAAGATCCTGTCCTCCACGAACCGGCACACCGACGTGAGTGTCTCCTCCTGGAGATCGTCGAGACCCTCGGTCAGGCAGAGTCGAGCCATGCGGGCGGTGTCCCTTCGGTGTAGGTGACGTGAGGGTCAGTCGAGCTCAGACGACGAAACCACGCCGCGGGACACCAGGTCGTCCAGGTCACTCGGGGAACGATGCAGCAGGGAGGTGAGGATCTCCGCCGTGTCGGCCCCCAGCAACGGCGCGGGTCGCGCACCGATGGGAGTCCGGTCCAGCCGGATCGGTGAACCGGGGGTCAGCAGGGGCCCGAGACCGGGCTGGTGCACGCTGCTCATGATGGCGTTGCCCTCGAGCTGCCCGTCCAGCAGATCGGTGAACGTCTGGTACTTCGACCACAGGAGCGAAGTGCGCTGTAGCGCGGCTGCCACGGTGACGTAGGTGTTGGCCTGGAACCAGTGGCTGAAGAGGCCGGCCAGGACCTCGCGGAACTCGAACCGGTCGTCCTCGAGGTCGAAGTTCGCCCCCAGGGACTGTTCGAGGGCCTGGACCGGCCCCCGCATGTCGCTGATCTCGAGGAGGTCACGCCAGTGCCGCTTGGTGAGGGCGCACACCATGACCTGTGTTCCGTCACGGCAGACGAAGTCGCGGGCGAACCCGCCGTAGAGGTAGTTGCCGATCCGCGTGCGGGTGACGCCGTTGATCTGCGCCTCGGCGAGGAAGCCGAGGTTTCCTGCCATGGCAAGAGCCACGTCGTGCAGAGCGATGGCCAGCTCGCCGCCGACTCCGTCGGTACGCCGACGGCGGTCGGCCGTCAAGATGGCGATCGCGGCGTACAGGCCGCACGCGATGTCCCACGCGGGGAGCACATGGTTGACCGGGTCGGCGTGGCCTTGGGGACCGGTCACCATTGGGAACCCCACGCCCGCGTTGACGGTGTAGTCGACGGCCGGCCGGCCGTCCTGGTGGCCCTGCACCTGCACGAAGATGAGGTCACGACGGCGGCGGCGCAGCTGCTCGTACGTGAGGCGATCACTGCCGACGGCGTTGGTCAGCACGATCCCGCCGTTCTGGCCGGAGTCGGCGACGAGCTGCGCAACGAGGTCTTGGCCCTCGGCCGACCTCACGTCGACGCACAGCGACCGCTTGCCCTTGTTCAGTCCGTTCCAGTACAGGCTGGTGCCGTCGCGGGTGATCGGCCACCGGTGGAGGTCCGCCGCCCCACCGGGAGGGTCGATGCGGATGACATCGGCGCCCAGCTGGGCGAGGGTCATGCCGCCGAGAGGTGCAGCGACGAAGCTCGAGATCTCGACGACGCGCATCCCGTCTAGGGGCAGCGCGATGGCAGGCGCGGGCGCCTTCACATCCTCGGCTGCGGAGCCGGTCTTCAGCTCGACGTTCCTACCCATTTACCCATGACCCCCTTGGATGTAAGATACGATATCAACTGAGGGTGATTACTGCATGTGAAGCCTCAGGGGACCCACAGCGCCAACGAGAGGGAGCAGCGATGACCGTTGACATCGACGTCGACAGCTTGAAGGAGGGTCTCAGAGGACTCTGGGGCTCGCACGACCCGTACGACTCGACCGTCAAGCTCTTGGACCAAGGTGTGGTGGGCGAGACAAGAATGCTCATCGACGGCCAGCTCGTCGGCTCGTCCACGGGGGCGACCTTCGAGAACGTCGATCCGACGACCGAGGCGGTCCTCGGGACTGTTGCCGACGCGTCCCCGGATGACGTCGAGCGGGCCATCGCCGCTGCGCGTCGCGCCTTCGACGAGACCGACTGGTCGACCAATGCCGAGTTTCGGCGGCAGTGTTTGCTGCAGTTCCACAGTGCCCTTGAGCGCAACGCCGACCTCTTGCGCGCGATCGCGGTGACCGAGACCGGCATCGCCGTGCGCACCACGTACACGTTCCACTCGGACTGGCCGATCTCCTCCATCCCCTACTGGGCCGACATGGCCACCAGCTTCGACTACGAGGAGGTCTTGCCGGACCGTGCCTGGTCCGTCGGCTCGCGACACATCGTCCGGCAGGAAGCGGTCGGCGTCGTGGCCGCCATCACGCCGTGGAACTTCCCCTTGCAGACCGCGATGACCAAGCTGCTGCCGGCCCTGGCCGCCGGTGCGACCGTAATCCTCAAGCCCGCCGTGCAGGCCCCGTGGCACGCCACGCTGATCGCCAAGCTCATCGCGGAGGAGACTGACTTCCCGGCCGGAGTGATCAACATCGTCACCCCGTCGGACAACGCGGTGGCCGAGCGGCTCGCCACGGACCTGCGGGTCGACCTGGTCCACTTCACCGGGTCCACCGCGGTGGGCAAAAAGCTGATGGCGGACGCCTCCGACCGTGTCGCACGGGTGGCCCTGGAGCTTGGCGGCAAGTCGGCCAACATCCTGCTCCCTGACGCCGACTTCGAGGGGATCGTCCCCTTAGCTGCTGGCATGGTTTGCATGAACTCCGGCCAGGGGTGTGTGCTGCCGACCCGGCTGCTCGTTCCGGAGAGCCGCTACGACGAGGCCGTCGAGCTTGCCACGATCGCCTACGAGTCCGTTCCGTACGGCGACCCCCGCGACCCCAAGGTCATCCAGGGACCGCAGATCAGCGAGCTGCAGCGCTCTCGGATCATGGCCCTGATCAAGACCGGCGTGGATGAGGGTGCCCGTCTCGTCACCGGTGGCAGCGTCCCGGAGCAGTTCGAGAAGGGCTACTTCGTCGAGCCGACGCTGTTTGCCGACGTGGACGAGAACTCCACACTGGCTCAGCGCGAGATCTTCGGCCCCGTGCTGTCGATGATGTCGTACAAGGATGTCGATGACGCGGTGCGCATGGCGAATAACTCCACCTATGGTCTCGCCGGCTCGGTCTGGAGCTCGGACGAGGAGTCCGCTCTCAGCGTGGCGCGCCGCATCCGCACGGGCATGATCGCTGTCAACGGGGGCTTCTACTACGGCCACGACCTGCCCTCAGGCGGGTTCAAGCAGAGCGGTCTGGGCCGTGAGTCGGGCAGCGAGGGCTTCGAGGAGTTCTTGGAGTCTAAGGTCATCGCGATCGGCGTCTGAGCCACCCGCCGCGCATCGACAAAGGCTCGTCCGTCACGCAGGTGACGGACGAGCCTGGTGCGTCCACGGCATCTGACTCCTCGTCGGAAACGGACGGTTCGCCGTCTGGTCACATGTGGCGCCGCCGAGGACCTCGAGGACGTCACCAGGCACGTAGCTGGCCATCTCCGAGCACAGGAACGCGACGCAGCCGGCGACCTCGTGGGGACTCCCGCGCGCCGAGCGGAACAATCTCCGCATCCTGTCGGCCCAGCCCTGCTCCGGCATCGTCCGAGTCATGGGGGTCGATGAGCCCGGGCTAAATTGCGTTGACGCGTATGCCGTGGCGCGAGCGTAACTCTCCGGCGCTGGCCCCGTGAGACAGATCAGGGCTGCCTTCGCGGCGCTGTAGTTGGTCTGTCCGAAGTTGCCGAAATTGCCGGAGATCGACGAGATGTTCACGATGACCGGACTGGTGCGCCCTCATGCTCGGCACCACCGCTCTTGTGCGTAGCCACGCTCCATCAGGTGGACCTCATTGACGGTGGGGAAGTCCATGGCCGCCGCTTGGCTGCGGGAGACCGCGAACGGGGGATTGGGGCTCGGGATGCACCGTGGCGGACCGCGGCGTGGGGCCTACAAGCGTGACTTGTCGGACGCCACCAGCGTGTCGAGTGCGGTCGAGCAGGCCATCGACGACTGCGGCCCTGTGGGGTTGCTGGGCCGACAACGCGGGAGTGACGCGTGGCGCCACCATGCACAGGACGAGCGAGGACTGCGCCTCCGGGTGGTCCCGCTTGAAGACGGCGACACGAGCACCCTCCTACTAACCGCGCTGCGATTGAGTACCCGACCCCGCGGGCGCCGCCAGTGACCTCATGCGGCAGCAAGCTCAACGTGATCTTCTTCGTGCCAGCCGATGCGCGGCCATGGCTTGGTCAGTAGGGATCAAGAAAAGCGGGTGAAGTCCGGAGGGCGCTTCTCGCCGAACGCTCGAGCGCCTTCCATACCCTCCTCCGAGGTCACAAAGTGAGCCAGGGCCTCCGCGGCTACATTGGCCAGACCGGCCTGGTGCTCGGTGTCGGCGTTGAACGACGCCTTCAGATAACGGATGGCGGTCGGGCTCATTGCGGCGACCTGTCGCGCCCACTCGCGGGATTCGTCCATCAGCCGCTCGGGAGGCACAACGGCGTTGACCAGTCCGATGCGCTCGGCGGTCTCGGCGTCGTACTGCCGGCAGAAGAACCACATCTCGCGCGCCCTTTTCTCGCCGATCACGCGGGCGAGGTAAGTGGTGCCGAAGCCGGCGTCGAAGGAGCCGACGCGAGGCCCAACCTGCCCGAAGCGTGCTGTCGAGCTGGCAATGCTGATGTCGCACAGGACGTGGAAGACGTGGCCCCCGCCGATGGCCAGACCGTTCACGGCTGCGATTACGGGCTTGGGGACGTCGCGGATCAGCCGGTGGAAGTAGTCCACCTCGAACATGCCGCTCTGCGTCGGCCCGTAGTCGCCGGTCTCGACGCGCTGCTTGACGTCGCCACCGGTGGAGAAGGCCTTGTCCCCGGCACCGGTCAGGATGATGGCGCGCACGGAGCGGTCGGCCCACGCGGCCCGGAAGGCGCCGATGAGCTCCTCGACCGTCCGCCCTCGGAATGCGTTGTAGCGGTGCGGTCGGTTGATGGTGACGGTGCAGATCCCGTCGCTCGTGTCGACGAGGATGTCCTCGTACCCGGGGGCTTCCATGTCCAGTCCTTCGTGTCAGAGGGCGGAGAAGTCGGCCTTGCGCAGCTCACGCTTGAGGATCTTGCCCGACGGCCCGAGGGGGAACTCGTCGACGAAGACGATCTTGCGTGGAGCCTTGTACACCGCCAAGTGCTCGCGCGCGTAGGCGATGAGCTCCTCAGCAGTGTCCTCACCCACGTCCCCGGACGGGATGACGAACGCCACCGGGATCTCCCCACGGGTGTCGTCCGGGATCCCGACGACCGCTGCCATGGTGACCGCCGGGTGTTCGAAGAGGACGCCCTCGACCTCGATCGGGTAGATGTTGTAGCCACCGGAGATAATTAGGTCCTTCTTGCGGTCCACGATGAACAGGTAGCCGTCCTCGTCGAGGTAGCCTAGGTCCCCGCTGCGCCACCCCTCCTCGGAGAAGATCTCGGCGGTGGTCTCCGGGTCGCGCCAGTAGCCGATCGAAATCGTGTCGCCCCCCAACACCACCTCACCGATTGTGCCGACGGGCACCTCGTGGTACTCGCTGTCCACGATCCTGATGGTGGTGCTGCCGACGGCGGTGCCGGTGGAACCGGCTTTGCGGATGCCCTGGACCGGCTCCCCGACCACGTTGCCGCAGCTCTCGGTGGAGCCGTAGATCTGGCAGACGCGGATGCCCATGGTCTCGTCGCACGCCGAGATGAGCTCGGGCGGGACGGGGGCGCCACCGGTGACGGTCAGGCGCAGTGTGCTCAGGTCGTGCACGGCCGGGTCGTAGGCCTGCAGCATGTAGGTGAGCATCGTGGGGGTGCCGGCGAAGAACGTGACGCCGTGTGTCTTGATGGCGTCCAGCACGCGCTCGGTGTTCCAGCGTTCGTGCACGACCAACGTCGCGCCTTCGAACATCGCGGTGAGCATCACCGACGTCGCGCCGAAGTTGTTGAACATCGGCAACACCGAGAGCACCACCTCACGACCCGCACGGAAGTGGTTGTAGACATTCATGTCCCGCACCGTCGAGTAGACGCTGCGGTGGGACTGGACGATCCCCTTCGGAGCGCCGGTCGTGCCCGAGGTGAAAAACAGCGTCGCCGGGGACTCGGGGTCGCGCTCGACCAAGGGAAACGACGTCGGCGCCTTGTCCATGAGTAGGCGCCCGCCCTCCGTGTCCGGGGTAGACCCTTGCAGGTCGACCACCACGCGCAGGAAGGGGGCGCTGTGCTTGGCCTCCACCGCCACCGGGGCGCCGGCGGTGCCGGTCACCAGGATTTCCACGTCCGTCCCACGCGCGATCTGGTCCAGTTCCCGGTGCTTGTTCATCGCGCTGAGCGGCATCGCCACGGCGCCCAGCCGCTGGCATGCGTGGTAGGCGAGCACGAGGTCGATGCTGCTCGGCAGGTAGATACCGACTGGCTCGCCGGCCCGGGCACCGAGGTCGGTCAGAACGTGCGCCAGCCGGCACACGTCCTCCTCGAACGCGCCGTAAGTCACGCGCTGCTCCCCGTCGTCGAGGAAGACCCGTGCGTTGTAGCGCTTGGCACTGCTGGCCAACATCTCGCTGATGAGTTGCACCGTTGCTCCTGGGGTGTTCCGTCGCTTGTGTGCCGGGTCAGCCGGCGCCGTGGGTCTGGTGGCGCCGCCGGACCTGCTTGGCGATGGCGAGAAGCTGGATCTCGCTCGTCCCCTCGTAGATCCGGTACAGCCGGGCGTCGCGGTAGAACCGCTCGACGGCGTTGCCGCGCATGTAGCCCATGCCGCCGTGGATCTGCACCGCGCGGTCTACCACCTCGCCCACCATCTCGGTGGCGAGCAGCTTCGCGCTCGAGGCGAGCTCGATCGTCGTCGGGAGGCCGGCGTCAAAGGCGGCGCAGGCGTCGAGGACCAGCGCGCGGCACGCGTGCCGGGTGGCGGCGGAGCGGGCCAGCATCGCCTGCACGAGCTGGAAGTCAGCGATGGGATGGCCGAACTGGCGGCGTCCCTCGGCGTAGGCGACACTCTCGTGCAAGAGCCGGTCGGCGAGGCCCACACAGAGCGCGGCGACGTGCAGCCGGCCGCGGTTGAGAGCGCCCATCGCGTGCTGCAGGCCCCGGCCCTCGACCCCGCCCAGCAAGGCCTCGGGCCCGACGCGCACGTCGGTGAAGGTCATTGGGGCGCTGATGGCTCCGGACTGCCCCATCTTCTTGTCGCGCGGGCCGACCTCGACGCCCGGAACCTGGGCGTCGACGAGGAACGCCGAGACCTGCGACGCAGAGTCGGACCCGGTGCGCGCGAAGACCACCAGGAGCCCGGCGACGGGAGAGTTGGTGATGTACTGCTTGGAGCCGTTGATGAGGTAGCCGCCTTCGCCGTCGCAGACAGCGCGCGTCCGCAGCCGGGAAGCGTCTGAGCCGGCCTCGTCCTCTGTCAGGGCGAAGGCGGCGACGACCTCGCCGCTGGCCATGCGAGGCAGGTGCTCCTTCCGCTGCTGGTCCGTGCCGCTCTGGGCGATGACCTGGCCCGCAATCGCGTTGTTGGTGCCGAACATCGACCGAAACGCGGGGGTGGTCCAGCCGATCTCGAAGGCGAGGTGGGCCTCCTCGACCGCACTAAGTCCCAGCCCGCCGTACTCTTCGGGAAGGGCGAAGCCGAACAGCCCCATGTCGGCCGCCTGCTCGCGGATCCTGCTGGGAACCGAGTCCCGGTCCTCGATCTCGTCCTCGGCGGGCACGACCACCTCGCGCACCAACGTCCGCACGGACGAGATGACGGACTGGAGCTCGGACTTCTCGAGTGGCATCTGTTGCCTTCCTGGTACTGGGGTCGGAGTGTGCTAGTCGCGTCTGCCGGCACTGACAGCCATCGCGGCTGCGCGAACTACACGAGTGGGGTCGTCGAACGTCGGGATGCCGTTGTCGACGAGCTGGCGAGCCGGGTCGCCGCTCCCGCCGACCCACGCGACGTATACCGGCTTCTCCGCACCGGCGGCGGCACTGACGAGCGCCTTGGTGATCAGGTGCTCGGTGGCAGCGGCGTTGCCCAGGGCGACGAGCAGCATGTCGGTGCTCGAGTCCTCCAGGCACTCACGCAAGACGGTCTCGAAGGTGGACAGATCGTCGAAGACCGCACCGGTGACATCGACGGGGTTCCGCGTCGACGCGAACGGTGGCAGCAGGCGGTCCAGGCGCTCCCGGACGTCGTGTGGCAGCCCGGGGACCTCGAGTCCCTCCAGTTCTGCCACGTCAGCCATCAGAACGCCCGTGCCGCCGGAGACGCTGACGATCGTCGCGCGGCGCCCAGCCGGGCGAGCTGGGGACTGGAAGACCTGCCCGGCGTCGGCCAGGTCCGCCATCGTGTGCACGCGGTGGATGCCGTGCTCGAAAAAGAGGTCGTCGTACTCGGCGTCGACGCCGACCTCCGCACCCGTGTGGGCCCGGGCGGCGAGCGCGCCGACTGGGCTGCTGCCGACCTTGATGACGGCGATCGGCTTCCCGAGCTCACGCGCGCGGGACGCGGCGCGGACGAAGACCTCGTGGTCGCGAATGCTCTCGATGTGCATGAGCACCGCGTCGATTTGTGGGAGCTCCACGACCCCGGCCAGGACTTCGCTAATCGTCAGGTCCATCTCGTTGCCCGTCGTCGCGAGGAACCCGAAGCCGGTGCCGGCGCTGCGTCCGATGCCGTAGACGAAACTCGCGAACGCTCCGCTTTGGGTCAGTAAGGCGACGGAGCCCGGGGACATGTCACCTTCGTCAAAGGCCGTGGCGAAGGTTGCGGTGACACCCGTGGCGCAGGACACCGCGCCGAGGCAGTTGGGACCGAGGACGCGCATGGTCGAGCCAGCAATGGCCCGCCGTAGCTTGTGCTGGCGTTGCTGCCCGTTCACGTCCTGTTCGGCGAACCCGGAGGCGTAGACGATCGCGGTGGTCACGCCCATGGCGGCGCAGGTCTCGAGCGCGGACTGAATGCGGTCCGCCGGTGTAGAGATGAGCGCCAGGTCGGGCACGGTGGGCAGGTCCTCGAGGCGGCGGTAGGCCGGCAGTCCCTGGATCGTGTCCGAGCGATGATTGACCGGGTATAGCTCACCGGTGTAGCCGTAGCGCTTGAAGAACGCCAGAGCACGACCCGATACGCGTGTCGGGTCGTGCGACACGCCCACCAGCGCCACGGCGCGCGGTGCGACGAGCGCATCCAGCCACAGCGGGATGGTCATGGGCGTTCCCTCGTGTCGAGATAGATGATTCAATATCAAACACTACCAGCCGCTAGGGCAGGACCGTCAAGACGGAGCGACATCGCATGAGCGAGACACGACCCGGATCACGCAGGATGCCGTCGACGACCGAGGGCGGACCTGTGGCGGTCCAGCGGCCGGCGGTCGGCGGCGGTAGGATTGATCCGCGATCATTTGTCAGACTCTTGCAGGAACGACGGGTCGATAGGGCGTATGGAATGGCGATTGACAGAGCGCTGGGAGGCACGCCGGTGGGTCCCCCGCCGGCACGCAGGCCCCGCCCGACCCTCAAGGACGAGGTGGCCGCCCACATCCGCGAACGGATCCTCGCGGGGGAGAGCATGCCCGGCTCCAAGATCGACCTGGAAGAGATCTCCGAGTTCATGGGAGTGAGCAAGCTCCCAGTGCGCGAGGCGCTGATTCAGCTGGAGTCGGAGGGTTTGATCGAGAGCCGCACGCACCGGGGCTCGTACGTCGCGATGACGACGCCCGACGACGTGCGCGACCACTACCACATCTACGGATTGGTGTGCGGTCTGGCGGCAACGCGGGCGGCGACGTCGATGTCCGAACAGGACCTGGACCGTGTGGAGTCCATCTGCGAGCGGATGGAGGCCTCGGACGACCCGGCCGTGCTTCAGGAACTCAACGTCGAGTTTCACCGGCTGGTCAACCGTGCCGGCAGCTCGGGCCGGTTGCTCGCCGTGCTCCGCTACCTCGCCAGCAGCCTCCCCGGGCGGTTCTACGAGTTCGCGCAAGGCTGGAGCCATGACGCGAACCAGCACCACCGGGAGATCCTCGGTCACTTGCGTGTCCGTGACGGGCAAGCTGCGGGTCGCGCCATGTCCGAGCACACGCGCCTCGGCTCCGAGTACGCCGTGAAGCTTCTCGAGGAACGTGGTTTCTGGAGCACGCCGAAGTAATCGACTCCCACGTCGCGGTGAGCGCCGCCGACGGCCCCACCCGCAACTTGCCGTTGCCTGGCCGACACCGGCTCGGGACACGTCCAGAGCCGCCTTGGTGCGGCCGCCCGCCCATCCATACGCACCGAAGGAAGGCCCATGCCCGACATCGTCATCTGCGAACCCCTGCGCACCCCGATCGGACGGTACGGCGGATCGCTGCGCGACGTGCCGGCCCACACCCTCGGTGCGGCCGTCATCACGGCGCTGGTTGACCGCACCGGCATCGACGCCACCGATGTCGACGACGTCGTGTTCGGCAACTGCTACCCGAACGCCGAGGCCCCGGCTCTCGGACGGGTGGCTGCATTGGACGCGGGGCTGCCCGTCACCGTTCCCGGCATCCAGATCGACCGTCGGTGTGGCTCCGGCCTTCAGGCGGTGCTGTACTCCGCGATGCAGATCCAGGCCGGGGTGAGCGACCTGGTGCTCGCCGGGGGAGCGGAGAGCATGAGCAACGCCGCGTTTTACAGCACGGCCATGCGCTGGGGCGCCAAGGGCGACTCGGTTGCGCTCAACGACAGCCTGGTGCGAGGGCGGGTGACCGCCGGCGGCGCGGCACATCCCGTGCCCGGTGGGATGCTCGAGACGGCTGAGAACCTACGGCTCTCCCACTCCGTCTCCCGGCAGGCGCAGGACGAGCTGGCCGTGGAGTCGCACCGGCGGGCCACCGCCGCACAGGACAGCGGTGTCTTCGCCGAGGAGATCGTGCCCGTGCCCGTCCGGGTCAAGGGCGGCAAGCAGCAGGTCTCCACCGATGAGCATCCGCGCAGGGACGTTACGGTCGAGTCGCTCGCCCGGCTGCGTCCGATCCGCGGAGCGGTCGACGCGGACGCCACGGTCACCGCGGGCAACGCCAGTGGTCAGAACGACGCAGCTGCGGTATGCATCGTCACCCACAGTGAGGAGGCAGACCGCCTCGGCCTGCGGCCGCTGGTGCGGCTGGTGTCGTGGGGGCTGGCCGGCGTGGAGCCGAGCACCATGGGGATCGGGCCGGTGCCAGCCACCGCGGCAGCACTGGAAAGAGCAGGGCTCAGCCTCGCGGACATGGACCTCATCGAGCTCAACGAGGCCTTCGCCGCCCAGGTGCTGGCCTGCACCACG
>JAABUZ0100002946.1_pt1 | contig 26795 bp, 22 predicted proteins | sample 5562091 | NCBI WGS metagenome assembly JAABUZ01 (sample SAMN12813069, study PRJNA571459) | rock metagenome | isolation source: Antarctica rocks | place: Antarctica: Victoria Land, Linnaeus Terrace sud | collected 2015-12-21 | reverse complement strand
GCGGCAAATCTTGGACTTTATCTCTTATTTCAACCGCACCTTAGCCAAGCCGTTCAAGTGGAAGTTTGAGGGGTATTCTGAGGTCGCTTAAGCTGATTAGTTATTTCTGCCAGCCTGCACTAGCGGCAGGAGATAAACAAGCGGCAACGCCGTTCTGTTTATCTCTGGAGCGAGGTGTTTAGAGGGGGATGAATTGCGAACCAGGTGCTTGATACTCACAGATAAACAGTTGACAGCGATTGATAAACTTGGTATGATTCTATACGTGGTGGCGAAAACACATTAAAGAGCCTCTGCGTCCAACTGACGCCACAGTACCTTGAAAACTCAGCGTAGGCGGGGTTCCATCGGGAAATATAGCTCCGGTGGGTAAAACGTTGAAGCACCAAGCTTAAGAGTTCCAAGTAATTTCGGGACTCTACGGTACGGCAGGGCTTGCCGGAACCGACTTCTGAAAGGGAGTAAAACGCCTTTGAAGAGGTTGATCTCTGTTGCAGTTTGAGCTAGGCTCGACATTTTGTATCTTCGGTACGGGTGTTTGGTTTAGGTATTGCCGTAAGGACAAACTGTAGCAAATCGTCTCGTTGAATTAGGAAGGTCTAAGGGGTGACTCTTGGAATCCCACGCTATACTCGCAAGGGTTAGCGTGGGAGGATGTCAAAAACTGATTGATGTTCCTCTAAGTTCCCGCATCGCCTCTAAGGATTTGGATGAAACCGGGGATAAAGCATCCCTGTGATCGGTCGTCCACCTCGTAGGTGTCGTTCTACCACCACAGGCACCTCATTTGGTTGGACGCCGCTATACCAAACCTGCTCTGGCGTCACTAGTACCATCGGCCCATTACCACATTGTCCTAGGCAACTGCTACTGGTCACTGTGACATCTGGCACTGGATGCGCCTGGAAAGCTGCTATTACTTTGCCTGCCCCCTGCTTGCGGCAGGCGCGGTTCTGGCAAACTAAGACACTTTTGGGGGATGACAAGGGTTCTGTCGTCAAGACTGCAATGGTTTAATTAGGAGAACACGAGTAGTTCGAATTGTAGCGAATGCCTGTGTGTGATCCTCAGTGGACTCCTGAGTGTTGCCTTTGAGCCGTCCAATGACGATCAGATGATTGATAAACCTGCACGCCCTCCAGTCCAGCCTTTTGCACTAGTTCATTCACCTCATCAACTGTAAATGCAGCGTGGAGAGAATCTCGGAATAACATCTTCTGGTGTTCATTGTACTCTGTGCCAATACTGTCAACCATGGCATCCATGGTTGCTTCATCGGCAGGTCGAATTAAATCGCGAATGAGGATAGCTCCATTGGGCTTCAGCACTCGCTTGATTTCCAGTAAGAATGGCTGCGGCTCCGGCAAATGGTGAATCAGACTATTCGAGATCACCATCTCAAACTGCCCATCAGAATAAGGAAGCTGCTTGGAATCAACTAATTCCAAAGCAATCTGTTTTTGCAAGCCAGCGTGTTCGACATTCTTTGAGCCAATAAGCAGCATGTTTTGCGCCAAGTCGATGCCGATAATCTGCCACTGCGGACACTGCTGGCAAATTATGATCGGAATGCGAGCCGTGCCTGTGCCTGCGTCGAGAACGATGCCCGCAGATTGTGGACCCAACTCGATAGCAAGTTTTGCAAATGCGGCGTTGACTTGCGTGAAGTCCATCGCGTCGTACTCAACAGCCTCTTGCGAAGTGTCCATCACTTCTGGTTCAAGAACTCGTTGCATTGAAAATCTCCTTATGTAAAAAATATTTAATTATCTAAATATTTCTAAATTTTATCGTGTTAAAGTAAGAGATTGTAGATTAAAGTTCAGGTAAGGCGATCGCGCTTTGCTCCTCATTCGATGAGTAGAGCGAACGCCAATTAACACAGGCAGAGCAAGTCTGAATCAGGTTGTGCTTCAACAGAGTATTTTATGGAAACCTCCGCCAGCAGAGTTAGTATTGTCCAAAGATGATATCCATGTCTTTTGTGCCTCGCTCGACCAACCAGCACCGCGGATTCAGCAGCTAGCACAAAGCCTCTCTGCGGACGAGCGCATCAGGGCTGATCGTTTTTACTTCGAGCAGGATCAGAAGCGTTTCACCGTCGGTCGCGGGCTACTCAGGACAATCCTTAGTTGCTACCTGGGTATTGAGCCGAGTCAACTGCAATTTTGTTATGGACGGCGCGGTAAGCCAGCACTGGCAGCAACAGCAGGTGGAAGTAAGATCCGTTTTAACTTATCTCACTCTCAGGGGCTGGCCCTCTATGCGGTGACGCGCGATCGCGAGATCGGTATCGACATCGAACACGTCCGCCCCATGGCAGAAGCTGAGCAGATTGCCGAACGCTTCTTTTGTGTCGGAGAAAATGCGGTGTTTCGTGCCTTACCTCCAAACCAGAAGCAGGAGGCATTTTTCAACTGCTGGACTCGCAAAGAGGCTTATCTAAAAGCAATTGGAGACGGACTAGCTCGGCCCTTGGATCAGATTGAGGTGACGCTGGCTCCAGGAGAACCAGTTAGACTGCTAAGCATTGAAGGAGATCCGCAAGAAGCCTCCCGCTGGTCAATCCAGCAGTTAATACCTGCCTCTGGCTACGTGGGCGCGATCGTCGTGAAAAAAGCCCACGGTTGGATCAGTTGCTGGGCATGGCCTTAGTAAATGGATGCTCTAATCCGGCAAAAGTCCCTTTTCTGCTAGCCATTCCCGATTGAATAGCCGCGACTGATAACGGGCACCGCTATCGCAGAGAATGGTCACAATCGTATGACCAGGTCCCATCTGCTTAGCCAATGCCACGGCCGCTCCCACATTAATTCCTGTGGAACCACCCAGAAACAGCCCTTCCTCAGTGAGCAGTTTATATACCACCCGTACACACTCAATGTCATCAATCCGGATGGCATCATCAATAGGAAAACCCTCCATATTTGCCGTCACGCGACTATTGCCAATACCTTCTGTGATCGAGCTGCCTTCTGATTTAATTTCACCGGTCTTCACATAACTGTAGAGTGCACTGCCCATTGGGTCGGCCAAGACCGTTTTAATCGCGGGATTTTTTTCCTTGAGATACATTGCTACACCAGCGAGGGTACCGCCAGTGCCCGTAGCCGTTACCCAAGCATCAACCTTGCCGTCTGTTTGCTGCCAAATTTCTGGCCCAGTGGTTTCGTAATGGGCTCGTCGATTCGCCAAATTGTCAAACTGATTCGCCCAGATAGCATTCTCCATTTCCTGCGCCACTCTACCAGAGAGCTTCACATAGTTATTTGGGTCTTTGTATGGCACAGATGGAACAGGGCGGACTTCTGCTCCCAGAGTTCTCAAAGCGTCTATCTTCTCTTGCGACTGAGTTTCAGGAATAACAATCAGGCATTTGTAGCCTTTGGCGTTGCAAATATGGGCCAGACCAATGCCAGTATTACCAGCTGTTCCCTCCACCACCGTACCGCCCGGTTTGAGCAAGCCTTGTTCTTCCGCCTCTTGAATGATGTAAAGCGCCGCCCGGTCTTTGACGGAGCCACCCGGATTGAGAAACTCTGCCTTACCAAGGATTTCGCACCCAGTCTCTTCACTGAAGCGGTTTAACCGAATCAGCGGCGTGTTACCAACGGTGCCTATAAAACCATCTTTGATATCCATTCGGAAATTACCTAATTTATAGCAAACAGCCTGACGGTTGCCAGAAGCAACCCACCAGGCTGTTGTTAGTCATCTAGCGGAGGATGATTTGGAAACCCACTCCTACTTGTTGGGTTGAGGGGTCATCCGCAGGTAGGGCTTGAGTACTGTGTAACCCTTAGGGAATTTCTGCTTCAATTCTTCCGGGTCTTTAATCGTAGGGACAATCACACAGTCATTGCCCTCTTGCCAGTTGGCTGGGGTTGCCACGCTGTAATTGTCCGTCAGTTGCAGGGAATCGATGACCCGCAGGATTTCGTCAAAGTTACGCCCAGTGCTGGCAGGGTAGGTAAACGTCAAACGCAGTTTCTTATTCGGGTCAATAATGAATACAGAGCGAACTGTAAAAGTATCGTTGGCGTTAGGGTGGATCATGTCGTAAAGGTCAGAAACCTTTTTATCCGGGTCTGCCAGTATCGGGTAGTTGAGGCCGACGCCCTGGGTTTCTTCAATATCACCGACCCAACCTTTGTGGGAATCCACGTCATCGACGCTGAGCGCCAGCGCTTTGACGTTGCGCTTGTCAAATTCCGGCTTGAGACGGGCAACTTCGCCCAGCTCAGTGGTGCAAACCGGGGTGAAGTCTCTGGGGTGGGAAAATAGCACGACCCAGCTATCTCCTGCCCAGTCATAAAAATTTATCTCGCCTTCTGTAGAAGACTGAGTGAAGTTAGGTACTGTGTCCCCTAATCGAAGGGCCATAGCTGGTATCCTCTGATCTCAAACTCATAGTATAGTCTACTTTGCAATCATGACACAAAACCCCGGTTCTCCGGTTGGGGTGAGCGTGTTTTCAGACAAATTTTATTTTCGCTCATCCCGACAGCAGCGTTGAGCAAAGTCACTCGTTCCCGCGCCAGATATTAGGCAAAGAGTTGCAGGAGTGGAACAAAACCAATGATTAACCGTCCTGGTGGTAGTAGGCTGCGCGCTTAAATCAAAACAAAGAAAGTGGCTCACATCGCCGCATTTAAAGGAAAAAGAACATGATTCATAAAACTTTGTTCAAGGCAAGCTTATCGCTCATGGCAACGCCTTTCATCTCCTTGGCAGCAACACCTGCTTTTTCAGCGTCGCTAAATAGTCAACAAAAACTTCCATCGGGGCAGTGGTCTGCTAGCAACAGTCGCAACTCAGAACTAATAGCCAGTTGGTACCACCAAGATAGAGATCACGACCGATACTACCACGACTCAGACAACGGTCGGGACCGCCGCCACTGGGAACAATACCGGCATGACCGCGATGCAGACTACGACCGAGACCACCGCCACGGGGAACAATACCGGCATGACCGCGATGCAGACAACGGTCGGGACCGCCGCCACTGGGAACAATACCGGCATCGCCGCAGCGGATTAACCATTATATTCCCCTAATCAGCGGTTTTCGTAGCAGTGGAACAAAAATCAACGCGCGCGCTGGCGCGAAAGCAACACGCTTTCTTAGGGTCGCTAGATCCAGCTACGAAAACCTCAATTACCTCGCCGTGTTGACCATTACTGCCATTTTTATGTGGCGGTGAGTTTGCAGAGGCTAAGAGTGCACAGCAATAATCAGAGTTTGTCTTAATATGCCGTTGCCACCCGTCTGCTGAATTACTTTTGTTCCAGGGCCTGAAAATTCAATTTGGACTGAATTCTGTACAGGTTTATAGTTACCTGAAATTTCAACATAATTTATTCCACTTGAAAGATAAGGTGATAGATTAACTGAAACTTGATTCCTGTTGATTGTTTTAAGAAATACGTTATTTACAGTAATATCTCCAACTATTTGAGTATTTTCAGCAGTAGTAATTTTCAGAGATTGAGCTATTTTAAGATTACTTTTATTTAAGTTTATAGCAGTTTTTTGCTGCTGAAATGAACTCATGTAATGCTGGTTATTAGAAGCAATACTGTTGATATTTATCCTACTATTACTCGCTTCCGTAAAAATTACACTCTTGTTAAGATGGCTGGAATATTGAGCTAAAGCAGTGGTAAAAGCAATTAAAAACACAGTAGATGTTCTAGAAATTAGCAACGTTCTATTATTCATGACTGAAAACAGTTTTACCTCATCTTTTGTTAAGCCTTTTTGCGTAGCTTTCAGTGCCGCGCCAGATGATTGAATCAACCTCTATTTAGTTTTCAGGCTTAAATCTAGGGATTATGCAGCACATTAGAAATATTTCACCCAAAAAGGTAGGTGTTAGGAACTAGAGGCTAAAGAGGCAGAGGGGCTCCAGGGGCAAAGGGGCAGCCCCTCTGCCTCTTCGATCAGAAGCGCTTTTCCCTTAGCAGAGCTAAAATTTAGAACAAATGTACTATAGAGATATATTCACGTCAATGTGAGATTGTCAAGTAAATACGGTAACGAAGCCAACAGATCAGATAATAATGATGCACAAATAGGCGAAAATTTTTTCATTCATGTTTACTCGTGAATTAACCAAGTGTCCTTCTAGGGCAGAAATCGGGCAAATGAGCCGCATTTTGGTGGTTGAAGATGAAGACCTGATTCGAGAAATGCTCGTCCTGGCTTTGGAGGGGGAAGGTTACGCGATCGCAACTGCTGCTGATGGGCGAACGGCTTTGGCGTTGCTCCAGAGTGCTGAACCCACCTTTGGCGAGTTTCCCTTTGACCTGGTGATTTTGGATTTGATGCTGCCTCAAATCAATGGGTTGGATATCTGCCGCTTGCTGCGTCATCAAGGAAATCCAGTACCGATTTTGATCCTCAGTGCCAAGGGGAGTGAAACCGACCGTGTTTTGGGGCTTGAAGTGGGAGCCGACGACTACCTCACCAAACCCTTCAGTATGCGGGAGTTAGTTGCCCGTTGCCGCGCCTTGTTGCGTCGCCAACGCTTCGGCGGTTTGCCCCAGCTACAAGTGTTACAGTTTAAGGATGTCACCCTCTATCCCCAAGAGTGTAGGGTGCTGGTTCGAGGGCAGGAAGTCAACCTGTCGCCTAAGGAGTTCCGCCTACTGGAGCTATTTATAAGTTATACCCGTCGGGTTTGGTCACGGGACCAGTTGCTCGATCAAGTCTGGGGGCCTGATTTTGTTGGGGATAGTAAAACGGTAGACGTTCACATCCGCTGGTTACGGGAAAAATTAGAGCGAGACCCCAGCCATCCAGAATATATAATCACCGTGCGCGGGTTCGGTTACCGCTTTGGGTAGCAATTAGCAGTTGATGACCATCGTAGCATTCTTCTTGGGGCTGTTGATCGGGATTGGGTTTTGGCTTTGGCATGTGACCCGACTCCGGCGGCAAGTTCGGCAATTGCTACGGATGTTGCAGGCTGACCCCTCGGAGATTTCCCTCCCCATTCTTCCTCGCTTGCGGCGGGAGATTGCTCTTCAACAGCAGCAGCAAGAAGAACTGCTTGCCCAACTGCAGACCTACGAAGATCTACTCCAGGTTGCTCCACTGGGATATCTGCAAGTGGATGAAGAAAATCAGCTGCTGTGGTGCAACGAGCAAGCACGGCAGCTATTGGGTCTACAAAGGTGGGAGCCTGGACAGGTGCGCTTGCTGCTGGAGTTGGTACGCTCGTACGAACTAGACCAGTTGATTGAGCAAACTCGTGAGCGGGAGCAGCCAGAGGTGCGAGAGTGGTTGTTCCATCCGGCTTGCGCAGATGCGGCGGCAATGGTTGAGGTGCGATCGCTCACTTTGCGGGCATCCAGCTGGCCTTTACCTGACGGGCAAGTCGGGGTATTCCTGGAAAACCGGCAACCTCTGATTGAACTACTACGCGCACGCGATCACTGGGTTTCCGATTTAGCCCATGAACTGAGAACCCCACTGACCTCGATTCGATTAGTCGTGGAAACCTTGCAGGATCAGTTGGAGCCTCCAATGCGCCGCTGGGTTGACCGCCTTGTGCCTGAAGTTGACCGGCTGATTAAATTGGTGCAAAACTGGCTGGAAGTTAGCCAACTCGAAATAGATCCTAGCAAACAGCTCAGTTACAAACCTGTGGAAGTGCGATCGCTGCTCCACTCAGTCTGGCAAACACTCGAACCCCTAGCGCGGCAAAAGCGACTCGCGCTCAGCTATTCTGGATCAGAAACTCTGTGGCTCAGAGCAGACGAATCCCGCCTAACCCAAGTGTTTCTCAATCTACTCGATAACAGCATCAAATACAGCCCCGAGTCGGGAACCATTCGTGTCCAAGTAAAAATTCTTCAGTCAACCGAATTCCGCAACCAGGTTCAAATTAATATTATTGACTCTGGCCCTGGCTTTAGGCACTCAGATTTACCGCACGTTTTTGAGCGACTTTACCGGGGAGACGCAGCTCGCACACGGCAGCCAGCATCATTAACCACTGGTAGCGGCTTGGGCTTGGCGATCGTCCAACAAATTGTTCTTGCCCACGGCGGTTCAGTCAAAGCCAAAAACGATCCTGACACTGGCGGCGCTTGGTTGCAGGTTGAACTCCCTAACGCCATGGCAGATTCCTGATAGTTGACACTATAGTTGACACAGTATCTGCTGCGTTGTAAGAGTTGCAAAGGGTGAATTCTGTCACTTCCAATACAAATTCTCAACGGCCCCATTTTGAGCGTCGCATCAAACGCTTAGAACGGGATATTTTACGCATGGGAGCCTTGGTCGAACACTCGTTTCGTCTGAGTCACCAGGCTTTATTTGCTCGCAACCTGGCGGCAGCTGAGGAAATTCCCTTACTTGATAAAAAAATTGATCAGTTTTACCGGCAAATTGAGTTAGAATGCGCTAACATGCTGACCCTTCAATCGCCGGTTGCTCAAGATTTGCGACAATTAAGTGCCTTTATGCAGCTAGTGCGAGACTTGGAGCGCATTGGGGATTACGCCAAGGATCTGGCTGAAATTGCGATTAAACTTTTTCCTTATCCGCCTCATGCGTGTGTACCGCAGATTCAGGTGATGTTTCATCATGCCCAGGCAATGCTGGCAGCAAGCCTGGTGGCGCTGGCTGATTTGGATGCGGAAGCGGGGCGAGAGGTGAAAAGGCTGGATGACGCAGTGGATACAGCCTACAAAACGCTCTACCAAACCCTGGCTACACAGCGGGATGTCAAAGGGGTGGTGGAGCCGATTCTCTTGCTGGCGTTGGTCATTCGTCATTTAGAGCGGATGGCTGACCATGCTACTAACATAGGTCAGCGAGTGGCCTACATTGTCACTGGTCAACGGTCTTAAATAGTTGCATCAAACAAATTCAGATACAGAATATAAAAAAAAGAAATACGTGGGCTTAAAAAATTAATCCTGACTAATTATTTCACCTTTGTATACTTAAACTTTAATAAATCCTTACCTGTTCTTAAACTTGCAGGGGTATGATACAGTTAGTGAAATATTTTTTGAGCGGAGTTTAAATTTCTTTTAAATAACTGGAAGACTGCACCTGCAAAGGTACGGTCGATACTGTAACCATAACAACAACGGTTTAATTTATGACAATTTCTGCTCCAAATGCTGCCTTATCCTCCCCGCTGAACCAGCGGATATTTAGCCGTCGCGACTTGATTCCGCTACGGGAAGATGTCTTGTGGCAAATTGATCGCGGGGTCGTCCGCACGTCGACCTGGAGCGAACAAGGTACACTGATCACCTTGGGATACTGGGGGACGGGCGATATAGTGGGAACCCCCCTGTCTAGAGTCAAGCCCTACCAAATTGAGTGCTTGACAAGTGTAGAGATGAGCATCCTGCCGTCTGAACTGTGGTCACAAGCGTTAGATGCTATGTTATCGCATATACAACAGGCAGAGGAAATCCTCAATATCATTCACCGGAAACCAGTTTCCCTGCGGTTGTGGCAATTCCTGGTCTGGCTAGGTGAGAAATTTGGTCGTGACGTTGACCAAGGACGGCTGATTGACTTGGGGGTGACCCATCAGGAAATTGCAGAGGTAATAAATACGACGCGGGTGTCGGTGACACGAATGCTGCAACAGTTTGAAGAGGAGGGAGTGCTGCTGCGGCACGAGCGGCGGTTGATTCTTTGTTTGCCCTCCTCAAGCCATGTGAGGCGATGAAGGGCTGAAAATTTGTCCAATCTGGAGTTGTGTGGCGCTAAATAACGTTGGGATTCAACCAAGTCAACCGGTTTTAGAAGTGGAACAACCGATTTACAACACATCAAAAGATGGTGTAAACATAGAAATATCTGCTTAGTGCGAACATTTTACGCACATTTGTACAGAGTCTACAACATAGGTGTGAGTGAGATAGACCATGTCAAAGATTTTCTGGAATGCTTTAAAACTGAGTCCAGTATTCCTAATCGCTACCTTGCTTTTGGCAAACCGCACCTTGGCGGAGTCAATCGCGCCCGTAGCGAACTCCTCCATCACTGCCAAAAGCGTTCCCAGCAGTGCCCAACTGTTGGCTCAAACTGTACCAGCCCAAAACGCTACCAGCCAACCAAACAATGAGCTGGAGCAAATCGACAAGTACAACCAAGCGCCCACTGCCAACGATCCAAACAGTAAACTAGGACAAATCGACAAGTACAACCAATCGCCCACTGCACCAATCGCTCAGGTAACATCGGTTTCCCAACTGTCGGACGTGCAGCCAACTGACTGGGCTTTCCAAGCGTTGCAGTCTCTAGTCGAGCGCTACGGTTGTATCGCCGGTTATCCCGATAGCACCTATCGCGGCAACCGAGCCTTGACCCGCTATGAATTTGCGGCTGGTTTGAATTCCTGTTTAGACCGGGTAAACGAACTGATTGCGGCAGGAACATCCGGCCTAGTCAGAAAAGAAGACCTGGGTACACTGCAGCGGTTGCAAGAAGAATATTCGGCGGAACTCGCCACCCTGCGCGGTCGTGTGGATGCCATAGAAGCTCGCACCGCTTCAGTAGAAGCAAATCAGTTCTCCACCACCACCAAGCTGACTGGCGAAGCGATATTTGCCGTTAACGGTGTAGGTGGTGACAGGCGGGCGGTGGTATCGGGTAGACGACGAACCTCTGGTGGCAATATCAGGGACAACGAAACGTTTTCCGACCGGATACGTCTGGCTTTAAATACCAGTTTTACCGGCAAAGACCTCCTGAGAACCCGCTTACAATCTCGAAACACCACTCCATTCGGGACGGCGGTCACGGGTACTAACATGACCCGCCTGGGGTTTGAAGGGGATGAAGGCAACAGCACCTACATTGACCAACTGTTCTATCGCTTGCCTCTAGGTAAGAATATCATCGTCCAAGTTGATGCGGCTAACGTTGAGTTAAACGAAAGGGGATTCAATACCTTCAGCCCATTTGAGAGTAGTGGGGGTGGTTCGATCTCCCGCTACGGACGATTCAGTCCGATCTACCGGGTAGGTAATAACAGTCTGGCTTCGGGTACTGGGGTTTTGGGTAGTGGTCAAGGTGCTGGGGCAAGTATTCACATCAATCCTCAAGGGGCGGTCGGTTTGGATCTGGGTTATTTTGCGCCGACAGCTAATAACCCCGGTGGTAGTTTCGGGATTGCCAATGGTTCCTATGCAGCTGTTGGTCAGATCAGTTTCAATGCCAGTAAATACTTTAATTTGGGTCTAACCTACGCTCGCACCTACGATAGTCCAAGCAGACGTGCTGGTGTGATTAACCTGTTTGACAACACAGGTAGTCAATTGGCAGCCGCGCCCTTTGGTAACGTCCCAACCTCAGCCAACAACTACGGTTTGGAACTCAGCATCCGCCCCAACCAGCATTTGATTCTGTTCGGTTGGGGCGGATATACTCAGGCGATCGCCGAACGCACTCCTGGTAGATTTAGCACGGCAGCTGGTTCAAACGGAACTCTCCTAACCGGAAGTAGAGGAAGCAAAGCCGATATCTGGTACTATGCTGGAGGCATAGCACTTCCAGACGTGGGCAAACAAGGAAACTTGCTCGGTTTTCTGTTTGGTCAATCGCCTAGAGTGACTGCTAATGACGTGCGAGAAAGGAGTTTTGGTAATAGACGGCGTGTAAATGGCGGCGTCGGATATCATGCAGAGGCCTTCTTCCGCTACCGGCTCACTGACAATATTGACATCACCCCTGGCGTGTTGATCATTTTCAACCCAGAGCACAACTATCAAAACAATACGGACTACGTAGGAACCCTACGAACCACCTTTAGGTTCTAAAACTCTGCTGAAATTTGTCCTTGCCTGTCGGCATCGTAACGACGGTAAGGACACAAATTAGGTCAACAAGAGAATGGGGGGACAAGGGAAAGAATATCTCCCTTGTCCCCCATTATTTTCTGTGAAATGGCGCCAAGAAACCCGGTTTCTGCCAAAAATCGAGGGTTTATCCGACAGAATCCTACTAAGAAACCGGGTTTCTGACATTTACCGATTAGTTTTTGAGAAATGGTATTAAATTTATCACATCTTAACCTTTTGATTACCAAATGCTTACCGGTTTTTAAACTTGCCGCCCTAGGATAATTTAGGCAATTCCTGACAATTTGTCACCAAATATTTCTATGTTTGCTCAACTTCGTTCTGGGCGACGGGCTTTTCTTCTCCCCTTAATCGCCGTTTCATTCAGTATCACTTCGTGTGGATCGCCAACCGCTCAGGCTCCGACAGCAACAGGAACTGGTTCAGCAGGTTCGCCAGCAACAGGGACTAGTAGCCCGGTTGCATCTCCCGCCGCAAATGTTGCTCAAGGTGGTGGCAACGTCTCTCTCGTCGGTGCTGGTGCAACTTTCCCTGCACCCTTGTACCAGCGTTGGTTTTCTGAGTATAACCAGCAACATTCTAATGTCCAGATTAGTTATCAACCTGTTGGTAGTGGAGCTGGGGTACAACAGTTCACCCAAGGAACTGTAGACTTTGGGGCAAGTGATGTGGCAATGACGGATGCAGAAATTGCCAAAGTTCAAAAAGGTGTAGTGTTATTGCCCATGACCGCTGGGGCTATTGTCCTATCTTACAACCTGCCCAATGTCCAAAGCAGCCTGAAGCTACCCCGCCAAGTCTACTCAGACATCTTCCTGGGCAACGTCAAGACTTGGAATGACCCCGCAATTGCTAAAGCCAATCCGGGTGTAAATTTGCCCAACCAACCGATTACGGTAGTACACCGCTCTGATGGTAGTGGTACTACGAGCGTTTTCACGACCCACCTAAGTGCCATCAGCCCACAATGGAAAAGCAAAGTTGGGGCGGGTAAAACTGTAAACTGGCCAGTGGGTGTAGGTGCCAAGGGTAACGATGGTATCACTGCCCAGCTTCAACAAACCCAGGGGGCAATTGGCTATGTGGAGTATGGCTACGCCGTGCAGAATAAACTGCCTACGGCTACCCTGCAAAATAAATCTGGGCAATACGTCGCACCGACCCCAGAGACAGCGTCCAGTACTCTGGCAACAGTAACATTGCCATCAAACTTGCGTGCCTTCATCACTGATCCAACGGGCGCTAATTCCTATCCCATCGTTACCTATACCTGGCTGTTGGCTTACAAGAGCTATCCCGACGCCAACAAAGCCAAAGCCCTTAAAGACGTTGCAAACTACGGCTTGACTCAAGGGCAGCAATATAGTAAAGAATTAGGCTACGTGCCCTTACCCCCCACAGTCGTGAGCAAAGTCCAAGCCGCTTTAAATACGATTCAGCCTTAAATACTGCACGGCTTAAAAAGCAGGTTTTATTAAGGGGCGATCTTTCAAAGCTTGCCCCTATATCTTGGTTTCCCTGCCCCTTCTAGTCAGGCTCGTCAGATGAAAATTCAGTTTGGGGGCGCTCGTTACTCCAAGCCCACCAAACACAACCACACTGGCACTGGTAAAACTCCTGCCATTTTCTGCGATAATCCTCAGTCATTACCGGCGATCGCCTGTTGAGCCAAACTTGCTCTGCTTCCCGGCTGCTAGACCGGCAGGTGGGGCATGCAAACTCATAAGCGTGAGTCGCTTTAGTAGTCCATTCAGGCGGGATAGGATCAAAAGCATCCATGCAGGAAAATTCCTATTTCATTTCATTTCAATCCCTAATAGGGTTTTGGACAAAACATCCGCCCCGCTATATTTACAATACCACATTTGGGTATTTTAGCCTAAAATCTAAAATCTAAAATCCAAAATAACAAATCAATGGAGCCAACCACTGAAATTCGCCGCTTGTCAGATTTGATGCCTGCTTCTGGTCGCATGATGACTAAAATTGTCAGCAAGCCGGAGCAGGCAAAAATAATTGATAGCCTTTTTCCGTTGCCCTGGAATCAAGAGCGTCCCATCTGGATTAATTTCGATTTGTGGCGTCGCCTTTCCAAGCCGCAACGCGACTTGCTACTTTTGCGGACTGTAAGCTGGCTCACTGGGGTTAAGTGGTTCAAACCCGACATCTATAGAGGTGTTGTAGTGACGTCACTATTAGGGGCTATGGTGGAATTGGTTCAGGCGGATGTGGTGGGTGTAGTAATGGCTGGGGGATTAAGTGCGATCGCTCTGACTCGCATCTGGCGCACTAGCCACAGTTCCGAGTCTGAACTAAATGCCGATGAAGCCGCAATCCGGGTGGCACAGCGGCGCGGCTACAACGAAACTGAGGCGGCTGGCTATCTATTGTCTGCTATTGAGGCGGTTGCTCAGATAGAAGGGCGTCCCAGCTTGGATTTTACAGAGTTGATTCGTTGCCAAAACCTACGAGCGATCGCAGGTCTATCACCAGTGGGTGTCCCACCAAGTATCAAGGATCAAGGCTGAATCAACAACGATACAGCTTGTAATCGTAGCCGTTCACGTGTGGCAAAGACTGAGGAACTGCGACACAGCCGTTAAGTTCTACTGGTGCATGGAAGTTCACTAGCCACAAGTCTAGAGGTCGTGGCAGCTGGGTTAAAGTATGTTGCAGGGCAGCTGTTGAAGTATTGGGGTTTTGGTCTTGATGGGCGAGGAGAAATAAGGGAGTTGCTGGTGCAGAGAGTTTGAACTCACTCGCTATTCCCATCATTTCCCCAGTCTGGACATGGGTTTTGTGGGTTGTGGCAATCAGCACTGGCGAGTGGGACACTTGTTGAATCAGCGGCACTAAAAGGTCAGGGCGGTAGTATTTTTGATAACCCAAATTGCACACTATCGTCAGTCCGCCTACCAGTCCCATCAGCCAAATTAGGGCAACAGCTGTTTTCTGGGCACCCGGATTTTGGGCGCTTTTTCTCGGGGTGTTCCAACAAGCCGCGAGACTTGCTCCTAGTAAAACGATCACAGCGGGAAAGTAGACGAAGTTATATCGAGCGCCCCGTGTGAGATCGACACCAAGAGCATAGGTGAAGACAAAGAATAAGGCGATCGCACTGCATACCACACCTGCAAACAGCTGGGTCATTAGACGAGTTGCAGGTTGCTTCAGTTGGGTAATGATGCCGCGACTGAGGATAGGTACCGCCCAGAGAAAAAACACTAGCATTACAAAGCCAGATGCCAGCATTATGGGTAGCGACGGAGCTTCCACCGGCAACAATGACAGCATAGTAATCCAGGCAGCCAGGGCTTGAAACACTGGGCTGATCCACGCCAACACTCCGTGCTTGCCAGTTTGAATCCATTCTGTCAACTCATTTCCATGACTGTTCTGTAAAAAAGCTGGTAGCCAAACCAAACACCCCACCAGTGTTCCCGCTGCAACGACGTAGATTTTCCACTCTCTGATTTGACGCCAACCAACAGCAATCAAGAATATAGCTTCGGCAAAGAGGGTAAGTGCGAAAAAATAATGTGTAGAAATACCTATAAAATTAATTCCCACCCAGCTGACTGCCACCGAAACAGGTAATCGTATCCGGTGTTGGATGTGGCGTGTGGCAATCACCAGACAGCCGAGGGAAGCAATTACCCACAAAATCGCCAACGTGTAATGACGCGCTTCTTGGGCGAGAAAGATGCCGTAGGGGGAAACCGCCATCATTGCGGCAGCTAATTGGCTCACCAAACGGGAGCGAAAGGCAAGCCAGCCTAATCCATAGACAGCTGGGATAGATGCAGCACCGAATAGGGCGCTTAGCGATCGCGCCACCCATACCTCATCGACCAAACTGCGATTAAAAGATGACCAGAGCTGCATCCACCAGTGAGCCAACACAAAGTAGAGCGGGGGATGGTTACTCTCTGTTAGCAAGTGCTGAACTACCGCTGTTACCCCAGCAGTTGGGTTGGGTTGCAGCGGTTGCAAGAGGACATCGAGTGCGATCGCCCGATCTAGTGGAACGGCGCGAAAACTATTGCCCAGGCTAAAAACGATGGTTGAAAACTCATCCGTCCAGGGAGGCTTCGCCGCTAATTGAGTCAAGCGCAAGCCGGTGCCAATAGCTAGCCAGACTAACAGCAGGAGCGGGTGCAGCCAGCGATTTTCCAGTCCCTTATAGGGATTCATACAGAACCCCCCCCGCCACTATTGATATAATACCACATTCGGGTACGGGGGGTGTATTCGCGCTCATTTGGGAACTGCTATAACTTATCACTCAAAACTTATCAATCATAGCTTTTAGGCTCAACTTTTTATCACGATTTTTAGGACTCACCGAAGAGAGCTGAGTGTCCAGGCATTTTATGATTAACGAAGAGACGCTACAGAACACAGAGGAAACGACTGCATGGATACGAAAGCCTTCAAACGGTCACTCCAGCATTCTGAGAACTACCATCGCAAGGGGTTTGGACGCGAAGCAGAAGTCGCCAGTGTTTTGCAGTCCGAGTATCAAAGTAATCTAGTTCAGCAAATCCGGGACAACAACTACACGCTGCAACGGGGTGACGTCACTATCCGGCTAGCAGAGGCGTTTGGCTTTTGCTGGGGTGTGGAGCGAGCCGTAGCGATGGCTTATGAAGCCCGCAGGCACTTCCCCACCGAGCGCATCTGGATTACCAACGAAATTATTCACAATCCTTCAGTGAATCAGCGCTTGCGGGATATGCAGGTAGAGTTTATTGAACTTAGGGAGGGTCAGAAGGACTTCTCTGTTGTTGCTGCTGGGGATGTAGTCATCCTACCGGCCTTTGGTGCTAGCGTTCAGGAAATGCAACTGCTCAACGCCTTGGGTTGCAAAATTGTGGATACGACCTGCCCTTGGGTTTCCAAGGTCTGGAATACAGTGGAAAAGCACAAAAAAGGTGATTACACTTCAATCATCCACGGCAAGTATAACCACGAAGAAACGGTCGCTACGAGTTCGTTTGCCGCTAAGTATCTGGTGGTGCTGAGTCTGGCAGAGGCTGAGTATGTTAGCAACTACATTCTAAATGGGGGCAGCAAAGATGAGTTCATGGCGAAATTCGGTCGCGCTTGCTCAGATGGGTTTGACCCTGATACGAATTTAGAGCGGATTGGTATTGCCAACCAAACGACGATGCTCAAAGGTGAGACGGAGCAAATTGGCAAGCTATTTGAGCGTACAATGATGAGGAAATATGGCCCAGCCCAGTTGAATCAGCATTTCTTAAGCTTCAACACTATCTGCGACGCCACCCAAGAGCGGCAGGATGCGATGTTCCAGCTAGTGGATGAAAAGCTGGAGCTGATGATTGTCATCGGTGGCTTCAATTCTTCCAATACCACCCACCTGCAAGAGATTGCTATTGAGAGGGGCATTCCTTCTTATCACATCGACAGCGCCGAGCGGATTGGCCCTCTTAATCGGATTCAGCATAAGCCGCTGCATCGAGATTTGGAAGTGACAGAAAATTGGTTGCCGGATGGCGCGATCACTTTAGGGATTACCTCTGGTGCCTCCACGCCAGATAAAGCCGTAGCAGATGTGGTAGAGAAAATCTTCGAGCTGAAAGCTGCTGTTTACGTTTAGGAGTCAGGAGTCAGGAGAGAGGCGTTAGTCGTCAGAATGAAGACGCGCGCACTTGGCATTGCTGCAAGGGTTTCATTCATTGTTAACCTCTGACTCGTTCCCAGGCTATGCCTGGGAATGCTATAAAGAGGCTCTGCCTCGCCCCGAAAGCCAAGACAATCCTCAGCATTTGTTTGGGACTAATTTTTTGTTCAATTCCAAGATTGCAACAAACACGATCAGCTTGGAGCAGAGCATTCGTGACATCACCCGACGCTAATCGCAAGCGATATAGCGCGGGCTTCCCAATCTCGCGATTAGGAGTTTCCTGGTTACTTCCTTGCGGTTTTGCACCCACTACCTAGATGCACAGTTTCCCGTACAACCCCGGCGCTCTGATTGCCCAGGCAGTTTCCTTTCCCGCTAGCCCAGCGGTACTAATTGATTTTGTCGAATATACCAAGCAATTTCCTGGCTCTAGGGATTTAGCGGTGCAGCAATTTCAGCTAGCCTTGCGAATCCCAGTACCTATTTCTTGGTATCTAGCTATTTTCTCAGAACTGTTGCGCGGCGTCAACCCCTGTCAGCGATTCATCCCGACGCCAAACGTATCGCTCCGAGGATTATGCTCAGGCTACGCCTTCCATAATCCTCTCGTCGCTCACGTTATGACGCGGGTCTTCTCGCAGTTGAATGATAAAATCAAGTTGAATTTCTTTAGTGCTGACTTAAGTTGACAATACCGTCTTTCGCAATACAACCTGCCTGCAGGACAACCAAGCTCTTGGTCTCAAAGACAGAACAGTGATCCATGATTTCTGCCAACGCTGGCTTTGTTCCCTGCTCTAGATTTGCTAGAGCCTCTGTAAACGCTGGCTGAAAACTTCTAAGCCACGGGGGGTTGTTGATCAAATACTCAGGTGTAAAGGCTGTGCGCTCTAGCAGCCAGAAATCTACTCCATACTTCTGAATTAACTGTTGAGCTGCTGCTAAGTCCTGACTGTACTGAGCGTGGATTAGATCTATTGCCCGTTGGCGAATTTGGCGATAGTAGCCTAGATGGAAGGGAAGTGCATATTCTCTGCTAACCAAAATAGACCGCTGGGAAAATGTCGGGATGTTATTTGCCTCCTCTGACAGGCTGGCAATGAGAATGTCTTTAGGTTGCTTTTGAAAGAACTCATACAGGGCTGAGTTTCCAGACACCCGATAATTCGTCTTTGGGAAGTTTTCTAAAAAGTTGGGATACATAACGAGTACAGCCCCTAACGTTACTGTTGACGCCAGTACCCAGAAGCGTCGTCTCGGTCGGACGGATTTGGTCAGTTGTTCACAAGCGTGAAAAACCGCATCCAACATCACCGTCAGCGCTATCCCAGCGGCGAGGGCCATCACAACTCGCAGAGTATGCTCGGTGTAGCGGCTGGGAAAAAAGAGCTTTAGCAGCAGGGCATGGGCGGCTAAAAATAGACCCAGGGATACCAGAACGATTTGAGGTAAGACTGTGACTGTGTTTAGTACCTGTCTGGCCAAAGGAAAGCGCGACGGATTTCGCAGCAACACCGGCAACAACAACCCAATGCAGATCAGGGGAAGCAATAACGGCTGTAGTACGCCACTATGTTCTCCGAACAGCCAAAACATCCAAGGATTGTGCTGAAAAAAAGGGTGCCGTCCTTCTGGCCAGAACTCTGGCATTGCCCTAGCCTGCGTCGCCGTGACAAGTGGACCAAATTTAGAGGATGCCATGGCATAGGGCAACATTACCACAAAGGCCACTCCCAGTCCTGCTGCACACAAAAAATAATAACTCCGATTCTGTTTAAAACGGGCTGACCAATGCTGCCAGTCCCACAACCGTAGGCACAAGATTCCTAGTGAAATAAATACAAGCACGGGATAAAACAATCCCTGCAACGCGATCGCCACCAGACACGGTAACAAGGAGAAACGCAATAAATAGTATAAAAACGCTAGAAACAACGGGTACACGAAAGCTCTCGGGGTGGCGGAGGCCAAGTCATCCCTAAACCAGAGACTTTGATTCAGCAGCAAGGTAGCGATAAATCCGGCAGTTGGCACCGGCAACAACTGCAAGCAGACGTAAAAACAGTAGCCAGTGGTAATCAGTCCCAGCACTATTGGCAAGATTTTACTGAGCAAAAGTGGACTGATGCCTAGACTAGCCATCAAATGGTAAAAAGCCGCATATCCAGATGGCGTAATCGATTGAAAATAATCTGCGATCAAATCATGCGGCAGTAACTCTGGATCTACAAACCGCTGCATCCAAAACACATACTCCCGCGCATCATCCTGCACTACGTACCCAGTTCTGAAGGCTTTCTGTAGCCCTAGAATGCCGTAAAAGGCTGCAAACATTAGGCTTAGACTGAACCAAAACACAAAAGACGCAGAAGTGCGGTCGTAGCCAGAAGCAGATGTTTTGGCAATTGGGGCGGTAAAAAACCTGTGCAAGCGCGCGATTAGCATGGTTTACCCTGAAAATAAAGCTTTGAACTGGAAATGCCCCAAGTATTTCATGAAATTGACATCTGTTCAGATACTAACGAACAGCCCAACGGCACACTCGCTTCGCGCTGATCGCACTTCTGAATCAGGCAATGATAGCGCCGTCGCAACCAAGTTCAAACTACACTAAGTATTTAGTGTTAGTAAAAATACAAGCTTATAATGCACACAATTACCAAACCGTCAACACAGAGAACCTGGGCAAAAGCGATCGCGCAACCTGCTACCGAATTCCCCCCCACTCCCCTACCTGTGATCTCAGGTCAGATACCAGCTGGCTTACGTGGCACACTCTACCGCAACGGCCCTGCACGCCTAGAGCGCGGCGGCATCCACGTGGGACACTGGTTTGATGGCGATGGTGCGATTCTCGCCGTGCATTTCACCGATAGGGGTGCTACTGGTCTCTATCGCTACGTTCAAACAGCTGGCTACCAAGAGGAAGCAGCAGCCAGTAAATTGCTATACGGCAATTATGGCATGACCGCACCAGGACCAATCTGGAATCAATGGCTCAAACCAATCAAGAACGCAGCTAATACTTCAGTGCTGGCGCTACCGGATAAATTATTAGCGCTGTGGGAAGGTGGCAAACCCCATGCACTCGACCTCGAAACACTAAAAACTAGGGGGCTGGATGATTTGGGAGGACTGAACGACGGATTAACCTATTCGGCTCATCCCAAGTGTGACGCCCACACAGGCGAGATTTTTAACTTTGGCACCAGTCCTGGACTGAATTCGACGCTACATGTCTACAAAAGCAATGCCTACGGCAAAATTCTCCAAAAAGCCGCAGTCGAGCTCGAAGGCATTCCCCTAGTGCATGACTTCGTTCTAGCAGGGCCTTACCTTGTATTTTTCATTCCCCCGGTGCGGGTGAAGCCGCTGCCGGTGTTAGCTGGCTTGAGCTGCTATAGTGATTCGCTGGAGTGGCAACCTAGTAAAGGTACTCAGTTTCTCGTTTTTGAGCGCGAAACCCTAACCGTAATCAGTCGCGGTGAAACTGAACCCTGGTTCCAGTGGCATTTCGCCAACGCCTATGTGGATGCCAGTGGCTCAGTAATTGTGGATGTCGTCCGGTATGAAGATTTTCAGACCAATCAGTATTTGAAGGAAGTGGCAACTGGTCAAACCCACACCCCCGCCAAGAGTACGCTGTGGCAAGTGCATCTCAACCCTAAGCTTGGCAAGGTAACGGCAATACAGGAAGTTTTAGACCGTGATTGTGAATTCCCGATTGTGCCACCGCAGCAGGTGGGGCAAGCCTCGCGCTACACCTATCTCTCGGTACACCGGCAAGGTGCTGATATTAGCCAAGAAAGATTTGGCGCGATCGCCCGTTTCGACCATCAAACTGACACTCTGACAACAGCTGACCTAGGAGAAAATCGCTATCCCTCAGAACCAATCTACGTCCCATCCGCCCACAATCCTAATCAAGCTTGGGTAGTGACGGTTGTGTACGATGGCAACACTGACACAAGCGTTGTTTGGATTTTTGATAGTGAGCGGCTAGACGAGTCACCCGTTTGCAGATTGGGATTACCCAGCGTTATTCCCCATAGCTTCCACGGCACCTGGAAACCCGCATAGATTATTGTAGCGATTGCTCTCTCCAATAGTATAAAAACACACATGAAGCATGAGTTGAACGACTTTGCACTAAGCCTGCTGGGCAAGGTGATAGCTCAATGGCAGGATAGCTGGCATGCTACCAAGAAGGGGATTTCATGGGTCGAACCGGCCTCTGAGCGTTACACGGTTGCACAGCATCTAGCTAAACGGGATCTGATGACGTATTTCCCTTGGCTAAATCACGCCGAACAAGCCAGCCGCCAGAGTTCAGCTTATAAATCTACCGTTGACTACGAGGGCTATTGTCTTACCCTGGAGTCCACCCTAACTAGCATTACCACACTGGTGTTGCTATCCCAAGGCAGGTGGTTTGAAAAAGAGATTGAATTCTGTCGACAACTGTTGCAGCCCGGTATGGTTGTGATTGACGTGGGAGCCAATGTTGGGGTTTATACCTTTTTGGCCGCCCGCTGTGTGGGATCAACTGGGAGAGTATATGCGATTGAACCTACCCCAGAGTGTAGGGCTTGCTTAAAGTCCACTGTGGTCGATAACCAGCTCGATAGCTGCGTTGTCCCGATAGCGGCGGCAGTGGGCAATCAACTGGGAGAAGTGTTTTTGGTATTCAATGGAACCAGTGTTTTTAATCGGATTGTCAAAGATAGAGCAGCAGCAGGTAGAAAGCGTGTGAAAGCAGTCGAGCAGATCACTCTAGATCACCTGTGGGAATCAGAGAAAAAACCGAGGGTTGACTTGATCAAAATTGACGTAGAAGGATCAGAGCTACAGGTTCTACAGGGGTCGGAACAATTGCTGCGAAAGCTACAGCCAATCGTGATGTTTGAAAATCGTCAAGGAGAAAAAATCACCGGTGCCGAACCTGCGCGATTTTTGGCTACATTAGGCTATGAATTCTATACATACAATCGTTACCGGGCAACACTCAAACAGGTTGATCCCATCGCTCGACGCCTAAATGTCCTTAACATGATCGCTGTCCCTGCGACGCGTCGCAAATCCCTGCCTTTCAACCTGTGCTAACGGGATTCTGTAGATATGTACCATAGAGAAAGTCCCAACACTTTCCACTGACTCATTCTACTTGCCCATGACCACTTCTCCCCGCCGCTATCACATCACTACATTTGGCTGCCAGATGAACAAGGCTGACTCAGAGCGCATGGCTGGCGTTCTGGAAGACATGGGTCTTGAGTGGTCAGAAGATCCGAATGATGCCGACCTAATCCTCTACAACACCTGCACGATCCGGGATAACGCCGAGCAAAAGATCTATTCCTATTTGGGCAGACAGGCAAAGCGTAAGCAAGAGCAACCTAGCCTGACTCTGGTCGTTGCTGGTTGTGTTGCCCAGCAAGAAGGCGAATCACTGCTGCGGCGAGTGCCAGAGTTGGATCTAGTAATGGGACCACAACACGCCAATCGCCTCCAGGATTTGCTGGAACAGGTGTTCAACGGTAATCAGGTAGTAGCGACAGAGCCGATTCATATTGTTGAGGATATCACCAAGCCGCGACGGGATAGCACCGTGACTGCTTGGGTGAATGTGATTTACGGCTGCAACGAGCGCTGCACCTACTGCGTCGTTCCCAATGTTCGGGGCGTTGAGCAATCCCGCACGCCAGAGGCGATTCGGGCTGAGATGGAACAGCTGGGGCAACTGGGTTATAAGGAAGTGACGTTACTAGGTCAAAATATCGACGCTTATGGACGGGATTTGCCTGGAGTGACGATAGAGGGGCGTCATCAGCATACGTTAACAGACTTGCTTCACTATGTCCATGATGTGGCAGGGATTTCGCGGTTGCGGTTTGCCACTAGCCATCCCCGCTATTTCACTGAGCGCCTGATCCGGGCTTGTGCCAATTTACCCAAGGTGTGTGAGCATTTCCACATTCCCTTTCAGTCAGGGGATAATGAGGTGCTAAAACAGATGGGGCGGGGCTACACCCACGAGAAATATCGCCGCATTATCGACACAATTCGCCGATATATGCCGGATGCGTCAATTAGTGCAGATGCGATTGTGGGCTTTCCTGGGGAAACGGAAGCACAATTTGAAAACACACTGGCGCTGGTGGAGGATATTGGCTTTGACCTTTTGAACACAGCTGCCTATTCCCCCCGTCCAGGAACGCCAGCTGCCCTGTGGGAGAACCAGATTCGTGAAGAAGTCAAGAGCGATCGCTTGCAACGCCTCAATCACTTGGTTAGCATTAAGGCAGCTCAAGCATCGCAGCGCTATCTCGGTCGCATAGAAGAAGTGCTGGTAGAAGACCAAAACCCTAAAGTACCGAATCAGGTGATGGGGCGGACACGTGGCAATCGCCTCACCTTTTTCACTGGCAACATTGCCGAACTCAAAGGTCAGCTGGTGCAAGTCAAAATTACGGAAATTCGGGCTTTCAGCTTGACAGGTGAGCCATTAGAGGCTTAGGGAAATAGTACATGGCTAAGTGGGTTTTTTTCAAGCTTGGGGATGGTGACTTTGAGCAGGGGTTTCCAGTCACGCTACAGATTTGGGACGATGGCGATCTGGTAGCCAGATATCTGCCAACGACCGCTCGCCCAGGAGTGGAAATCACAGGGAAGCTACCTCCAGCCCCAGATATTCTCCAACACTACACCTGCTGGCAATCAGCCTATCGCGGTCTAGGGTTAAATCCTCGGCTAGAAGCCGAAGCCGCGCAAGTAACTAATGTTTCCGTTACGGATGACTGCTACAACGCAGCCCAGAAGTTGCTTAACAACATGAATGCTTGGCTCAAGGCTGAATCGTTTCGTTCAATCAGAGAGAAATTGTTAGAAAAATTTATGCCATCCGACGAAGTCCGGGTGATCCTTCAAGTCGAAGACATCCGACTTCAGAGGCTGCCCTGGCATCTTTGGGATTGGTTTGAGCTATACCCTAAAGCTGAAATTGCCTTAGGTGCCTCAACCTATGAACGTGTAGTACAACCATCGCCTCCTAAAACTCATGTCAAAATCTTAGCCATTTTGGGTAATAGTGCTGGGATTGATATCCAGACAGATCGAGTCTTGCTAGAGCATTTGCCCAACGCAGAAGTCAGCTTTCTTGTGGAGCCGCAACGCCAAGAACTGACCGAAAAGCTTTGGGAGCAAGGGTGGGATATTCTCTTTTTTGCTGGGCATAGCTCAGCTATTCCCAGGCAGAGCCATGGGAACGAAGAGGAACCTGGTCGGCTTTACATCAATCAAACTGATAGCTTAACTATTAACCAGTTAAAGTATGCCCTGAGAAAGTGTGTTCAACGCGGTTTGAAGCTAGCGATTTTCAACTCCTGTCATGGGTTGGAATTGGCGAGAGATCTGGCCGATTTGCACATTCCGCAAGTCATTGTTATGCGGGAGTCTGTGCCAGACAGGATCGCACAAGAGTTCTTGAAGTATTTCTTAGATGCATTTGCTTATGGTGAATCATTTTATCTAGCAGTGCGGGGAGCACGGGAAAGACTGCACGGTCTGGAGGATCAATTTCCTTGTGCCACCTGGTTACCGATAATTTGCCAGAATCCTGCCGAAGTGCCGCCGACATGGCAAGAGTTGCTTGGCAGGATTGACAGCGAACAGCAAATTTTGCCAAACAGGAGCAGTCCCCAAACACTACCTCTTGCAAGTCATGTCGTGGATCATGAAGGGGATACTGTCAACATCCGCCAAGATTGGGGAGAGAGTGTTGATGTCTCCGTTTTCTACGGACGCACCGAAGAACTAGCCATTTTAGAGCAATGGAGCGTGAAGGAACACTGCCGACTGGTGGCAGTGTTAGGAATGGGTGGAATTGGCAAAACCGCTCTGAGTGTAAAGCTAGCAGAACAGATACAGGGGGAGTTTGAGTACTTAATCTGGCGATCTGGCATAGCTGCGATATCTGCCGAAGGCAGATATCGCAGCTATGCCCCATCCGTCGAAGACATCACAGCAGAGCTAATTCTATTCCTATCTAACGACCAAGAAACGAATTTACCAGAAACCTTAGACGCGAGAGTATCAAGACTAATTAATTATTTACGCTCCTCACGCTGTCTGCTGGTACTGGATAATGCTGAGTCTATTCTGCACAGCGGCGATCTGCCGGAGGCAGATATCGCAGCTATGCCAGATCGCGCTGGGAAATATCGAGAAGGATATGCGGGTTATGGTGAGCTACTGAAAAGAGTAGGAGAGTCAACCCATCAAAGCTGTTTGGTACTTACCAGTCGGGAAAAACTCAAAGAAATTGCGTTATTGGAAGGAGAAACACTACCCGTTCGCTCTTTACAACTAAGTGGTTTGAAGCAAGCAGAAGGACAAAAAATATTCAAAGCCAAGGGTTCATTCTCTGGAACAGAAGAAAAGTGTAAAGTAGTAATTGAACACTATGCAGGTAATCCGCTGGCATTAAAGATAGTTGCTTCAGCTACTCAAGATTTATTGGATGGTAATATCTCTGAACTTATAAAACACTTAAACCAAGGTACTCTAGTTTTTGATGATATTCGTGATGTTTTAGATCGTCAGTTCAATCGCTTGTCAGATTTGGAAAAGGAAATTATGTACTGGCTGGCGATTAATCGGGAACTGGTTTCCTTTTCAGAACTGCAAGATGATGTTTTATCCTTAGGATCAAAACAAAAATTGCTAGAAACTCTGAAATATCTAGGGCGACGAGCACTACTCGAGAAAAAATCTGCCTTGTTTACACAACAACCTGTCGTCATGGAGTACATGACTGAACGATTAATAGAGCAGGCTTGTAAAGAGATTGTCACTGAAAAATTTGCATTATTGATGAGCCATGCGCTGCTCAAAACTCAAGCGAAAGACTATGTTAGAGAAAGTCATTTCCGCTTTATTTTAGAGCCTATTGCAGATAGACTTAGCAACATTTTTAGGTCTAAGCAAAATCTTAAGAATCAAATTAATCTTAATCTTTTAAAAATTAGAGAAGATTTTTTTACCTCGCCAACTTACGGAATTGGAAATATTATAAATCTGTTGTGTCAGCTAAAAATTGATCTAGCTGACTATGATTTTTCTGATTTAACTGTTTGGCAAGCCTACCTACAAAAAGTAAATTGGCATCGAGTCAACTTGGGAGCATCCCATTTATGCAAAAACACCGGAGACAGTAATGTAGTATGTGGAGTTCAGAGAACTGACTAGAGCCAAGGTGATGACCCCAGAAGAACAACAACGGTTAGAAGCAGCAATAGCAGAGA
>JAABUZ0100002941.1_pt1 | contig 26842 bp, 25 predicted proteins | sample 5562091 | NCBI WGS metagenome assembly JAABUZ01 (sample SAMN12813069, study PRJNA571459) | rock metagenome | isolation source: Antarctica rocks | place: Antarctica: Victoria Land, Linnaeus Terrace sud | collected 2015-12-21 | reverse complement strand
ATGCGGACGCATCGCCCCTCCCCCTATCCTAGTCTATAGGCCCCTACCAGCGCAGGCGCCAGAGCCCGAATATCAGTCACTGGCAACCAGCAACCGTCAACCGTTAACCGCCAACTACATGTTGATGGCCTGGCCCTCGACGTTGAGCGCGGCCTCGGCGATGACCTCGGAGAGCGTGGGGTGCGGATGGACGGAGCGGGCCAGCTCCAGCGGCGTGGACTCCAGCGTGCGGGCCACGGCAAACTCCGCAATCAGTTCGGTCACGTCGGCCCCGATCAGGTGCGCGCCCAGGATCTCTCCGGTGTGCTTGTCGGCGATGATCTTGACCTGCCCGTCGGTCTCGCCCAGAGCCATAGCCTTGCCGTTGGGGCTGAAGGGGAACTTGCCGACATTGACCTCGCGTCCGCCCTCGCGCGCCTGGGCCTCGGTCAGGCCGATGGCAGCGATCTGCGGCGCGCTATAGGTGCAGCGAGGCATGGCGTCGTAGTCCGGCTTCATGGTGGGGTGGCCGGCGATGACTTCGGCCGCCAACTCGCCTTGCGCCGAGGCCACGTGCGCCAGCGGCAGCTTGCCGGTCACGTCGCCGATGGCGTAGACGCCCGGCACGTTGGTCTGCAGCCTGTCGTCGACCTCAATGTGGCCGCGCTTGTTCAGGGCCACGCCGACCTCCTCCAAGCCCAGACCCTCCGTGTTGGGCATGAAGCCGGCGGCGACGATGACCCGATCGACCTCCAGGACCCGCGGGCCGCCCTGTCCCTGCTCGGTGACCCGCTCCTGCGGCCCCTCGGTGTCCCAATCCTCGACCTCGACCACCTGGCCGCCCGTGACGGGGGCGAGGCGCACGCGCACCTTCTCACCCGAGGTGTCGACGCCCTGGACCGCCGTGTCGGTGAGCATGGTGATGCCGCGCTTCTTGAAGGCCCTGGCCAGCCCGGCGCTCATCTCCTCGTCCTCCAGCGGCAGGATGCGCGGCAGGTACTCGACTACCGTGGTGTCGCTGCCGTAGGCGCTGTAGACCGTGGCGAACTCGACGCCGATGGGGCCGCTGCCCACGATCAGCACCTTCTCGGGCATCGTGTCGAGGCTCCAGATCTCCCTGGCCGAGACGACCCGCTGGCCGTCGATGTCGACGCCACGCAAGGGTTTAACGCGCGAACCGGTGGCGATGATGATGTTGCGGGTCTGCAGTTCGCGGTCGCCGTCAGGTCCGCCGCTGACGGCAACGCGGTCCGGCGCTACCAGCCGTCCGGCGCCGCGCAGCACGTCGATCTTATTTTTCTTCATCAGGAAGGTGACACCCTTGACCTGCTTGCCCACGATGCTCTTGCTGCGGGTAATGGCGGCGCCGTAATCCGCGCTGATGTTGTCGACGGAGATGCCGAAATCTTTGGCGTGCTGGAAGAGGGTCAGTACCTCGGCGTTGCGCAGCAATGACTTGCTTGGAATGCAGCCCCAGTTGAGGCAGATACCGCCAAGCTCGTCGCGCTCGACCACCGCCGTCTTGAGTCCCAGTTGCGCCGCGCGGATGGCGGCCACGTAGCCGCCGGGGCCCCCTCCAATGACCACGACATCATAGGTGGGGCCAGTAGCGTTTGTCATCGATGTCCTTCTCCTTGCTGTAGCAAGACTATTCATCCTTATCATATCCCATCGCGCGGCTTGCACGGGTCGATGACTCGACATAACTGATGAAACACGGGCGATGTACGTATTTATGTAAAATAGGATGATGTATCGTGGTGTAGAGTAGCGATAGGCTTCGTCCCTATCATCTTATCCACTGCCGCACTGCTGAGCGTCAGGGTCACGTGTGACACAAGCGTCTTGTGCCTCGATGTGTGCGCGGGCAGCCTGTCGTCTCCTATACTCGATCTACAATGGCCTCTGCTATCGGCTTGCCCCACGCGCGACGCCCCGTACCAGGCGCGCCGCTTGCCCACCAGGTACGGGGCCCACCGCCTGCTGTGCTATGCCCACCGTTCGCCCCTCCTTGACGCTCCACAGTTCGTTGCCTCACGCCGCAATCACCCTCCGTGGACGATCTGCACACCGCTTCGTCGGACGTCCATCGTCGTCGGGATGGGTCGGGCGTAGCAGCCATCCTGCGACGTATCCCTTCGCCCCGCGCCCATCAGATGGGTCGTGGCCAGTTCCCGGCATGAGCGCGGACAAGGAATGAGAAAGCGCCATCGCGCAACTATAGGGCCTATCCTCACCACGATGCGCCAGCTATAGCCGAGGGTAGGCCTAATAGAAGGGATAGAGGATAGGTGTCTGTAGGAGATACAGGGCGCGTTCGTAGCGTGCGAGAGGTCATCCTAGCCATCTACACACGAGGAGACGGGTCAATCAAGCCTAACCTCTCATAGGCTGTGTCGATATGCTTCAGATGGTAGGATAGGTCGAACAGGTCTTCAATCTGGGCGGGAGTAAGCGTCGCGGAAACATGCGGATCGGCGATGAGCAAGGTACGGAACGGAACACCCTCGTGCCAGGACTGCATGGCGGCGGCCTGCACGATCTTGTAGGCTTCCTGACGGTCCATGCCTGCCTCGACTAACGAGAGCAAGGCTCGTTGCGAGTAGATGAGGCCACCGGTCAGGTCGATGTTGGCGCGCATGCGCTCGCGGTCTACCTGCAGTCCCTCCAGCACACCGGTTAGCACGTGTAGAGCGTAGTCAAGCGCCAGGCAGGCGTCGGGCACGATCACGCGCTCCGCCGAGGAGTGACTTATGTCACGTTCGTGCCACAGCGCAACGTTCTCCAGCGCCGGCGTCACGTAGCCCCGGATCACGCGGGCCAGGCCACAGACGCGCTCACACAGAATCGGGTTGCGCTTGTGGGGCATGGCCGACGACCCCTGCTGGCCCCTGGCGAACGGCTCCTCGGCCTCGCGCACCTCCGTGCGCTGCAGATGGCGGATCTCCGTCGCGATCTTCTCTAGTGAAGCGGCGATGACGCCCAGCATGGCCATGAAGGTAGCATGGCGGTCGCGCTGGATGACCTGCGTGCCGGCCGCGACCGGCGTCAGCCCCAGGCGGCGACAGGCGTCTTCCTCCACGGAAGGGGGTATATTGGCGTGAGTGCCCACGGCGCCGGCCAGCTTGCCCACGGCCAACTCCTCGCGCACGAACTCCAGACGTCGCCGTGCGCGCCGCGCCTCGTCGACCCACACGGCCACCTTAAACCCGAAGGTCGTCGGCTCGGCGTGGATGCCGTGGCTGCGTCCGATGGTGGGCGTATCGCGGTGTTTCACGGCCAAGCCGGTCAGCACGCGCTCCAATGCGTCGACATCGGTCTGCAATAGGGCAATGGAGTCGACGATCTGTAGGGCGAAGGCGGTATCGACCACGTCCGAACTAGTCAGACCTAGATGGACATAGCGCGACTCCGGCCCAATGGTCTCGCCCATAGCGCGCAAAAAGGCAATCACGTCGTGGTGCATCTCGCGCTCCAGTTCGTCCATCCGCGCCAGGTCTACATGGGCCCGTCTGATCTCAGGTAGGGCCTCTTCGGGAATCTCGCCGTGTGCCGCCCACGCCTCGCACACGGCTAGCTCCACGCGCAGCCATAGCGCAATCTTGTGCTCTTGCGACCATAGCCGCGCCATCTCGGGCCGGGAGTAGCGTTCGATCATCCTATCCCCTTCTATAGTCTCGTGGCGTCTCAGAGCCCTAGCTTAAACCCGCCCAAACCCTATGTCCAGTCTATGTCCATCTACATCATACTTTGGATTATAGGCTATTCATCCCTACATCTCTAAGCGTATCAGGCCTGGACCTTCGATCTTCGTATGTTGCACGTGAAACATTCCTTGTTTTACCTCTACCCCTGCGGGGCCTAACATCGTCGTCACGGGCCGCCTGACTGCAGGCTGGTCGATCCCCATCATGGCGGCCTGGACGAGTAGCGGTTGGCGTTAATCGTTAATGCTGCCTTATCCCCTTGCGGTCGCCCCACGCGGTACTATATCCGCGAGGGTCTGTGAATTGTCGACCTGGGGACGCCCGTCCCATCGCCGCATCAGTGACTTTTCACGGACCCTACTATTTCGCGATCCGCGAGCAGGCTGGTATGTATCGTCAGACGAGGGTACCATTGTCAGGAACGGACGGGAATGGGGCGGCATAGCGGCCGACGACCTGCGGTTATCACCGGACGCGGTACCATTATCCGTACATGATGTTAGTAGGGAGGGAACATGCCGTACGCCAAGCTAGTAGAGCCGGGGCACAAGGTCAAGCTCTCGGACTACGACCCCGACGACAAGGGGGGGACCTCACGCGACGATGCCGACAAAGAAGTGGCCAAGTTCAACGCCAGGATCGGCGAGCTACAGGAGGCGCTCTACGCGGGGCAACACAACAGCGTGCTGATCGTGCTGCAGGGCATCGATACGGCGGGCAAGGACGGCACGGTGAGCCATGTCATGGCGGAGCTCAATCCGACGGCCTGCCGCGTGGAGTCGTTCAAGGCGCCCACGCCGGTGGAGTTGGCCCACGACTTCCTGTGGCGCGTGCATGCGGTCACTCCTCCCAAGGGCACGATCTCTATCTTCAACCGTTCGCACTACGAGGACGTGCTGGTGGCCCGCGTGCACGAGTTGGCGCCGCCGGACGTCATCCAGCAGCGATACACGCACATCAACAACTTCGAGTCGTTGCTGCACGACGCCGGAACCATCATCCTCAAGTTCTTCCTGTACATCTCCAAGGAGGAGCAGCGCGACCGGCTGTTGGCGCGCGAAAAGGACAAGGACAAGGCCTGGAAGCTCTCAGCGTCCGATTGGCCCGAGCACGAACGATACGACGCCTACACCAAAGCCTATGAGGACGCCCTGGAGCGGTGCTCCACGAGGCACGCGCCCTGGTACGTGGTCCCGGCCGACCACAAGTGGTACCGCAATCTGGCCATCGCCGAGGCCATCGTCTCCGCCCTTGAACCCTACTACGTTCAGTGGCGCCACGACCTCGATAAACGGGGGAGTGAGAACCTTGCCGCTATTGCCAAGGCGAACGCAGGCAGTAGGCAGTTGCCGGTTGCCGGTTGCCGGTTGCCGGTTGCCGGTTGCCAGAAAGACGGCGATAGTGGTGCTGTGCGGGGAGACTGAGGTAAGTCTTTGGGGACATGCGTGTCGCGTCACCGGGAGTACGGCTGTGCTTGATCCAGCCCCCATTGGTTTTCGGCCTCTGGAGCTTGCCGATCTACCGCGATTGCAGCGGTGGTTGAACACGCCGCATGTCCTGCAGTGGTGGGATCAAGCTCCGACGTTCGAGGAGATCGTGGCCAAGTATACCCCGCGCATCATGGGGCAAGCGCCGACTTCGTGGAGTGCTAGATGTCATCGACCCGGCTCTTGATCCTGGGCGTGGTACTGCTACGTCAGCCTATCCACGGCTATGACGTACGGCGTGAGTTGGAGACGTGGCGCGCCGAGCAATGGGCCAACGTGGCCTATGGCTCGATCTACTTCGCGCTCAACAAGCTGGCCGACGAGGGCCTTATCGAGGCGGCCGGGACCGACCGCGCGGGCAACCGCCCGGCCCGCACCAGCTATACCATCACCCAGACCGGGCGGCATGAGTTCCGCCGCCTGTTGCGCGAGGCCTGGTGGGAGCCGAAGCCGCTGATCGATCCGTTCCAGGTTGCCCTGACCTTCATGAATCAACTGCCGCGCGACGAGTTGCTGGCCGCGCTGCGCTACCGCGCCGCCCGGCTGCGGGCCGCTATCGAGGCGCTGTCCGCCACCGATAACTGGCCAGTGGAGTCCGAGCACGTACCTCGCCACATCCAGGAGAACCTGCGGCTCTCCACGGCCCACATGCGCGCCGAGCACGGCTGGCTCGACGACGCGGTCCATAAGGTCGAACGGGGCGAGTTGCCGTAACGGGGGTCACAACATGTGAACCGAAGCACGTGGCGAAACACGTGGCCACGATGACCTATCACTGCGTTATTCCTGGCGCTGCCACGGCCGGCGAATCACCTACAATGAGAGCGTCGGCAAGGAGTGCGGTTCATCTGCTGACCGTCGATGATTGGCCATGGCCGCTGCATGACGGGAAAGAAGAATAACCCACGGCATCATGCGCCTGCGCCGAAATGGAGGGCAAGGTCTTGAAGACACAGAACGCTCAACTCGTGGAGATCATCTCCGCCGAGCTTGCCGCCGCAGCGCGCGCGGCACGTGAGGTCAAGCAGCGCCTGGTGGTTGTCCAGAAGGCGCTGCTTGACGTTCCACAGGTCGTGACGGCTGCTGATGTAACAGATCTTTACGCCGCGTCCCATGCCGCCGACGCACTTGAGCAATCGCTTCGTAGCCTCCGTGCTCATGTGGACAGCGCCACGGACGAGACCGCATGAGGAGTGCTCCAGGCGGTCACGTATCACGCCCCTGGCACAGCACACTGGCTCCTCCGCGACCACTGGCAGCCAGTCCATCACTCGTCGAAACCAGCATGGAACGGGAGATCGTGATGAGGCGCGGCCCTTGCAGCATCGGCGCACCGCCTGGCAAACATTCTCCCAGCTATGTTGGAACGAGGCTAGGACAGCTTGTCGGGCCAGACCTTACCCATCGAACCGCATCCTCTTGCTAAATAAATGCTCAACCTTGTATATTAGATCAGATACAGCGATGGTTGCTGGGAGGAGGATCGATGAGCGCAACACCGGATACGGTACGACGCGAAGCGCAACCGGATGCCGATAACACCCCGTTACCTCAGACGCCGCGGGGCCCCACGCCAGCGACCAGTGGGCAGACGCCCATGATCCTGGTCGAGGGGCTGGAGAAGCGCTATCCCAAGCGGCCCACCAATGCGGTCGACGGCGTCTCCTTTGAGGTTGCGCCGGGCGAGGTCTTCGGGCTGCTCGGCCCCAACGGCGCCGGCAAGACGACCACCATCGGCGTCCTGACCACGCGCGTGCGGCCCACCGGCGGCCGCGCTGCCGTCGGCGGCGTCGACGTGGTGCGCGACCCGGTCGCCGCCAAGAGGCGATTCGCCGTGGTCCCGCAGCGCAACAACCTCGACCGCTCCCTGACTGCGCGCCAGAACTTGCTCTTCCACGCCGCCTACTTCGGCTTCTCGCGCCACGAACGTGAGCGGCGCGCCGACCTCCTGCTGGACCAATTCGGGCTGGGTGACCGCGGCACCGACCGCGTCGACCGCTACTCCGGCGGCATGGCCCAGCGCCTGATGATCGCCCGCGCCCTGATGCACGCGCCCGACCTGATCTTCCTCGACGAGCCCAGCACGGGGCTCGATCCCCAGGCGCGCTTCTTCGTGTGGGACCGCGTGCGCGACCTCAACGCCCAGGGGCTGACCGTGCTGCTGACCACCCACGACATGGACGAAGCCGAGGAGCTGTGCGGGCGCGTGGCCATCATGGATCGCGGCAAGATCCTGGCCCTGGATACGCCCGACGCTCTCAAGCGGAGCGTGCCCGGCGCCAGCGCCCTGGAGGTGCAGTTGTCCTTCCCCTCGAGCGCCGACGTTGCGACGATGCTGGCCACCGTGCTGGCCGAACTACGCGCCCTGCCCGCGGTCGAGCGCGTGGAGCAGGTGACGCGGGCGCCGGCGGGACCACCCGCCGGCGTACCGGGCATGCCGGGCATGGGTGGTCCGTCGGCATGGGCCGGGGCCGGTAGTGCTCCGCCCGGAGCGGCGGCTAAACCGGCCCCAAGTACGACGCCGGTGATCCGCCTCTACGCCGCCGAGGCGGCCGCCCTGATCGCGCCCGCGACGGACGCGCTCAAGAGGCACGGGGCCACGATCCGCGACCTGCGCGTGACCCAGGCCAGCCTCGAAGACGTCTTCATCGGTCTCACCGGACGGGGGTTACGCTAATCATGGCCACGACCACGCCTACCACCACCATAGGCCGCTCCAGGACGGGCACGTCGGGCAACCTGTCCATCGCCACGCGCGCCTTCCTGGCCATCTGCTGGCGCGACATCTTCGTCACCGGGCGGCAGTTCCCTATCTTCCTGGCCCAGATCCTATTGCAGCCTATCTTCTTCCTGTTCATCTTCGGGCGCATCTTGTCCGAGACGGGCTATACGGGCCAGGGCTACGCCACCCTCCTCTTGCCCGGCATCGTGGCCCTGACGATCGTCACCACCGGGCTGCAGAGCACCGCGCTGCCCCTGGTGCTGGAGTTTAGCTTCAGCAAAGAGATCGAGGACCGTCTCCTGGCGCCCCTACCTGTCGCTATGGTCGGGGTGCAAAAGATTGTCATCGCCTCGGTACGCGGCCTGATCGGCGGCATCGTCATCTTCCCGCTGGGCTCCTGGATCATCGGCTCCTCTCTCCACCTCAGCACCGACCACGTCGGTCTGGTGGCCCTGTTCTGTGTGCTGGCGGCGCTGATCGGCAGCAGCTTGGGCCTGACGCTAGGCACGCTGGTCGACGCGCGGCAGATCAGCATCATGTTCGCCCTGGTGCTGACGCCCCTGCTGTTCACGGGCTGCGTGCAGTATCCCTGGGCCTTGCTGGACCGGCTCAAGTGGTTCCAGATCGTGACCCTGATCAACCCCATGACCTACGCCAGCGAGGGTCTGCGCGCCTCGCTGATCCCGGCAATCCCCGGCGCGCCCAGCAGCATCCCGGTCCCGATCGACATCATTGCCGCCTTCGTGGCCATCGCCCTGTTCAGCGCCATCGGCGTGTGGGGCTTCATCCGACGGGCGGTCGATTAGCGACGAGTGACGAGTGACGAGTGACGAGTGACGAGTGACGAGTGAGGTCACTAGCCACTAGCCAAACATAGCGGCGAGATAGGTGGATGTATGTCCAAAGACGAGGTGATCGGGGCGTTCTCGGAGGCCTACGACAGCCTCCTCATCGCGGCCAGTCGGGCGATGACGCGGGGCGACTGCGAGGGCGGCGACGGCTCGTGGGGTGTGCGTGAGGTGCTGTGGCACGTCGGCGCCTGGATAGACGAGGCGGCCAGACGCATCCCGTTGCTGCTCGCGGGTGCGCCAGCGCTGGACTACGACGATGATGCCTTCAACGCGGAGGCCATTGCGTCTCTGAGAGATCGTGGCCCCGGCGAGGTGCGAGACGCCCTTGACCGCTCACAGGCGCGCCTCGTCACTCTGCTGGACACGCTGGACGAGGCCGCCCTGGCGCCCGGATGCGCCGCCCACGGGTGGGTCACGGCACAGACGGCGCACACGCTCCAGCATGCCCGCGACCTCGACAGCGAGGGCGGTGTCCTACCGTAACGGCCCGATGCGACGGAACGCGACATTGAGGGTACAGCGGGGCATGGTAAGGGCGCTGTAAGAGTCGCGAGTTCCGCCATTATGGTGGAATGCGCAGATCGAAACGAGCCGTAACGACATCAAGAGGGTAACACCTCGTCCCAACCGTAGAGGTGTCGCGCGGCCTCGGGGCTGACCAGTCCGTTGCGCACGTCGCGCGCGATGGCTTCTGGGTCGCGGGCCAGCGGGTCGCCCAGCCCGCCGCCGCCGGGCGTGTTGACCACGATCTCGTCGCCGTCGGTCAGCGTGACGGTGCAGGTCGCGGGCAGGCGACGGGACTCCTCGCCCCTGTTGAGGATGTGCGCCGCCGTCGCTCCGTCTCCGCCGCCGTCGAGGCCGCGCGGGGCAATGCGCGAACGCTCGGTCAGCAGGGTCAGCGTACATTGATCGGCGCGCAGCCGCCAGGCCCGCGTCAGGCCGCAGCCGCCGCGGAAGCGCCCTGCCCCGCCGCTGTCGGGACGGAACTCGTAGCGCGTCATCAGCACCGGGAAGGACCGCTCCAGCGCCTCGATCGGCGTGTTGAGCGTGTTCGTCATGTGGCAGTGGATGCCGTCGAGGCCGTCCATCCCCGGCCGCGCGCCCATGCCGCAGCCGATCGTCTCGTAGAAGCCCCAGGCGTCGTCGTCCCCACTGCCGGGCACGGCGCCGCGTCCGCCCGCGATGACGCTGCTCATGCTCCCGCCGCTCGACGCCGGCCCCTGTGCGGGCAGCGCCGGAGCGAGGGCGCGCAGCAGTAGGTCGGCGTTGCGCATGCTGGTCTCCACGTTGCCGCCGGCCACGGCGGCGGGACGGCGCGGATGGAGCAGAGTCCCTTCCGGGACATACACCTCGACCGCCCGCAGGACGCCCTCGTTGACCGGGATGCCCGGATCGACGAGCGCCGCCATGGCGTAGTAAACGCCGGAGAGAGTCACGCCCAGCACCGCGTTGAGCGCGCCGGGCAACTGAGGATCGGTCCCCGTGTAATCGACGCTCAACTGATCGCCGTCGACGGTCACCGCCACGGCCAGCCGCACCGCGCGCTCGGCCACGCCGTCGCCCTCCAGGAACTCTTCGGCGCGGTACACGCCGTCGGGGAGCCCGGAGATAGCCAGGCGAAGCCTCGCCTCCGAGAGGTCCATCAGCTTGCCGGTCGCCGCCGCGACCGTCTCGGCTCCATACTCGTCGAGCAGTTCGAGTACGCGGCGCTCCCCCGTCAGGTTGCCGGCAATCTGCGCCTTGAGGTCGCCCTCGCGCACCCGCGGCGTGCGCGAGTTGGCCAGCAGTAGCCGCACCACGTCGTCGACCACGCGGTCGTCGCGCATCAGGAACACGGGCGGCAGGATCACCCCCTCGGCGTACAGCTCGCGCGCCGCAGCGTTCATGGAGCCGGGCACGCTGCCGCCCACGTCGTCGTGGTGGGCCTTGTTGGCGGCGTAGCCGACGAGCGTGCCCTGGTAAAAGATGGGACGTACCACGGTCACGTCGTTGAGGTGCGTGCCGGCGATGTAGGGGTCGTTGAGCACGACCATGTCGCCCGCGCCGAAGGGGATGTCGCGTTCGCGCAGGTACTCCAGCGTGCGGCGCAGCCCCCACGGCAGCGACCCCAGGTGGACCGGGATGTGCTCGGCCTGCGCGGCCAGACGGCCCCGCGCGTCGAAGAGGGCGCAGGAGTGGTCGAGCCGCTCCTTGATGTTGGGCGAGTAGGCCGCGTTGCGCACGGCGAGGCCCATCTCCTCGGCGGCGTACTGCAACGCGCCGCGCACCAACTCGGTCGTGATCGGGTCGACATTCATCGTTGAGAATGCTCCCACCAATAGGCATGGAAGGCGGCCAGGCAATCGACCGTCTCCGTGATGTAGCGGTCCGAGATGGTCAGATGCCAGGCGGGCTGCTCGTGCGTCGCGGAGAGGTCGTCGAGCAACAGGTGGTAGCGGTGTCGCTCGGGATCGTAGGCGGCGTCGTAGCACGGGATGACCGGGAGGTTGCGCTGATCGCCCGCCAGCGCCTGATACATGCGCACCTCGGGCTCGCCGACGCGCGCGTTCCGTTCGCTGTGCGTCCCCGGCCGCGGCATTTTGAGGAATAGGCGCGCCGGTGCGGTGTCTGGCGCGTCCGGTGAGTATGACGCGGCGAGGTAATAGCCCACCGAGTAGAGTTGCTGATCGTGCAAGCCGGTGACGGTCAGAGAGTGAACCTCGCACACCGGCAGATGCCTGTCGCGCCGCAGCGCCTCGGTCAGCCAGGCTGGCGTGGCCTGCTCGATCCGTCTGATGACGTCCAGCATACATACTCTCCTGTCTCTACTATCGCGGCCGGCGGCTACAGATTCATTATATGAACAGCAGGAAGATCAGGGAACGGTGCGCGATAATGAAGAGGGAAGGAGGAGCACGACACGATGGCAGAAGATAGGGACGCAGCGCCGCTCGTGGGTTCGTCGGAGCCACTGACGCCCATGCAGACTCGACAGCGGCTGGAGGAGTTGCGCGCCTGGGGTGTAGACCTGAGCCTCGTGCGCTATAATCTGGGGCTGACGCCCACCCAGCGCATCGAGGAGGCACAGCGCATGTTGGAAGTTGCCACGGAGCTGCGGCGGGCGATGCGGCACGCCCAGATTATGGCATCCGAGGGCTAGAATGGACATCGGTCGTTTCCTAGTTCGATTCACCGACGAGCGAGCGGAGATCGTGCTGGTGGGGGATAGGCCGCGATCGCGCACGGGGTCGTACATCTAACCAATGATGTCGATTTCTGCTACGCAACTGACCCCGCAAACCTTGAACGCGTCGTCCAGGCGCTCGCCCCGCTCCATCCTCGCCTGCACGTGGAGGGGTTAACTGACGAGCAAGCGAGGGCTCTACCGTTTCGACTAGATAGCCGCTCTCTACGGGATCATGAATTGCTGACGTTGGTGACCGACGCGGGAGCGATCGACCTGATCCGGATCATTCCCGGGGTGGGCGACTATACGGCCGTGCGCGCGGCAGCCATCCCTGTCGAGGTCTCCGGCCGCACCGTCCCCACCCTCGACCTGCCGGCGTTGATCGACAGCAAACGAGCAGTGCGGCGCCCCAAAGATCTGGCGGCCCTTCCGCAGATCGAGGCCACCCTGCGCTTGCGCGAGGGCTAAGACGTGGGGAATGACGACGTAACTCCTTAACCGCTGGAGAACGTTGGTGGAAGTCAGGAAGAGCGCGGAGCACAGGGTAACGTTTGTCGCGATCGCATCACTATCCGAAACTTCGCATACCCCATGCATCAAGGAGGATCGAGGCATGACCTGGCAAATGGATGAGAACAACGGACGTATTGCTCGACTCGAACGCAAGATCGACCTGATCCTGGAACACCTTGGGATTGCCGACCAGGACGATGTACCCGGAGCAGTATCGTTACGGGTGCGGCAGTTGGCGGCGGCAGGGAACAAAATCGGAGCAATCAAGCAGCTACGCGAGGAGACCAATATGGGCCTGAAGGAGGCCAAGGACACCGTCGACGCGCTGGGCTACTAGCACCGCTTGGCATAAATAGCTCGGCGGCGACCGCCTGCGACTGAAGTCGCATGGCAAACGACGGACACTGAAGTGTCGCCAGTGGGTAGGTTTGTGCTATTGCAAAGGGGTTTTGGCCAATGTGATTAGCACTGGCGCACAAATGTTCCATGTCAAGGTCAACTGACCAGGCGGTTATTGAGGACGGCTCATCTTCCTCGCGGCAAGTCACCGCCCTGCATAGCGACAGGCGCGGATGCGCGGTACCTTCGGAATCAAGAGACGACGCCGATGGCCTTTGCGTAGTCCGCTGGGGCTCTCCCAACGATGGCCTTGAAGTCCTTGATGAAGTGCGCCTGGTCGAAATAGCCGAGGTCCAGGGCCAACGCCGGCCAGTCCACCACGTCGCCGGCAGCCATGCGTTCGGCCGCTTCATGCAGGCGATAGCGTCTGATAACCCACTTCGGCCCCACGCCGACATAGCGGCCGAAGATGCGTTGCAGCGTTCTCCTGTTCAGGTTGAGCCGCCCCACGAGGCCATCGACCGTGGTGATGCCCCGGTCCGCGATGATGCGGTCGATGATGCCGGTGATCATCCCCACCGTCTCATCCCGCTCTGGCCGCCGCGCGCGCAGGAACGCGTCGGCGCGACCGACCATCTTCCCCTCGTCCTCCAGCGCGAGGATCGCCCCTGGCAAGGCCGCGCCCTCGCTGCCGAAGGCCGTGCGGAGGCTGATTGAGAGGTCGGTGAACGCGGACACCGGCGATGTGATGAAGGGATAGAAGGAGCCGGGCCTGAATTTAATACCGAACACCCGCCCCTTGTCCGTGAGGAGGTAGAAGAATCGCCCCCGCACGACGCCGACAATGCGCGAGTGGCTTTCCTCAATCACGAGGTGGACGCACGGATGGGGCAGGGTTTCCGCCAGGTAGGGCTGTTGACCGCGCAGGTCCCAGTCGACGATCCAGTAGTGCTCCACGAAGAACGCCAGATCCGGGGCCGGTGGATGCAACGACAAGCGGAACGTTGTCGCGGCAGATCTTGGGTCCAGGATGCCCCTGGGCTTCCCAACCTGTGTCATCACCATCACCCATGCCTCTCATCAAGGTCGAACCGTCGCCTTTGCCACGTGACGCCCCGGCAGCCATTCCACTATGATGTCCTGGCAGCGACGGGCAGCGGATGGACATGCTCGGGCGCGTCCGACGTGACGCGTTTTTACAATACGCCGCTTTGTGCCTGTAGTATAGTTCTCCCTGGACGCCGCGACAAGAACAAATGTTCTTGTCGCGGCGCGACTCCAGGCGCGTTAGAGTAGTAGATGTAGAGGAGGTGTCTATGACAACCCACGCGACGAGCACGTTTGTGATCGATTCCTGGGAGGCCGCCCCGTACGACGAAGGGGAAGGAGCGACGCTCACGCGGACGCGCGTGACCAAGACGTTCCAGGGAGACATCGTGGGCACAAGCACTGCCGAGTTGCTGATGGCGCAAGCGCAAGAGGGCTCGGCCGCCTATGGCGGGTTCGAGCGCATCGTGGGCACGGTGCATGGCCGCGGCGGGAGCTTCGTGCTCCATCATAACGCGAGCATGACGCGCGAGGCGCAGTCGGCGACCTGGACCGTGCTGCCGGACTCGGCCACGGGCGACCTGCACGGCCTGCGCGGGGAGGGACGGATCGACCGCCTGCCCGATGGCGGGCATACCTTCACGCTCGCGTACGACCTGCCCTGACGGCGGCACACGCATAATATTACAACGTGACGTTGACCTGCGACTACAGTCGCAAGCTGGTCTCTAACGTTGTAGTACTAAGCACACACATAAAAGGCCATTGACGATGCCAGAGACGTACCTTGCGCTCCTGCGCGGCATCAATGTGGGAGGCAAAAACAAGCTTCCCATGGATAGACTGCGCGACCTGTTTGTCGCGGCTGGGTGCCGCGACGTGCGGACCTACATCCAGAGCGGAAATGTGATCTTCAAGGCAGACCCAACCGTCGTCGCGGTGCTCCCCGGCGTCATAGCGGCGCGCATCGCGGAGAGCTTCGGCTATCGAGTACCCGTGATCGTGCGCACGACCGCACAGCTCGACGACGTCATCCAGCATAACCCCTTCGTTGCGGAGGGGACAGACGCGGACACGCTCCACGTTTTCTTCCTGGCGGACCTGCCGCATCCGCGCAACGTCGCCGACCTTGATCCCGATCGCTCGCCGCCCGACACGTTCGTCGTGCGCGGTCAAGACGTCTATCTGCGGCTGCCGCACGGCATGGCGCGTACCAAGCTGACCAACGCCTACTTCGACGCCAGGCTTGCCACGACAAGCACTGGGAGGAACTGGCGGACGGTCACCGCGCTCCTGGCGTTGATGGCTGAGTAAGATTCGCTCTACATGCATCTCTGGTCGGTTATAGAAGAACATAGGGTAGAAATAGTTTCCCCACCTGTTTCCACCTTCGTATCCTCGCTGTTCGTGGCCTCCTATCTATGTTCTCCTATGATCTTCTCGCCACGCCATGCTATCCAATCACACAGCGCGACATCATGCTTTTGCATCGCTGGCTGACCAACCCTTTTGAGCTGCGCTGTAAAGATATAGCGCGTCCTCCGCCTTCACGGGCGATCTTGTCAGCGCGGAGTCCAGGGCAAGGACTGCGCGCCTACCGCGACGAGTAGCGGTTAGAGGCCCGTGACCAATAGGCTATGGCCGGCGCAACGACGCTGACTATGCTTGGTAGGGGACATGGTGGCGCGTTCGCCGCATCAACGCTCTCATGGATCATGGATCGACGGTCTATGACCGACGCCACAGGCTACTATTTATGGAGAAAGGTGTCCACGTGCATAGCGCCAGCACAGGACGGTCAGCCCAAGCCAACCAGCATCACGCCAGCAGACTCGTACCAACGCTCTCCCTGCTCCTCGTCATCTTCTCAAGCCTCACCATGACGGCGGCGACCGCGACCGTGATGGTCCCTGGCAGGCCCGCGACCACCATCGCCTCCCGAGGCGTCCCTGCCGCTGGTCCGGCGACCACCGCGCCCGGCATTGCGCCGGCCGTTCGTCCGGCGACCGTGGGGACGACCTACTACGTCGCTTCCGTTCCCGCGGGCGACGACGCCCACACCTGTCAGTCGCCCGACCAGCCCTGCGCGAGCATCGGCATGGCCATGCGCGACGCCGCCTCCGGCGACACCATCGATATCGCCGGCGGGACCTACACCGAGACGCTCTCCATCACCAAAAACCTAACTCTCCGTGGCGTCGGCGTGGGCCAGACGATCGTCGAGGGTGGCCGTCAGGGTCCGGTTGTAACCGTCGGCGTCTCGGCAACGGCCGCTATCTCCGGCGTCACGATGCAGGACGGTTATATCGTGGCAGCCGGGACAACCAACGCGGCCGGATCGAGAACCAGGGCACTCTTACCCTCGATCATAGCCTGGTTGTCAGCAACACGGCGGTCTATACTGCTGGGGGCGGCGGCTATGGCGACATCGCGGATGGTATCGCCAATGGTGGAGCGATGACCATCACCGACAGCACGATCCGCGACAATGGCCAGAGATCTGAAGCAAATCGACAACTTCAACTACAGTCCAAACAACCCCATTATTTTGACAGTCACCAACAGCACGGTGAGCGGGAATCACGCAGGTGATGGCGGCGGCCTCTACAGCGTCGATGCGATGACCGTCACCAACAGCACGATCGCCGACAACAGCGCCACGCGCTCCGGTGGCGGCATTGTAGGCGCCATCTCAATCGCCGATACAATCGTCGCGGGCAACAGGGTCTCGTCGGGTGGGTCCAACCCGGACTGCGCGGGAACGCCCCGCTCGCTCGGATACAACCTCCTCGGCACTGGCGCCGGCTGCTCTGCCTTCGTTGATAACGTCAACGGCGATCTGGTTGGGACGGCCGGCAGCCCCGTCGATGCGCGCCTCGGTCCGCTACAGGACAACGGAGGCCCGACGCTGACGCACGCCTTGCTGCCGGGCAGTCCGGCCATCGACGCGGGCAACCCCGACGGCTGCCGGGATGACAAGGGCAATCTGCTCACCACCGACCAGCGCGGCGCTCCGCGACCTGACGCGGCCGGCGCCTGGTGCGACATCGGCGCTTATGAATACGATACAGCTGCGGCCACGCCCATCGCCACGCCTACCGTCACGCCCATGGCCCCGATTATGGCGACGCCGACGGTGACGGTGACGATACACCCGCGTCCCTCCCATGGGCGCTCGCAGGGTACCATCGTGGTACGCGTCCCGGCCCACGCGCAGGTCATCGTCGACGTCGCCCATTTGCCCTCCCGACAACGGGTGGTCGTCGCGCGCGCCGATCGTCCCGTGCTGGTCGTGCGGGCGCCATTCCGATGATCTTTGTTCGCCGCAAATATTGTGGATCGCGGCGACAATGGGTGTACACTACAAGTAGTAGATAGCGCGGCGCCCTCTGTCCTCGGCGCCGCGCTTGTCACGTGCGCCTCATCCTTAACAGTGCGCGCGCCTCCTCGAATGCCGTTCCCGCCGTGGAGCGAGAGAAAGGACGTAGCGTTTTGGCTTCCGCTCCGCCGTCTCAGGCCTCACCGGCCGCGTCGGCCTCGCTGTCCACCGCGCCGCCCAGGGTCCACTCCTGGCGCCATGCGCTCAGCATCTATGCGCGCATCATCCGGCTGCTGCGGCCTCATTGGGCCTCGACCCTGCTGGCCGTGCTCTGCCTCGCGCTGGCGACCGGCTTTGCCCTCGCCGTCCCTCCCATTCTGCAGCAGGTCATCGACGTGATCGTGCAACACGGCGAGACCGGAGACCTGCTGCTGGCCGCGCTGGCCATCCTGGTGGTCAGCCTACTGCGCGGCGCCTTCGCCTATGGCCAGGGCTACTTCGCGCAATCCGTCTCGCAGCTGCTGGCCTACGACCTGCGCAAGCGGGTCTACGACCACCTGCAAGGTCTCGACTTCGCTTTCCATGACAGTTCCGCGACGGGCGATCTGATGTCCCGCCTCACCGCCGACATCGAGGCGGTGCGCAACTTCATCGCCCTGGGCCTCTTGCGCGCCCTCGTCACGCTCGTCACCTTTGTCGCCATCACGGTCATCCTGCTGCGGCTCGACGCGACCCTGGCCCTGGTGACGTTGATCTCCGTCCCCATCCTGATCGTCCTCTCTTTTCAGGTGTCGCGCCGGCTGCGCCCGCTGTGGCTGAGCGTGCAGGACGAGACCGGCGCGCTGGGCACCGTGATGCAGGAGAGCCTGACCGGCGTGCGCGTGGTCAAGGCCTTTGCCCGCGAGGACCACGAGATCGCCAAGTTCGACGACAAGAATCGCGAGGTGCGCCGCCTGAGCCTGGAGGCGATGCGCTACTCGGCCTGGAACCAGCCCCTGATGGTGTTGGCGGTCAACGTCATCACCGTGCTGGTGGTGTGGATCGGCGGCGTGGCCGTGATCGGACGCCACCTCAGTATCGGCACGCTGGCCGAGGTGACGCAGTACGTGCTGTTGCTGGCCGCACCCGTGCGCACCTTCGGCTTCATGGTCAACTGGTTCACGCGCGGCCTGACCAGCGGCATCCGCCTGTTCGAGGTGCTGGACATCGCGCCTCAGATCAACGATGCTCCGGACGCCCATCCTCTAGAACATGTGCAAGGGCACGTGCGCTTCGAGGGCGTGTCGTTCGCCTACGGCGATGGCTGCGAGGTGCTGTCCGACCTCGACATCGACGCCCCGCCCGGCGGGATCGTCGCCCTGCTGGGGCCGACCGGCAGCGGCAAGAGCACGGTCTTGCAACTACTGCCGCGCTTCTACGACGCCACGCGCGGCCGCGTGACGGTCGATGGGCAGGACGTGCGCGCGGTGACGCTGGCCTCGCTGCGCCAGAACATCGGCCTGGTGCTGCAGGACGTCTTCCTGTTCAACGCTACCCTGCGCGACAACATTGCTTTCGGGGTAGAGCGCGCGACCGAGGAGCAGGTCGTCGCCGCAGCGACGGCCGCGCAGCTGCACGAGTTCGCCAGCCGGCTGCCCGACGGCTACGATACCTGGGTGGGCGAGCGCGGCGTCACCCTCTCGGGCGGCCAGAAGCAGCGCGTGGCCATCGCCCGCACGCTGCTGCGCGACCCGCGCATCCTGGTGCTCGACGACGCGACCTCCAGCGTCGACATGGAGACAGAGTACCTGATCCAGCGGGCGCTCGACGTGGTGATGCGCGGCCGCACCACGTTCGTGGTGGCCTCGCGCCTGCGCACAGTCAAGAGCGCCGATCAAATCCTGGTGCTGGAGCACGGCCGCGTGGTCGAGCGCGGCACGCACCCGACGCTGCTGGCGCGCGGCGGCGCGTACGCCCGCCTCTACGATCTGCAACTGCGTGAGCAAGAGGAGTACGAGAAGCAAATGCTGACCGTGGCCGAGGGCATGAGCGAGGCCGACGATAGGCGGTCGGCGCTGCGGCGCGACGCGATCGGCAGCGGCGAGAGGCGGGAGGTGGCCCGATGAGCCGTGGCGGCACGCCGGATACGGCGAACACCTCGGACAACGCCGGGGTACGATCAGGGGCCGAGACGGAGACGAGGATAGGGACCGGTGTCGAGCCAGCCCTAGCCTCAGAGAGCGGCCGCCGCTACCGCAGCCGCGGCGGCCTGCCCGGCAGCGACCTGACCCTGTTGGACGAGGACGAATCGGGCACGTTTGAGTGGGGGCTGGCCGCGCGCTTCCTGCCCTACATCAGGCCCTACCGCCTCGCGGCGCTGGGCAGCGTGGCCCTGATGCTGCTCTATACCGCGGCCAACCTGACCACGCCCGCCCTCATCGGCGTGGCCATCGACCGCTACATCCGCCAGGGCGACCTGCCTGGCCTGACCTTTATCAGCATCGTGCTATTGGCGGTCAACGCCGTGATGTGGCAGGCGCAGTACTGGCAGGTCTGGACCATGTCGTGGGCGGGGCAGCAGGTGCTGTACCAGCTCAGTTCCGATATGTTCTCCCACCTGCAGCGGCTCTCGCTCAGCTTTTACGACCGCACGCAGATCGGCCGCGTGATGTCGCGTTTGCAGAGCGACATCACGGTGCTGGAGCAGATGCTCAGTTCGGGGCTGCTCTCCATGATGGGCTCGCTGGTGGCGCTGGTGGGCATCATCGGCATCATGCTGGTCGAGAACGCGCCGCTGGCCCTGCTGACCTTCACCGTGCTGCCGTTCATGGTCCTGCTGGCCGCCTTCTGGCAGCGTCACGCCCAGCGCTCGTTCCGTCGCACGCGCGCCGCCATCTCGGTGGTCAACGCTACCTTGCAAGAGAACATCTCGGGCATGCGCGTAATCCAGAGCCTGGCGCGCGAGGACCGCAATAGCAGCGAGTTCGACGGGATGAATCGCCACAACCTCGACACCAACCTGGAAGCCAGCCGTGTCGCCGCCATCATCCTGCCGCTGGTCGAGGTGGTCGCCGCCGTGGCCCTGGCACTGGTCGTCGTCTTTGGCGGCCTGATGCTGATCGGTCACCAATTGCAGGTCGGCGTGCTGGTCGCCTTCACCCTCTATATAAACCGCTTCTTCGACCCTATCCGCGACCTCTCCATGCAGTACACCCAGCTGCAGCGCTCCGGCGTGGCGGCCGAGCGCATCTTCCAGATCCTGAGCGTGCCGGTGACGGTAGCCGACCGCTCCGACGCGGGGATGCTGCCCCAGATCAAGGGCGCGGTCAGGTTCAACCACGTTACCTTCGGCTACGACCCGGAGCATCCCGTGCTGCGCGACCTTGACCTGCGCATTGAGCCCGGCCAGACGGTGGCCATCGTGGGCCCGACCGGCGCGGGCAAGAGCACCATCGCCAGCCTGCTCTCGCGCTTCTATGACGTGCTCGACGGCGCGGTGCTGGTCGACGGCCACGACGTGCGCGCGGTGACCCAGCAGTCGCTGCGCGGCCAGGTCGGCGTGGTACTGCAGGAGCCATTCCTGTTTACAGGCACGGTGCGCGACAACATCCGCTATGGACGTCTGGACGCGACCGACGGGCAGGTCGAGACGGCGGCGCGGGCCGTGGGCGCGCACGACGTGATCGCGCGGCTGCCCCAGGGCTACGAGACGCCCATCCGTGAGCGCGGCAACAACCTCAGCGTGGGCCAGCGCCAGTTGATCTCGTTTGCCCGCGCCGCGCTGGCGGACCCGCGCATCCTGGTGCTGGACGAGGCCACGGCCAGCATCGACACCTTCACCGAACTGCTGGTGCAAGAAGGCCTGCGCAAGCTACTGCACGGCCGCACCGCGCTGGTCATTGCCCACCGCCTCTCAACCATCAAGGACGCGGACCGCATTGTCGTGCTGCAAGCCGGCCGCATCGTGGAGCAGGGCAGCCACGCCGAGCTATTGACCCAGGGCGGCGCGTACGCCTCGCTCTACGCCATGGGCTTCCGCCATGCCGACGCCGAGGCCGAGAGCCAGGCCGGGTAGGATAGCGACTCCTACCCAGCCCCTCACCAGGGTGTGCGAAAAGGTACTGGTGAGGCGATAGGCGGGGGAGCGATCCTTAGTAGGGAAGGCACATGAGAGTGTGGAAAGCGGGAAAGCGATGGACGTGAGGATAGAGATTCGCTACGCGCTCGAGTAATGTAACCCCATAGAGCATAGAAACGAGGGGGGGCCGCGTCCGTGCCGCAGGCCGGGTACGCAACGCGCCAGGCCGCTATACTAGATGGGAGAAGCCAGGCCGGCGCCACGGCGTCTCGCGTGCGGCCAGCGCCGCGGCTATAAAAACAAGGGAAGGGAGGCATCCTATCGACGCGCTTGTCCTGTCAGTGCGCCGGTTGCTGCGCCGGCGCATTGTGCGCTATAGCCTGGTTGGCGGGCTTGGCATCCCCATCAATATCGTGGCCCTGGCCCTCTTCCTGTCCCTGATGGGCGATGGACTCTTTCCCGTGGCCTCGGCCCTCGCCTTTGAGGTTGGCACGATGGTCAAGTTCGTGCTCAACCAGCTCTATACCTACGGCGATCAGACGGGTCTGCGGAGCTGGGATTGGCTCAGACGCGCGTTCAAAGCACAACTGGCCAGCTTCTCTACGTTCGCGCTACAGTGGGCCATTGCCCAGGGTATCAAGCTCCTCCTGAGCGGACACGGACACCATGGATCCTCCTTTTCCCTCCTGGCGCAGGTTGCCGCCATCGGCATCGTCTTCTTCTACAGCTTCGCGGTCACCGACCGCTTCGTCTTCCGCAGCGTGACCGCGACAAAGGCCACGTCCCTGCCCCCGACATAGCATACTCACCCCGAGAGCGCCACGACGCAGCCTCTTGATCGATGATGCCGATGGCGGCCATGGCCGCGGACCCGGCGTTTCCGCTGCAAGGTCTATAAAGAGAGGTAAGGCAGTGGACCTGCTTCGACGCAGGGTAGGGAGGTCCGGGGTCACGGGCGGATCGCAGGCCCCGCGCCGCCTGGCCTGGGCGTCGCGCATCACGAAGCGCCTCGGCCTGGTGATCGACCCCGGCGCATGGCTCGAGGAGGGGCGGCTACAGCATGGAAGCTGATGCCCGGCTGGTAGGACACGTTGCGGGAATGACCATGGTCAACGCCGTCGCTGTCCCTGGGAAGCGCGGCGTCCCGCTCCCGGCTGTTTGACCGGCGGCTGATAGTGCGCGTTGAGCGTATAGACGCCATTCCGGGCCAGCAGCAGGTCAAGCGCGGCCATGCTCTCCACGGTCAGGCGCAGACGCCGTCGCGCCATGGCCGAGTCGAGTCCCGAGGACTGTAGCAGCGCGGGCAACGTGGCCCGGCCCGCCCGCGCCACCAGGGCCAGCACGCGCTCCACGTAAGCCGCGTCGGCGATCTCGGGGGTCCGCGTCAGCACCTGCGCGGCGACCGTGGCCAGTTGTTCGCGCGACCAGCCACTGGCCGTCATAGCAGCAGACGTGACGTCGGCTCCCCCACGCTTATCTCTGGCCGCCCCTCCGTCCGTCCGCCTCCTCTCCTGACCACGTCCGGGCGGCGCCTGTACCGGTAGACCATGGGCCGCCAGTACGCGGCGCACGACGCGCTCCACGGCGTCGGGGTGCGTGGCGCGCAGGCGCGCCAGCTCACCTGCCAGGTCCGTCGCCAGCTTCTTCGCGTCGATAGGCGCCAGCGCGCTCTGTTCACGCAACCGTGCTCTTTCGGCGCGAAGGCGGCTGCGCAACCACGCCGCCGCGTGTTCGGCGCGCTCGGCGCGCGTCCGCCAGTCCAGGCTCTCGGACGCGGGCCCACGCTCGTATCCCTGCTCCCGCTCGCCCCACTCCTCCTCGTCGTCTTGCGTCCACACATCCCTGGCAGCCGGTTCTCCATCCGCATCGACTGGAGGCGCGGACGCGGCCGTGACGGGCGCCATCGCAGGGAGGGGAAGGTCATCCCCTGCTGCCGAGGCCGGCGCCGATACGGGCAGGGTGATCACGATATGCCCATCGGCGCCCGGCGTCGTCAGGGCGGGCAGGCCGTGCGACGCGCGGTGGGCCAGCAGGCGGGTCCGTCGCAGCAGGCGGCGCGCGGCGTATCCCGCCGCCTCATGCATCGCATGCATGGCGTCACTCCCCTCGAACGCGCGCCGCAACGGGCCGTGGAGACCCGGTGACTCGGGTAGCTCGCGCCTCTCATCGCCGGTGGGGGCGTTCGTGTCTCGGCCGCGCGACCCGTCGGGCCGCCGATCATCGTCTTTCCTGCCCGGCATGGTTACGCCTCGCCCCTATGGTACTGTCGGCTAATAGCAGTTACCATTGATCTGTCGCGCCTGGCCCGCGCCGCCGGCGGCGCTGCCGCACGCCGCACCATACACCGAGATGTTGATCCGCAGGCCGGCTTTGGGGTACAGCGCGCGCAGCGCGTTGAGCGCATCGCTGAACCATTGCTGGCGAATCGCGGCCTGCGCGCCCTGCCAATTGGCGTCGAGCGACCAGACGGTCAGGTGAGCCGAGTAGACCTGTTCCTGGCGATAGACGGTCAGCATCTTCCCGGCGCCGGCGCAGCCCGAGCGAGGATCGTGCGGTTCCAGATCCAGGCTCATATCCACGGAAAAGGGCGTTCCACCGTAGCGTCCGGCGCCGGACGCGCTGGCAAAGGCGATGGCCTGGGTCGCGGCGTCGGGACAATTACCGGCCTTGGTATCGTACCCTAACGTGTCGGCGCTATTGACGGGCGCCTCGGTGGGCCGCGCGGTCGGCTCGGGTGTCGGCGTGGTTCCGACGAGCGTGGCGCTGGGCAAGACCGAGCGCAGCGAACAGCCGCTGAGCAGGGGGAGCAGCAGCAACAGAGCCGCGACGGCGAGGATGCGGATGATCTTTATCACGATGGTTATGCTACCATATCGCGGGCTTCCGGTGACGATTGGAGCTATCGCGAGGATTGGGCCGCCCTTCTATCCATAACACAGCGGGCCTATATCCTGGAATTAGGACCGTGGAGAAACAGCGGACGACGAGGATAAGGGAGTAGCTGATGCAAGGAGGGGATAGCGTTGCGACATTGTTATAGTGGGAGAGATAGAGACCATACTAGTCGTGTCGAGGTAAACCTATGCGCATCCTGAGCCGGATAGAGCGCCTGACGCTGGCCATTGCCGTGGTGGCCAGCGTCGCCTCGGGCATCATCGACCTCACGCACGGCAACGCCATCCTCCTCTTCGTCGTGTCCGGCCTGGCGCTGGCCCTGCTCGCGGCGTTGGTCGGTCAGGCCACCGAACAGCTGGGCACGCGGCTGGGGCCGGGGGCCACGGGCGTGCTGCAGTCGGCGCTGGGCAACCTACCCGAGCTCTTCGTCAGTATCTTCGCCCTGCGGCAGGGACTGGTTACCGTGGTGCAAGCTACCATCGTCGGCTCCGTGCTGGGCAACAGCCTGCTGGTGCTGGGCCTGGCCTTCTTCGTCGGCGGCTGGCGGCATGGGACGCAGCGCTTCGCGGCCGAGACCCCGCGCATGATCTCTTCCTTGACCCTGCTGGCTGTGGCGGCCCTCGCCGTGCCCACACTGGCCGTCGGGCTGCGCACGCCGGCGGGCGCCCACAGCGACGCTCTCAGCATCGCCTGCGCCATCGTGCTGTTCCTCGTCTTCATCGCCAGCATCCCCTTCTCGCTCAACGGCGGACCGCCCAGCGTGACCAGCCCCGATCAGAGCACTTCCACGGCGTGGCCGCTGTGGCTGGCCGTGCTGCTGCTCAGCGTCGCGGGCGTCGCCTCGGTGTTCGTCTCTTCCTGGTTCGTCGACGCGCTGACCCCGGCGATGGGCACGCTGCACCTTTCGGAGGCGTTCACCGGACTGGTCATCGTGGCCATCGTGGGCAACGCCGTCGAGAACGTGGTGGGGGTGCAGTTCGCGGCGCGCAACAAGCCCGACTTCGCCATCAGCGTCATCCTGAACAGCTCGCTGCAGGTCGCGCTGGGCCTCACGCCCATCCTCGTCCTGCTGAGCTTCTTCATCGGCCCCACGCACCTGACGCTGGTGCTGCCGGGCCTGCTCGTCGCCGCGCTGGCGCTGGCCGCCGTGGTCAGCGCCGTCATCACCTACGACGGCGAGTCGACCTGGCTCGAAGGCGCCGCGCTGATAGGTCTCTACGGCATCCTCGCCGCCTCGTTCTGGTGGGGATAGAACCCTCACCCCGGCCCATGCGGATTGGTCTCTCGGCTCCGCGGAGACGGCAGCCCAACCGGCTCTCTCGTGCGCGGGCGAGGGGAGACGCCCTCACCCCCGACTCCTCTCCCACGGTTGGGAGAGGGGATTGGGGGGGTGAGGGTGTTTGTGGTACTCTCATGTTAGAATGAGTACGAGGAGGGCGGGCGCGTCGTTAAGACCGTCCGCCCTCTCTTGCGTTGGTCTTGCTTGCACACCATAGTCAACGGCCACGGCGACCCATGCAACGATGCAGCGGGGGCTGGTAGGTCGAGCGAAAGGGGTACCTTGAGTGGCAGAGGCAGTCGCAACAAACCCGAAAGCGTCGGACGCGCCCAGCTACGTCAAAGCGGATGACCTGCGCGCCTTTGTGCAGGATCTGCTGGTGAAGCTGGATGTGCCCGGGGACGACGCCTATATCACCGCCGATGTGCTGGTCGAGGGTGACCTGCGCGGCGTCGACTCGCACGGCGTGGCCCGCCTGTACAGCTACTACGTGGAGCGCCTGCAAAAGGGCCTCATCGATCCCAGGGCCGCCGTCACGGTGACCCGCGAGACACCGGTCAGCGTGGCCCTGGACGGCGGCAACGGCCTCGGGCAGGTCGTGAGCTACCGCGCCATGACCACGGTCATCGAGAAGGCCGGGCAGTCCGGCATGGCCATGGCCACGGTGCGGCACTCCAACCACTTCGGCATCGCCGGCTACTACGCCATGATGGCACTGAAGCACGACATGATCGGCATGGTCTTCACCAACACCCAGCCCCTGGTGATGCCGCTGTTCGGGCGCCAGATCATGACCGGCACCAACCCCATCGCCGTCGCCGTGCCCTGCGGGACGGAGCGGCCCTGGGTGCTGGACATGGCCACCAGCGTGGTGCCCAAGGGCAAGCTCGAGGTCGCGGCGCGCAAGGGCGTCGAGATGCCGTTCGGCTGGGCCGTGGACCGGGACGGCCTGCCCACCACCGACCCCAACGTCGCCCTCGCCGGAGGCGCGCCGATGCCGCTGGGCGGGACGCGCGAACTGGGCGGCCACAAGGGCTACGACCTGGCCATCTTCGTCGACATCTTCGCCGGCATCCTCTCCGGCGCGAGCTACGGCCCGCACGTCGGCCAGGGCGGCGGCGCGCGCGACATCGGCCACTACTTCATGGCCTTCCGGCCCGACCTGTTCATGGACACGAACGAGTTTAAGTCGCGCATGGATGTGTTCGTGCGCGAGCTCAAGGAGACGCCGCCCTCCCCCGGCGCCGACCGTGTGCTGGTGGCCGGCGAGCCCGAGGACGCGGCCTACGAGCGCTACCTCGCGTCCGGCATCCCGATCCACCCCAAGGTGATGCAGACGCTGGCCGACATGAGCACCCAGGTGGGCGTGCCGCTGCCCCCGCACTCGGCATCGCCCTTAGCCTGAGCCGGTTGCCGGTAGGGGCGTATCGCATACGTCCTGCCAGGCGCCAGGTGTCGGAAGGGACGAGGAGGCTTTGGGA
>JAABUZ0100002940.1_pt1 | contig 26847 bp, 28 predicted proteins | sample 5562091 | NCBI WGS metagenome assembly JAABUZ01 (sample SAMN12813069, study PRJNA571459) | rock metagenome | isolation source: Antarctica rocks | place: Antarctica: Victoria Land, Linnaeus Terrace sud | collected 2015-12-21 | reverse complement strand
CGCGAGATGAGGGGTGGACCCTCATGCTCGGAGGCCGGCGCAACCCGCTCAAGCGCTCGCTCAGATCTCCAGTTGTGCCCTACTTCTCAGGAAGCCCTCCCGCGAGAGCGGGTTCGTCCATGGGTCGGGGGCGGACGTTGCGCTGCACCTCTCCGATGCGATCCCGGCCAGCAATGCCCCGATGAAAGCCGCAATCATGAACGACTCAATCAGCCTTGGCGGAACGTAAGCGCACAGAAGCTGCGTCCCCGAGGACGTGCTCGAGCCAGGACATCACCCCATCGACGTTCAGTTCCTCTGTCGTGTCGACAGCCCGGCACGCCCCAAGTTCCAGAGGCTTCGCGCGCTCCACCAGCGCGATGAGTTCAGGGACGTATTCGAGGCCAGGGTGACCCGCAGACCGTGTCGCGACCCTGGAGCCGTAGCGATCGGCAATGACCGACGCCGGTGCGTGGCACCAGAGTTCGGCCGTGCGCGTCACGCCCGCTACAACCAGGTGCTTCTCGAGAACCTCTCGAGGCTGAAACCCGAACCAGGCGTCGATCACGATGGTCATCGGGTCGGGCCAGTCGCCGATGGCAGAGAAAATGATCTCGTAGCTGGCGCGGCCGAGCTTGCGGTTGTGTTCGCGGTCGCCGACGCCGAAATGCCCGAACATCGGCTGCTTGACCGTATCGAGCGTCATCAGAGGCGCCTGAAGGCGGCTCGCGACCGCGCGGGCAACAGAACTTTTGCCGCTGGCCGGAACACCATTGACGAGGATCGCCGACTTCATGCCTGGAGCCTCATCGCCGTGGGCGACCGTGCGTAGGCCGTGGCTGCGAGAGCAGATCCGATGACGCCCGCATCGTCGCCGAGCCGGGCTGCCTCGACCCTGCACTGGTACCAGGGGGAGACCGCAGGGGCCTGAGCGAGGGCGACCCTGGCAGCCCGGCCCAAGCCGCCGCCGAGAACAACTATATCAGGGGCAACTGCAGCCACCATGCTGTCGATGGCGGAGCGAAGCGGCTGTACCCAGCGTTCCAGTACCCGCGCTGCGACCGGATCGCCCTGCCTGGCAGCACGCAACAGGTCTTCCACCCGGGTGCCGGCCGGTATGGCGGCTTCCGCGATGTAGCGCCCGAGTGCCGTTCCCGAACTCGTCGTCTCCACGCAGCCCCGCCGGCCGCAGTTGCAGAGCTGGCCGCCGGGCTCGACCGTGATGTGCCCCAGCTGTCCGGCCGTCCCGGCCCCGTGCGCCACTTGCCCGTCGAGAGCCACGGCACCCCCAATGCCGGTGCCGATTGTGAACATGACCACATTATCGCAGCCTGCAGCAGCACCGATCGCCATCTCGGCGACGAGCGCCATGCTGCAATCATTGTCGATCGTCACGGGCCTGCTCGAAGCGTCCTCAAGACGCCGGGCGAGATCACGCCCGCTGAGGTCGACATAACCTCCGGACAGCACCTTCCTTTGTCGCGGGTCGACCCGTCCGGGCACGCCGATGCCAATCGCATCGACGGCCGGATCGTCCAGGTCGCGGCAAATTTCGATAATACGCGCAATAACGGCCTCGGGGTCTCTGGTGATCGGCTCTGACCGATGGTCGGCAATCCGGCAACCCTCGCCGACCCTTGCCGCCCGAAGGTTGGTCCCGCCGATATCAACGCCAATTGCTCCGCGCATCGTCGTTTCGACTTAAACCGCTTGCGGGCGGGCAGCCCGATGCTTGGCCACGATCTCCTGAATCTGCCGCAGACGCGGGACCGCGACATTCGTGAGCCGATCGCGTGTCACGGAGCGGTCCAGCGAGATGCAGTCCTTCCAGAGCGCGCGTCCCGCGATGACGCCTGACGCGCCATTCGCCATGGCGATCTCCACCTGGCCAAGGAAGGTTTCGTGGTCGACGCCAGCCGACAGCACGGCCCACGGCACCGCCCCGCACATAGCCGTGATCCTGGCGCAGGACTGCGCGTTCCCTGGGTAGGGAAGCTTTAGCACCTTCGACCCGAGATCGAGGCAGATACGGGCGCCTTCTTCGATCAGCTTCGGAAAGGTGGCCTTATAGTCCTCCTTGCTCTCGCCCGGCAGCGGGTAAGTGAGGAACTCGACCACGAGGAGCATATCCTCCTCGCCAAAATCCGCGATGCAGTTGCGGAGGATATCGATATTCGCAATGTTTGCCGCGGGTCGGTCGGCGCGGATGTACACCATAATTTTCCCGCCCGTGCCGCCAAGCTCGCGGACCCGCCGTGCATCGATCCCCGGCACCAGCTTGGACAACTGATAGCCTTCCGGCGCTGTGTCGAAGCCGGAAGCATCAAGACCGATGAGGAGAGCGGTGTCGCGCGCAAGCGTACCGTTGTCTACGATGTTTGGTACCGCGCATACGGGATCGAGCAGGATGCAAGAGGCTTGGCTGGCCAGATACTGCGTAATGTCAGACTTTGTCTCCCCCAGCATCTTCTCGGTGATGGCGGCTTCCTCGCTCGGCTGCGCGGCCATTATCTTGCGCATGCCGCCCCGTTGATCGGCCGCGATGACCATCATGGCGCCGTCCCGGCCACAAATTTGCTGGTAGCCGCGAAGCTCGGCCGTCGTCATAGGTGTCATGTCTGTTGCCCCTGTTCACATCCGACCGGAAGGCCGGGAAAGATGGCGATGGGTGCTGGCGTACATTGCGTGTCGCACAGATACCGACCGGACATCCGAACGCTGAAACCGCTTTCCATCGCGACCAGCCTCCTGTAATATGTTTCTGAAAGGATTTGCAAGCTGCCGATCGAAGCTCCGCCTGACCTGGGCTCGCGGGCAATTCTCCACACTGTCGCGAAGCTTCACTACGAAGCAGATCTCGCACAGGTCGAGATTGCACGTCGCCTCAACATGTCCACGGCGACTGTGTCGCGCCTGCTGCGTCGCGCGCGCCTTGAAGGCATCGTCAGGATCGAAGTTCGCGATCTGGAAACGCCCGAGGACATCAACAGCATGTTGGTATCTCGCCTGGGGCTGCGCCGCGCTGCCGTGGTCGGCGCAAGTGACACGAACGGCCTCTCCACTCTGGCCGGACCGGTGGGTACTTTCCTCAAGGATGCCGGTCTGGCTCAGGGCGCCGTTCTTGCGATAGGCTGGGGCCGGGCTGTGCGGGACGTCATCGGTGCAGGTCTGCCGCGCCTGCCGGGCGTGATCACCGTACCCGCAACAGGCGGCATGCAGCAGCCCGCATCCCATTTTCAAATCGGCGAATTCGTTCGCCTCGCGGCTGAGCAGACTGGCGGCCTGCCGTGCTTCATTCATGCGCCCTACCTCCTCTCCGAAGAAGCGCGTGAGGGTTTGCTGCGAGATCCTGCGACAGCAAAACAGCTCGCTCTCTGGAACCGGGTGGATGCAGCCATCGTAGGGATCGGCCTGCCGCACGGGGTCGAGCCAGGGCACGGCCGTCTGCAGATCACGCGACACGAACAGGGTCTCGTGAATACGGTGGGCGATGTCATCCGCCATTATTTCGACGATCGGGGCGACCTCGTCCCGTGGGAGGGCGAGAACAGGCTGATCGCGATGTCACCCGATCAACTCCGCGCCACGCCACTCGTGATAGGTGTCGCGGCTTCTCCCCAAAAAGCGACCGCGATCCGGGCAGCGGTCCGCGCGAAACTTGTCAACGCACTCGTCACGGACCTCTCAACGGCACAGGCCATTCTCGACCTCCCATAAAATAGCGTGCAACTTCCATCAGAAATTTGTTGCTGAACGCGATTGTGTTCCATATGTTGTCCAACTGGCGGGTGTGGCGGTGCACAAGATCATGCGCCGGCGCTTAGCGAGGTCACTGCGCTTTAAGCCAAATGCACGGACATTCCTGTCGCAGAGAGCAAGCGGCACGCTGCCGCTCGTTTCCCCTTCGGCTGGATGAGTACGCCCGGAATGCCTGCCGGCGCGGCCGCGTTCCAGGCGAGAGGATGTCGGCGGCGCGTGGTTCAGACTCACAGCGCGGACAGCAGCCACTTGATGGTGTGTTCGAAGGGACGCCCCGTGATCGTGGAGACAGACAGAATATCAACAGGGAGAAAATCAATGGGCTTGCTAAGCAAAATCACTATATCAATTGCAGCGCTTTTAGCCGGCACGGCGCTCGTCAGCGCCGAGACAATCACCGTTGCAACGGTGAACAACGACGACATGATCGTCATGCAGAAGTTGTCTTCCGAGTGGGAAAAGGCCACAGGCAACAAGGTCAATTGGGTCGTTCTTGAGGAAAACACCCTGCGGCAGCGCGTGACTACGGATATCGGCACGCATGGCGGAACTTTCGACGTTGTCACGATCGGGGCCTATGAGACACCGATCTGGGCGAAGCAGGGCTGGCTGACCAAGCTCGATGATTTCGGGACAGACTACGACTATGACGACCTAATCCCTACCGTGCGCAACGGATTGACGGTCAACGGCTCGCTCTATGCGGTTCCCTTTTACGCCGAGAGCTCCTTCACGCTGTACCGCAAGGACCTGTTCGAGCAGGCTGGCCTGAAAATGCCGGAGCAGCCGAAGTGGGATGACATCGCCCAGTTCGCCGACAAGCTGAGCGACAAATCCAAAGATCAGTACGGCATCTGCCTTCGCGGCAAGCCGGGGTGGGGTGAGAATATGGGTCTCATCACCACAATAGCCAACAGCTTCGGTGGCCGCTGGTTCGACGAAAAGTGGAACCCGCAACTCACGACCGAGCCTTGGGAAAAGGCAGCGAAATTCTATGTCGACCTTTTGCGGAAGGATGGACCGCCTGGCGCCCCTTCGAACGGGTTCAACGAGAACCAGGCGTTGTTTGCCGCCGGCCATTGCGCAATCTGGGTAGATGCGACGTCGGCCGCTGGCCGTCTCTATAACAAATCGACCTCGAAAGTTGGCGACGTGCTGGCCTTTGCCCAGCCGCCCATGGAAGTGACCACCAAGGGCGCGGGATGGTTCTGGGCTTGGTCGCTCGCCATTCCTTCCAGCACGAAGCAGGAGGCCGCTGCCAAATCCTTCGTGAAGTGGGCAACTTCGAAGGATTACGTGAAACTCGTGGCGCAGAACTCAGGGTGGGTGGCGGCCCCTCCCGGAACGCGCAAGTCGACCTACGAGAACACCGAGTACCAGAAGGCGGCTCCGTTCGCCGATATGGTCTACAAGTCGCTGATGTCGGCTGACCCGACGAAGCCGACGATGGATCCCGTTCCTTATGTGGGGATCCAGTTCGTCACGATCCCTGAGTTCCAGGGCATCGGCACGACTGTGGGTCAGGACATGGCCGCTGCCGTCTCGGGCCAGAAGAGCGTCGCCGATGCTTTGGCCGAGGGGCAGCGCAGCACCGAACGCACTATGAAGCAGGCCGGCTACCCCAAGTAACCGCATTGCGACAGGGCGGACCGGGAGTAACCCCGGTCCGCATCACCAAGGACTCAAATACATGCTCATTGACCGGTTTCGCCTGGACGGCCGCCGGGCCTTCATCACTGGCGGAGCAACAGGCATCGGGCTTACCGCTGCGCTCGCATTCGCGGAAGCCGGTGCGGACGTGGTTATTGCCGGTCCGGAAGAAGCTGCGCTGACGCGCGCACAGCACGAGTTGGAGTCCAAAGGCTACGCCGTTGCGACAGAGCGCCTGGACATCACGCAATCGGAGGCATGCCAGGAAGCCGCCGATCGCACGAACCGCGACCGGGGCCTCGTCGATATCCTGGTGGCAAATGCTGGGGTGACCTGGCCGGACACCGCTGCCGAAGATCTGACGGACGAGGCCTGGCGTAAGCTGTTCGACGTAAACGTTCATGGGACGTTCTGGACCTGCAGGGCGTTCGGCAGGCATATGCTGGAGCGCAAATCTGGTTCGGTCGTTACGACAGGCTCGATCTCCGGCGTCATCTCGAACAAGCCGCAACGCCAGGCGCACTACAACAGCTCCAAGGCTGCCATCCACCACCTGACCAAGTGCCTCGCCGGCGAATGGGCTACGCGCGGCGTGCGCGTGAACTGCGTCGCGCCGACCTACGTGAACACGTCGATGTCGAACGGCAACGCCAACAAGCCATATTATTTTGGTCCCTGGATGGACTTCACCCCCATGGGACGGATGGTGGAGCCTGAAGAGATCGCGGCCGTCATGCTGTTTCTCGCCTCCGAAGCCTCGAGCGCGATGACGGGCGCGGTTGTGCTGGCGGATGCCGGCTACACCGTTTGGTGATCGTCGCGCCGGCCAGCGGCCGAATGCGGTTCAGTAAAACCAGGAAGAGACATGGGATATGGCAGATAAACTCTCCGGCAAGGTGGCCGTCGTCACGGGTGCCGCTTCAGGCATTGGCTTGGCCACCGCCAAGGCCCTGATGGCGGCTGGCGCGACCGCGGTCATGGTCGACCGCAATGAGGCAGTGCTCAACGAACTGGTTGCCGCGAGCGAAGGCAAGGCGATCGCCCAGGTCACCGATCTACTCGATAGGGCGAACTGTGACGCGATGGTCCCCGAGATCCTGGCCAAGACCGGCCGGATCGATATCCTATACTGCAACGCGGGCACCTACATTGGCGGCGACCTTGTCAACACCACTGCGGAAAGCATCGACCGGATGCTGAATCTTAACGTGAACGCCGTCGTAAAAAACGTTCACGCCGTCCTGCCCCACATGATCGAGCGCAAAAGCGGTGACATCGTCGTCACGTGCTCGTGGGCCGGACATTCCGCCATCAAGCACGAGCCGGTCTACTCCGCCTCGAAATTCGCCGTCATGTGTTTCACCCAGACCACGCGGCGCCAAGTTAGCGAGCACGGCATCCGGGTTCGCAGGTCTCGCCGGGACCTGTCGCTTCCGCGCTCCTCGCGGACTGGCCGGCCGACCGGCTTCAGGCCGCGAAGGATGCTGGCGCAATCATCGATGCATCCGAGGTGGCCGAAGCTGTCCTTTTCATCCTGAGCCGGCCGCGGAATGTCACGATCCATGATGTGATCGTTCTACCGACCAACATGGATGGGTGAGCACCCGTTGCGGTCTCGTCTGCAGCGAGGAGGACCGGCATCGCCATGCTTGACTGGCTTTCGAGAAAGAGTCCCCAGGCGAGCAGGATCACGGTGTTGGCCAGACGGGCGGTCGGCTACCCGGCCCGCTCGGCCTGACGCTCGGTGACGAGCGATATGGGACCGGCGTGTGTTCGCATCCGCAAGCAGGTGCCAACGACCCTGCGCATCAGCACACCCCCCACGCCGTCCAGCGGGTCCGTGGTTTCCGGCATTCGGACGGGCGCCGGAGACGCACCTGCGCGTCGGCGTGCGCCACTGCTGCCATCACGTCGGGTTCGACGTAGAAGATCTGCCTGACCAGATCGTTGATCAGGTTGTTCGAGGTCAGGACCTTGTCGGCCATGTTGCTTCCGTCTACCTTCCATGATGTGGAGCTTATCCTTCGACGGATCGATTTGTGTTGCCATTACGTAATCCCATCGACGGCTTTACTGACTTAGCTGCCGTTGGTGCGCCGATCGGCGCACCTTGTCCCGTGACGGGTGGGATCAACCGGCGGAACCGTGAAGGGTGCCACTTAGCCTGCTTTCGAAAGTGCGTTGGGACGCTTGGCGGCACGTCGCCGGACGGGGATCCTGACCTTACCCACAGCTCTTACCCAACCCCCAGCTGGACCCGAACAGAATGACGCTAAATTAACGAGGTAGCGCATGCCAGCGAGGTTCGAGTCCTTTTCAGGGCAACATCTAGGTTCGGCATAACAGTGCAGCGATCAACCTGCCAGAAAGGGTCGGCTGCAGGCGGCTGGCTAACGGCGAGGAAGGGTGGAGAGCGGAACGGCGGTCATGGGGCTTGGTGATCGTCAGAGCGGACCTTCCCCCTTTTGATATCACCGTCGTGACCGTTCTGCCGGAAGAGGTGCTGCGGAAGAGGCTCACGGCGCGGTGGAACGGCTATGGCGTGGTGCCAGGGGAGGTGACGGCAAAGGTCGAAGGCAACGACCTCCCGCACGGGTGCTATGTGCGAGTGCCGACTAACGAGGGCGCCGGTACCGCCGGCGGGCGCCCACCGTTCACGCGCCCTCGTAGATTGCACCGATGACAACAACCTGCGCGAGCATCACATGCGGATCTGGAGCTTGACATCGCTGGGCCGGCCCTCGGCTGCGCGCTCGAAGGCCGCGACGCTGTCCTCGAACGGGAAGGTCTCGGTGACGAGCGGCTTCAGGTCCACCTTGCCCGACGCGATCATGGCGACCGCCCGGTCGAACACGTTGGCGTAGCGGAACACCGTCTCGATGCGGATCTCCTTGGCGGCGACCGAGGACACGTCGAGCCGCACGGGCTCAACCGGCATGCCTATCAGCACGAGGCAGCCGCCAGGCCTGAGCAGCCGCTCGACGCCCTCGTAGGCCTTGGGCGCGCCGCTCGCCTCGAGTACAACGTCCGCGCCCCAGCCGTCGGTAGCCTTTGCGACCGCTGCCTCGAGCGACGCTTCGCGCAGGTCGACGGCCTCGACCCCGGGATAGCGGGCCGCGACCGCCAGCTTGGCGGGCTGGAAGTCCGACACGATCGCGCGCGAACACCCGGCCGCCAGTGCGGCCAGCGCCGTCATGATGCCGATCGGCCCCGCGCCCGTCACCACGGCCGTGTCGCCGGGCTGGACGCGCGCCTTGGTGGCGGCCTGCAGGCCCACCGCGAAGGGCTCTACCATGGCGGCCTCGGCGAAGGAGACCGCGTCCGGCAGCTTAAACGTGAACGCGGCGGGATGGACCACCTCAGCGGTCAACACGCCGTGCACGGGCGGGGTCGCCCAGAAGGTGACAGAGGGGTCGACATTGTAGAGCCCAAGTCTGGAGACGCGCGAGTGGAGGTCCGGCACCCCCGGCTCCATGCAGACGCGGTCGCCGACAGCGAGCCCCTTCACGCCCTCGCCGACCTCGACCACCGTTCCCGCGGCCTCGTGGCCGAGCACCATGGGCGCGTCGACCACGAAGGAGCCGATGCGACCGTGCGTGTAGTAATGCACGTCGCTGCCGCAGATCCCCACCGTGTGGATTCGGACGCGGACGTCGCCGGGCCCGACTGCGAGTGGCAGGTCGATGTCGCGGAGCTTGAGTTCGTGCTGGCGTTCGAGGACGAGGGCGCGCATGGGGCGTCTCCTTCAGTTGATCAGAAATCCGCCGTCGACCGGCAGGTCGATCCCGTTCACCATTACGGCGGCGTCGGAGAGCAGAAACGCGATGGCGGCCGCGACCTCGCCCGGCTCGACGAAGCGCCCGAGCGGGATGCGATTCAGCATCGGCGTGGACTTGGCGGGGTCGCTCCAGGCCTTCTCGGCCATCGGCGTCAGCGTCACGACGGGATGGACGCCGTTGACCCGGATGCCGCGGCGGCCGAGCTCGTTCGCCATGACGCGCGTGAGGCCGTCAAGCGCGCCCTTAGATGCGCAGTAGGCCGCGTGGTCGGCGAAGCCGATGAACGACGACAGCGACGACACGTTGACGATGGCTCCCCGTCCCGCGCGCTCCAGGAGCGCGCGGGCGAAGACCTGCGCCACGATCATCGGAGCGCGGCAATTCACCGCCATGATGTGGTCGAAGGTCTTGACGGAGAGATCGAGGAAGCTGTCGAGCTCGGTGGTGCCGGCGCAGTTGACGAGGAGGTCGGCGGGAAGGGCGGCCTCGGCTGCCGCCCGGGTCGCGTCGGCATCGGCGAAATCGACCCCGATCGTGCGGCAGCCGATCTCGGCGGTGAGTCTCGCGAGGTCGTCCGGCGAGCGCGACAGGGCCACCACGGCGGCCCCGCGCGCGTTCAGATAAAGCGCCGTGGCGCGGCCGATGCCCTTGCCGGCACCCGTGACGATGATCGTGCGGCTCGAAAAGTCCATGGCGCCCTCCTCAGATGGCCCGGCCATCGGCGCCGAAGGCGTAGGCCCGCGCAGCGTCGAAATGCACCGCGAAGGGCACGCCCTTCCCGAGCGGGTGGCGGCCGGGCGCTTGCAGGCTGAGCGTCTCGCCGGCCGGGGTCTGGCCGTGGATCACCGTCGAGCCGCCGAGACTCTCGGTCAGGTCGGCCCGGAGCGCGATGCCGTTCGGCCCCTCGCCGAAGGCGAGGTGCTCGGGCCGAAGTCCGAGCAGAACCTCGGCGCCGGCCGTGGGCACGGCGGCTCCGCGGCGCGGCGCAACCCGGACCGGCGTCGCTAGGGCCGGATGGGAGAGCAGCAGGCTACCCGCCTCCGTCCCGGCCACCCGCGCGTTGAGAAAGTTCATTTTCGGGGCGCCGATGAACCCCGCCACGAAGGTGTTGGCCGGTCGGTCGTAGAGCTCCTCGGGCGAGCCGACCTGCTCGACGCGCCCGGCCCGCAGCACCACGATACGCTCGGCTAGCGTCATGGCCTCGACCTGGTCGTGGGTGACGTAGACCATTGTGACGCCGAGGTCCCGGTGCAGGCGGGCGATCTCGACGCGCATCTGCGAGCGTAGCTCTGCGTCTAGGTTGGACAGCGGCTCGTCGAACAGGAATAGCTTGGGGTGGCGCACGATGGCGCGGCCGATGGCAACGCGCTGACGCTGGCCGCCGGATAGCTGGCGCGGGCGACGGTCGAGCAGCGGGCCAATCTGCAGGATGCGCGCCGCCTCGGCCACCTGCTGCTCGATCTCGGGCTTCGGCACCTTGGACATCTTGAGCCCGAAGGCGATGTTGTCGCGCACGCTCATGTGCGGAAACAGCGCGTAGCTCTGGAACACCATGGACACTTTCCGCCGCGCCGGCTCGGTGCCGGTGACGCAGACGCCGTCGATGTAGACGTCGCCTGCCGATACCTCTTCAAGCCCCGCGATCATGCGCAGCAGCGTCGACTTCCCGCAGCCGGACGGCCCGACGAAGACCACGAACTCGCCCTCGCGGGCGGCGATGTCGACCCCGTGCACGACGCCGACCGTGCCGTAGCGTTTCTCGACGCCCCGCAATTCAAGGTAGCTCCTACCCTCCGCCCCGGCGCTCATTTGGTGGCTCCCATCGTCAATCCTCGCACCATGTGGCGGGACACGAGCAGCGCGAAGATCGTAACGGGCAGCACGATGACGGTGCCGGTGGCCATGATCTTTCCCCAGGGCAGTTCGTAGCCCGACATGAAGCTTGTCGCGACGACGGGCGCGGTCTGGCTGTCACGGCGCGTCAGCACGAGCGCGTAGAGCAGTTCGTTCCAGGAAAAGATGAAGCCGAAGATAGCCGAGACCGCGAGGCCTGGCACTCCAAGTGGCAGGTAGATGCGCCAGAAGATCGTGAACTGGCTCGCGCCTTCGAGCCGCGCCGCCTCCTCGAGCTCCTTCGGAATCGAGCGGAACTGGTCTGTGGCGATCCAGATCACGAGCGGCAGGATGAAGGTGATGTAGACCAGCACCAGCACGAGGCGGGTGTCGAGCAGGCCGAGGTTGCGCGCCAGGATGTAGACCGGCAATGCCAGCACGATCGGGCTGATGAAGCGATTCGAGATGAACCAGAACCACAGGTCCCTCTTGCCGCGGAAGTCGTAGCGGGCCAGCGCGAAGGCGGCCGGGGCGCCGAGCGTGACCGAGAGTGCGGTCGACGACACCGCCACGATCAGGGAGTTCAGGATCGCGCCCGTGACTTTGCTGTCCGAGAACACCTCCGCGTAGTTTCCGAGCGTCGGCGTGAACAGCCACACCGGGGGCGAGGCCAGGAGGTCGGCCTGCGTCTTGAAGGACGACGACACCATCCAGTAGGTCGGGAAGATCGTGGCGGCGAAGACGATAAGGAGGCCGAGGGCGCGCAGGGCGCGCGCGAGGGCGCGGGACCGCATCACTCGATCTCCCGATAGAAAAAGCGGATATAAAGCCGCGCCAGCAGGATCGTCAGCATCAGGAGCAGCAGCGCCTGGGCCGAGGCGATGCCGAGGTCGAAGACGCGGAAGCCGACGCGCTGGATGTAGATGGAGATGAGCTCGGTCGCGGCGCCCGGGCCGCCGCGCGTCATGGTGAAGACGACGTCGAACAGCTTGAGGACGTCGGCCGAGCGCAGGATCAGCATGGCGGTGAAGCCGGGCAGGAGGTAGGGCAGCTGAACGTGGCGCAGCAGGGCCCAGCGGCTGCCCGTCTCGAGCTCCGCCGCCTCCTCGATCTCGGGCGGCACCATCGAGAGCCCCGACAGGAAGATCAGCGCGCAGAAGGGTGTCCACTGCCACACGTCCATGATGCAGATGGCTACGAAAGCGCCGTCTACGTCGCCGAGCCAGTCGAAGGACGGCAGGCTGACCGCATTGAGCAGGCCGTTCGCGATGCCGAAATCGCGGTTGAAGATCAGCCGCCCGAGCAGGCCCACCACGGCGTATGTGGTGGCGAGCGGGATCACCAGCGCCACGCGGGTGAGAGCCCGGAGCGCGTCGACCCCCGGCCGGTGCAGCAGCAGAGCCACGCCGAGCCCGATCGCGACCTCGAAGGGGACCGAACAGGCGAAGAACAGGCTGGTGCGGCCGAGCGTCTGCCAGAAGGTCGGGTCGGACAGGACCTGCGCGTAGTTGCTCAATCCCACGAAGGGGAAGCCCTCGCGCACGCGGGCGATATTGTACTGGCGCAGCGATGTGACGAGCGCGAACAGCGTGGGGTAGACGCCGATGGCGGCGAGCGCCGCCACGGCGGGCAGGAGGAACCAAAAGGGCGTCCACCGGCCGAGTCCCAAACGTGATCTTCTGGGCGTCGATGGAACTGCGACGTCGGCCAAGGCGGGCCTCGCGAAAAGCGGATGGATTTAACGGCCAGCGACGGCCGAAATCGCCGCGGACCGCGAGGTTCAGGTTCAGGTCACTGCAACGGCTTTTTCTTGCCCGCGTAGTAACCCTCCTTTTGCAGGATGGCCTCCATGCGCGTGCCGATGTCCTTCGAGCCCTGCTCAACCGACACCTCGCCCAGCATCATCTTCGAGCCGAACTCGGCGACGATTTCCGAGATCGCCGGCCACGCCGGGAAGCGGGGGCGGAACTCCGGCACGCCGTGCTGCCAGGAGGCCACCATGGGCTCCACGAACGTGTACTTCGCCTTGATCTCGGGGTCGTCGTAGACCGCGGCCCGGCCTGACACGCCGCCGGCCTCCACGTAGGGTTTGGCGATGGCGTCCGATGTGGCCCACTGGATGAAGATCCAGGCGGCCTTCTGCTCCTTCTCGGGTGCTTGGGACGCGACCGCGAGGCTGAAGCCGCCGAGCGCCGGCAGGCGGCCGGCAGTACCCGCGGGCTCGGGCGCGACCCCGAGGCAAGCACCGAGCTTGGACGTCTTCGGGTCGGTCAGCGTCGAGTAGAAGGCCGACCACTCGGTGATCATAGCCACTTGGCCCTGGGCGAGCCCGTTGACGGATTCGGCGTGGTCCCAGGAAACGACGCCTGGCGGCATGTATTTGACGAGGTTCTGGCGGAAGTTCAGCCCCTTCTGGCTGTCCGGGCTCAGGAGGTTCGAGTGGAAGCTCTTATCGAGCAGCGAGCCGCCAAAGGGCCACAGGAAACGCATGAAGCTGTCGGCGGACTGGGTCTCGCCGCGGGCCGACTGCAGCGCGTAGGCGTATTGCTTCTTGGCGGGGTCGGTCAGCTTCGGCGCGTAGGTGGAGGCGAGTTCGTCCCAGGTCGCCGGGGGCTTGTCGAAACCGGCGTCCTTCAGCATGCACTTATTATAGAAGAGCAGGCCCGAGTAGTTGTCGAACGGCAGGCCGTAGGTGGTGCCGCCCCAGGTGCCGAAGGCGTCGAGCAGCAGCGGGAAGAACCCTTTGAGGTTCAGGTTCGGGTCAGTGATCGCGCTGTCCCCCTTGAACTTGTCGATCGGCAGGATCCAGCCGTTCTCTGCGAACTCCCCGAGCCAGACGAGGTCGACGAGCGCGATCGACAGGTCGCCCTGGCCCGTGAAGTTAAGAACTTCCTTCTCGCGGGTGTTCTCGTAAGGGACGATTTCGTAATCGACCTTGATGCCGGTCTGCTTCTCAAACTCGGGTAGGAGCTTGATGATGGCGCGGTATCCCGGCCGGTCGAGAAAGACGACGTGGAGGTCCGTCCCCTTGTAGGGCGCCGCCGCCTTGGCGATGTCCCAAGTCTCGGCGCGGGCCGCCTGCCCCCCGCACAGCGACGCGCCCAGCATCAGCGCGGCGGCGCTGACGGTGTTACGTAAAACGCCCATCGTTTCCTCCGTCGGATCCGTCCCCGTTCGGTCGGCCCGAACGCAGATTACGGGGCCGAGCCGCGGGAGCTAGTGGCTTTCAAGCGCTCAACTGATGATCTCTAGCGTTGTGCACTGCGGCGAGCACCGCGATGATCGGGGCGAAGCGCAGGATCGTACCGGGGGCTTCCCCCGCCTCGAAGCAGCCTTCAGCGGGCCAGCGCCCCGCGCCGATTGCGAGCGAGTCGGCGGTAGGACGAGGGCGTCAGCCCGCGTTGGAGCCGAAAGGTGCGGTTGAAGTTGGACAGGTTGCGGTAGCCGACCTCGAAGCAGATCTCCATTATCGTCAGGTCGGTCTCCGACAGGAGCTTGCAGGCGTGGCCGATCCTCAGCTGCGCGACATAGTCTGTGAAGTCGTTTCCGGCGTTTTTCTTGAAGAAACGCGAGCACGCCCACTCGCTCATGCCGAGATGCGCGGCGAGGTCGCTCAGGCGGATGTCGGCGCTGGCGTTCTGCACCACGAAGGCGAGGGCCGCGCCCATGGTGTCCAGGCTCCGGCGGTCAGTCGCGGGCACGAATCCTTCCGAGGACAGCACCCGCCGCTCGCGGCTCGCGCTCAAGACCACGAGGAGCTGTATGAACAGCGCTAGCCGCTCCAGTCCCTCGACGGTGCCCATCCCTTCCAGGAGTTCGGCACCCCGGCGCCGCGTCTCGCCGCTGAAGGCGAGGCCGCGGGCCGCCTCCGCGAGCATTCCCTCGACCTCGGCGAGTTCCGGCAGGGCTGCGGCGGCGCTGCGCAGCCGGTCCGGATGAAACTGGACGACGATGTCGCGGCCTTGGATGACCTCGCCACGGGGCATGGGCGTGACCCAGTCATGCGGAAGGCCGCCGCCGACCACCGCGAGGTGGCCGGGCTCGAAAGCGCCGACGTGGTCGCCCACTAGCGCGACGCCCGAGGCCGAACGGACGAGGTGGATTTCGATTTCGGGGTGCGTGTTCCAGACGTTGCGCTCCCACGGATAATCGTCGCAGCGCCAAAGGAACGTCTCGTTCTCGGCCACCAGCACCCGCTCGAAGACGGGCGTCGATGCCGCCCCAAGAAGCCGTCGCGGCGCGGGAGCGTGGGTCACGGCGCGATCCGGTGCTTCGGACGGGCGGCGTCCTCAACGCCCGCGAGGTCGAGCGCGCGGTCGTAGCTCATGTCGCGCATCTGCTCCAGAAACAGCTTCACGTGGTGCATGCCAGCCTCGAGGACCAGAACGGCGCTCATTCGAGATTGGTGTGGTTAGCCCGCATGGCCTCGGAGGAAACGACGAGCCGGGCCTTTTACCTCAGCACCATCACTTCGAAAAGGACGAAGGGTCCGCCCTTGAGGACGGAGTCCATCGGCAGCGTCGCGGCGGTGGGGCCGCGGTCGTCCACCCTGGTTTGAGCGGGCAGGACCAGTACGCCGTCAGGCCATGTGCGGCACGCGGCCGTCGGGCTGGGCCGTGACGACCAGCACGCGGGCGCCGGCCACCTCTGCTACTCCGGCCAGCGCAACGGTGGTGGAGATCTCGCCCGGACCGCTCGGCAGTCTGCAACCCCTTCACGACGGCTTTGTCCACCGCGGCGTCGACCACGGCTTTCGGCTTGTAGAAGCGGATGGCAATGACCATGACGGCGACGACGAGGCAGGTCGGAACCAGCATCTCGAGGCGGAGCGAGCTTTGCAAAGCCCGGAGCACCCTCGGGGGCCTGAGCGACCCAAAGTTTAAGCGTGTCGCGATCGTCAACGCTGTCATCGCTCGATCGTCCTGGTCAAACTTGCGCCACCTGGGGTAGCTCGGGACGAAACCCGACGCGACCTGTTCGCTCAGATCGAAGGCTCCTACCATCGGCAGCCCATCCACTCGGCTTCCGGTTACATCACGCCAGAGCAAGCCCAAACGAACCCGAGCTAAACCCCCCGTGTCCGCGGAACCGGCGGAGGATCGCCCCGGTGTCCACGAAGTCGAGGGACTATCAGCAGTTTCTGTCCGGCTGTTCCGGATCGAAGCGTCACAGAACCTTGTCGAGGAACGCCCGGGTCCGAGCGTCGCTGGGATTGCCGAACAGCTCAACTGGTGGCCCGTGCTCCACGATTAGGCCGCCATCGGTGAAGTAGACGTGATCGGCGGCTTCCCGCGCGAAGCCCATCTCGTGGGTGACCAGGATGCACGTCACGCCGTCCTCCGCCACCTTGCGGACCGCAGCCAGCACCTCTTTGACCATTTCGGGGTCGAGGGCTGCCGTGACCTCGTCGAACAGGATCACCTCGGGCTCCATGCAAAGCGCCCGCGCGATGGCGACGCGCTGCTGTTGGCCACCCGACAGTTCCCCCGGGTAGCTGGCCGCCTTGTCGGGCACATGCATCTCGGCGAGGAGCCGTCTCGCCCGCTCCTCCACATCCCGACGGGCTTGGCGCAGCACCTGGATGGGTGCCATGGCAACGTTTTCCAGGACCGTCTTGTGGGGAAACAGGTTGTACTGCTGGAACACCATGCCGACACGGTGGCGCAATGCGACCTTGTCGACTCCGGGCGACGTGACCTCGACGCCGCCCACGTGAATGGTTCCGCTCGTCACCGGCGTCAGCCCGTTGATGGTTCGGAGGGCCGTAGACTTGCCCGAGCCCGACGGGCCTATGATGGCCACAACCTCGCCGCGCGCGACTGACATGTCGATGCCCTTCAGCACGTCGACGACGCCGAAGCTCTTCCTAACGCCATCGAGCTTGACGAGGGGGCCAGCGTCTCCTTCAGCCAACATAGGACCGCTTTCAGGACCGGGTGAAACGACGCTCGGCCGATCGGCTGAGACGCGAGATCGGGTAGCTATAGACGAAGAACAGCACCAGGAGAGCGCCGTACATCGGCATCAGCAGTTCGGACCGCGTCTCCGCCTGGAGGGCCGCCTGGGTCCGGCTCAGGGCCTCCTCGACGCCGACGATTGAGGCGAGCGGCGTCGCCGTGATAAGGAGCGCGTAAAGATTCATCCAGGGCGGCAGCATGCGGGCCACGCATTGGGGCAGTATGATGCGCATCAGCGTCGCGCCACGCCCGTAACCTAGCGCCTCCGCGGCCTCCCACTGCCCCGAGGGCACGGAACCCACGGCGCCGCGCACGATTTCGGAGACGTTCGCGGCGACCGGAACGGTGAAGCCGATCGTAGCGCGCGACCAACTCGGCAACGTCACCGTCATGCCGAAGAGCTTGACCGTGTAGGGTAGCAGGAAGATGCAGTAGAATAGCAGCACGAGCCAGGGCGCATTGCGGAACATCTGGGTGACGACGCGCGACGGCAACCGCGCCGCCCCGCGCCGCGCTATCTGCCCGGCTCCGAGGGCCACGCCGAGCGTCGTGCCGAGGAGGATCGCGATCGCGCTCATCAGGACATTGAGGAGGAAGCCTTGCAGGACGAAGGGGGTCCACCTTAGGATCGTCTCGCCGATGGCCGATGCCGACATGGTCCGCCCCGCTCAGTTGGCGCCGAAGCCGGGCAGGCGCAGGGCGCGCTGTAGGGCCGCGATGCCCCAGACCACGACGCCGGTGAGCAGCAGGTAGGCCACCAGGATCACGTTCATCATCTCGAAGGTGTTAAGGCTGTCGGACCAGATCTGGTTCGACACGTAGAGCAACTCGCTGACCCCGATGGCATAGGCCACGGTGGTGGATTTGGTGAGATCGACGAGGTTGTTGGCCAGCGACGCGAAGGAGAAGCGCAAGCCTAGCGGCAGGATGATATGGCGCAGAGCTTGGGTCGGCGTGTAGCCCAGCGCCAGCGCGGCCTCCTCATAGGAGGCGTTGACGGCGCCGAGCCCCGCGCGGAAGCTTTCGACGTTGAAGGCGCCGGCATAGAGCGACAGCGAGACGATCGCCCAGGCAAAATTGCCGACGAGCGGCACCGGGAGGCCGATGGCGGAGCGGCCCGCCGGGAGGACCGAGCTCAGGCCGAAGTAGAAGAAATACATCTGAATGAGCAGCGGCGTATTGCGGATCACCGCCACATAGCCCTTCACCAGCATGGCCGCCGGCCCCTTGGAGAGCCGCAGGACGACGGCGCCGATGAGGCCGATGATCACGCTGAAGGCGATGCACAGGACCACCAGTTCCGTGGTCGTCGCGATGCCGGTCGCGAACCGGTCGAAGTCGAATCCGTCGTAGAAGATCGTGAGATTGATCCCGAACCTCGCCTTTAAGGCGAGGAAGAAACTCCTGACGACCTCTACCATGGGTCCGCGACTCCTCGGGGCGTCAAGGTTCAGTTCGTGTCCGGCATGAAGTCCTTCATCTCCGCGTGCATTTTGACGAGGTAGGCGGAGGCTGCGACGCCATTGGCGTGCTCCACCTTCAGCAACTCGCCCGAGCGGTGCCAGTCGTAGATAGCGCCGGAGACGAACAGCCCCCAGGGTTTGTGGAGGTCATCGAGCCGGACCGCCATGGACCAGGGCGTATCGTCTTGGGTCGGTAGCGGCATGGCGTAATCGGACCATTGGCTCGCGTCGGCGAGCTGTGCATTGGCGAGGTTGTCGTCCTCCAAGATGCCGATACACCGGCCCTGCTTGAGAGCGCTGTCCACCTCGGCCTCGCCCGAGAACGCCAGAGTCTTGATGCCGAACTTCTCCGAGGCGGGCTTGTTGTACCAAGCCCCCTGGAGCGCGCAGACGGTCTGACCGGAGAGCTGGTCCCAGGTCTTGACCGTCGCGACCTTGGGCAGGATGACGTTGTAGCCCGACGCATAATAGTTCGGATGGATCATGCCGACGATCTTGCGGCGGTCGGCGGTGTCGGACGCGGAGGCGATCATCAGGTCGATTTGCCCCTGCGCAAGAAATTCGAAGCGATTGGCCGAGTTCACCTTCACGAACTCCACCTTGGCGCCAAGGACCTTGCCGAGCTCCTCGGCGAGATCGACCTCGATGCCGGCGAACTTGCCGCTCGGATCGCGATAGGACCACGGCTTATAGTCATCCTTGGTGCCGACCTTGAGGACCTTGGTGGTCAGGATCCGGCACAGCGTGTCCTCGGTGCAGGACGCGGGATCGGCGCTGGCCTGGTCCATCGCGCTGAGGCCGCAGGCCAGAACGAAGGCGATGGACCGGAGATTTCTCAACATGGCAGGGTTCCTTTGACGTTGGGAGCACGTCCCGAAGGGGAGCGCGAGACGGAGGATGGGATCAGTCGGCGCCGGCGTTCCGGCCGATGCTGGGTTCGGAGAAGCGCTCGAGACGGAAGGGCGCGAGGTCGATCGGGCTCATCCCCGTGGCGATCTCTTCGGCGAGGGCGAAGCCGATCCCGGCTGAATGCTTGAAGCCGTGGCCTGAGCAGGCCGACACCACCGTGATGCGCTCCCCCTCCGTATGCCGGTCGATGATGAAGCCCCGGTCCGGCGTAACGGTGTAGAGGCAGGTCGCAGCCTTTACGGCCCTGGGCGTGACCCCGGCGACCCGGCCCCGGACGTGGGTGTCAAACATCGCGCGTGACTCCGAAGGGGTCACATCACGATCGACCTGCTCGGCCGTCGTTGTATCGAAATATTGCTCGGTCGCAACCTTGACCCGCTGGTCTCCGGGCAGCGGCGGGAAGCCGTAGAGGTAATCGACGTCACTGGCGCCGTGCATCCAGATAAAGACCGGCGGACGTTCGCCGAAGTCGGCTCGGGGCTCGGTCTCGAACCAGTGGAGAACCTGACGGCTCACGGCCAGCAGCCGATCGAAGGGCGGCCCCAGCAGCGCGCCCGTCCAGGCGCCGGCGGACACGACCGCGCGAGCGGCGCAGATGAGCCCCGACGACGTCTCGACCTCGACGTGGTCGCCGACCTGGCGAAGGGCGCGGACATCGGTGCCGTTGCGGATCGCGGCGCCGTTTTGTTCGGCCAGCCGCAATTGAGCCGCGATGCAACGCTCCGGGACGACGTAGCCACCGCCGGGCTCGTAATAGCCCCTGAGGTTGTCGGTGACGCCCACGAAATGCGGAAAGCGCCGCCTAATCTGGCGGCCCTCCAGGACTTCATGCGGGATCCCGAAGGCGGTGGCGGTTTCCAGCGAGCGCGCGACGAAATCCGGCTTCCCATGGTGCGATGTCGGCGCACCGCCCGGCGCCATAATGAGGGCGCCGCAAGCGGTAAGGAGCGTGTCGCCCGTTGCGGCCTCGACCTCTCGCCAGATCCTGTGGGAAGCCAGGACCAGCGGGACGTAGGCTGCCCCTTCGCCGACCGCCTGCCGGGTGATCCGCGACTCGCCGTGGCTGGACCCGAGGCTATGAGGCGGTGCGAAGCGATCGACGCCCATGGCCTTGATGCCACGCCGGGCGAGTTGGTACAATACGGCACTGCCCACCGCACCGAGGCCGATGACGACGATTTCGGCATCTATTGCGGAATTGTAAGCCATTCGCTCACCAGATGAACAGTCTTGAGGAATGGTCACAGGACGCAGCTCGACCGGCAAGATACATTCGTCACATAAAGCGAAAATAATACTGATGATGAATCGCGTCACTGATGTGGCCTGACCTTCGCACACTTGAGATCGCCGCGGCGGTTCGCGAGCGGTATGTGGTCGGAGTCGACATCATCCTCGCCGGAATTCAAAGCGTCCGACGATCGCGCGGCAGCGACGATCTTCGCACTGATGTCCCCACGCCTCGGTTTGGCGCGGAGCGACGATCGTTTTGGACTCCCGAACGTCCGTTGTTGAGCTGGTCGACTGGGCTGTTCAACGACCTACATGGGTCGCGAACGGCCATGGCCGCCGGTGCGGGAGAGGTCAGCCAATCCCGAGTCCCCGGTGACGGCCGAAACGCCAGTCCACACCACCTCCGGGCAGCACCAACCCCGATACCTGCCGCCCGAGATGCTCTTCCAGCGCCGGTTTCCACGGCACCAGTTCGAAGCCAAGCCCATTGTCGATCATCGCGAACCGGCCGGAGGCGAGTTGCACACGCTGGCGATAGACGCCAGCGATATGCTCGCCCTCGGCTGCGGTCTGACGCGGCAGCTTCGTCTCGGCCGAGAGTCTCCCCGCTGCCGCGTCGAGCTCCTGCCGGCGGAGCGTGTCGAGCAGGTCGCGCGCGAACACTGCCCGTTGTCCCTGCCGCCTTGCCAGTCCTTGAGCGGCGAGGTTTTCGGTCCGTCGTTCGAGTGCTTCGCGCACCTCTGCCCCGAACCCGCCGCCCGCGAGCGGAGCGGGCTCGCGCGCGAGCAGCGTGCGATCAAGCCAGGTTGCGCCGGCCGAGCCGATCTGTGCTTCGAGCGGCAAGTCCGAGCGGACCGCCAGGCTTAGGCGCCGATGCCCATCGTCGCCGGTAAACGGCCGGGCTTCCACGATGGCCCCGACGGTCGCATCCCCGGTCGCCTCCAGGCTGCGGAACCGAAGATGATGCGAGCACCCGTCCACGCCCTCGATCACGACGTAGACCGATCCCTTCAACTCGTCGTGCAGCCCTCGGTCGGCGAGCCGGCCGAGCACTGCGGGCGCGTCCTCCCCGTGGATGGCGAAGCCGCCCGTGCCGGGCTCACGGCCTGCCCGGCTCAGCGCCCGGTGCATGGTCCGGATGATGTCGCCACGGTCGCCCAGGGCGCGCAGCGTCGTCTCGACGTCGGGCTTGAGCGTCCACTGCGCGGGTCCGACCGGCTCGGCCATGCCTAGCCGCTCCAGTGCCTGCGCGCGTCCGATCATCAACCGCCTCAGCTCCGCGTCGGGATGCGCCGGCGCTCCCGGCCGAAGGTCCACGACACCTCCGCCATCGTCCGCGGCTGCCCGCAGCGCCCGGTCGAGCCCGGTCCAGCGCTCGGCTCCGACCTCCCGTTCCAGGCCCGAGCGGATCGCCTGCTCGGAGCGCGGCCCGAGTTCCAGCCCGACGAGTTCCTCAGCGCGGGTGCGAAGGCCGCGGCTGATGTACTCGCGGCTGATGACGAGATCGGCCCCGTCCTGGTCGACGCCGCGGGCCAGCACATGTACATGCGGCTGGTCGGTGTTCCAGTGGTCGACCGCCACCCAGTCGATCCTCGTGCCGAGGTCGCGCTCAGCGCGGGCCATGAGGTCGCGGGTGAAGGCGCGCAGATCGGCCATCTCGGGCGCATCCTCGGGCGAGACGATGAAGCGGAAGTGGTGGCGGTCGCCGTCGCACCGCTGCCCGAATGCGCCCACGTCGGCCGCGTCGGCGCGAGCGTCGAACATGCGGGCGTCCCCCCCGTCCTGGGTGACGCCTTCACGCTGAAGGTAGCTGAGATGCTTGGCGAGCGGTGCCGAGCGGAAGCGGCTCCCGCGGTGGCGCACGACCCGCGCCTTGATCACCACGCGGCGGTGAGGCGAGCGTAGCGCCATCGCTGCCGCTGCTGCGCGGCCTCGCCCGAAGCCGGATCCGCTCCGGCGAGCGCCGGATCCGAGCCCGGGGCCGGTGTGCCCGGCCTTGCGGGCGGCGCGCATCACCTGGCCGACAAAGCTCCGCGGCCTGCCGCCGCCGCGGCCGCCGTCCCGGACCCGTCCGGGGCGGACGCGCAGCTCGTCGTCGCGGGCCGTCACGGGGCCGCCCCGGGCGGCACAGGCCGAGTGCTGGCGCCTAACCCGCTGATCGTCTTTCTGTTCTCGCGATCGCTGCCAGCCGGTGTCGCCGGTTGTCTGGCGGTGCGGGTCGACGCAAGTCGCTGATTATGCTCGGAACGTTCTCCACCCAAACACCCGCGGCTGGCAGCCGTTTTATCTCGCCCTCTCTCCCCCGTTCCTGCCCATCGTGCCTCCTTCCCGGCCAAACTCCCGCCAGAGCATCCCAAAGCCGACCCAGGCTTCCCAGCACTCATGGACGCTCTCCTGCACCGGTTCGACGAGCGAACAGCAAGTCCGAGGACGGTATCAGTGCAACGGAAGCATCTGGCCGCGCGCGATTCGATTGCCTTCGACCCGCAGCTCTACGACCCGCCTGCGATTCGCCCGACGGTGCGTCCGTTTCGAGCGACTGCGGTACGAAGAACTCGACTGGACGCCCGATAAAGGTGGCGTTGGCGACAATGATGCGTGCCACCCGCTGCTGCTCGGCCGCGCTTTGGGGTGGCGTTGTGGTGCCGCTGAGTATGGCGAAGATCGGCGCGATGATCGGCATCGGTTTGACCGCGCGGTCGCTGAACGCCGGCCAGGGAGTGACGTTGCCGCCGACCACGGGACCGAGTCGTGCGATGTAGCGGAGGGTCTCGTCTGGCAGCGGTCGCCTGCCGGACAGATAGTCTTCCCAGCGTCCCGGCCCGGCGTTGTAGGCCGCCAACATCCCGGTCGTGCCATAGCGATCGTACATCTCGCGAAGGTAGGCCGCGCCTGCCAGCACGTTGTCGCGCGGGTTCCAAGGATCGACGCCCAGACCATAGCGCGCGGCCAGAGTGGCGTAGGTGCTCGGCATAACCTGCATGAGTCCGATCGCGCCCTTGGGCGACACCACTCCTGCGGCGGCACCGCTCTCGACGTGCATGACCTCGGCGATCCAGCGCGCCGGTACGGCGAAGCGGCGAGACGCCTCCTCGATCAAGACGAAGATCCTGGTGCTGACTTCAGGCGGACGTGGTTGGGCGGCCGACGCCGGCGCGGACATGACCGTTCCATTGCCGGTCGTCAGCAAGCCCGAGATGACCAGGGCTGCGGTCCAACGACGATTAAGCCAACGGGAGCATGACCCGAAAGGATGCGAGGCGCCCACCTTCAGTGCTCCTCGTCCGTCCAGAGCGGGCGCGCCCGGCCGACGATGCTGGCGAGCGGCAGTAGGCCGAAGTAGCGCCCGTCGAGCGAGTCCGGACGGTCTGGGTTGAGTAGGAAGACCTGATCCGGCCCGAGCACCTGGCAGCCCTGCCAGACCGGCAGAGGACGGCCGCGGCGGTCATGCTCGAGCGCCTCGCCGAACGGCACCTCATCGACCGTGATCTCCAGCCCCGTGCGACACACCCGCTGCCCTGACAGCGCGGCGATCCGCTTGAGGAGCGGTACACCGCGCGGGAGGTAGCCGTTGCTTGCCAGGAACCTCGCCAGCTCCTCGGGCGGCCGCACCACGACAAGATCGATGACTTTCGATCGTGCGGCCGGCTGCACGCGGTAGAGCCCCATCGGCACGCTGGCGCTGGCATTCCAGACCAGCGCAGGTGCGGTCGGTGCGATGGCGGTGAACGCGACGGCGGTCGTGGCCGTGATCGTTGCGAGAAGCGTTTTCCAGACGAACGTCATGCTTCGATACTCCGGCGTAGGAGCCAAGCCTGATGCCGGCCGAGCGCGTAGGGACGCGGGCTTTCACCGGCGGTGATGCGGTTGTGGACGTGCCGCCAATGGTCGGGGCAGGCATCCTCGGCGGCTACGCCGAGCGCCTCGATCTGGTCGGCGGCGGCCAGCACTTGCTCGACCTTGGGCCAGCCGGAGATGCGCAGCAGGATCTCTGCTCCGGGCGCCACGAAGGGCACGGTCGAGAACGCCTTGTTCGGGCGGACCGCGCGCAATACGTCGATACGGCTGACGGCGGTGCCGTAGTCGTTGGCGGCCCAGCGCACGAAGGCGAATACTGTGTCGGGCGCGAAGCTGAGGATGCGACGGCGGCGGTCGAGGATGCACTCGCCCGCGTGTCGGCCGAAGCGCACCCAGCGCTCGACCCGACCCTCCAAGTGGAGCAGCTCGACCTCGGTGAGCCCGGTCACGGCGCGCCTCGGGTGCCGTTTTCGAGCTGTTCCGAGAACTCGCGTTCGAGCAGTGTGCGCAGCATGTCGGCCACCGTCATACCGCGCTGGAACGCCGTGACCTTGATGCATCCCCTCAGCGCCGGAGTGACGTCAATGGTGAGCCGGGCGGTATAGGCCGACGCCGGCTCGGTGCGGGGGTCAGGCGAGCGCACCCAGGCATCGGGATCGCCCGGGCGGGCGGAGAAGCTGGTCTTGGAAGCGCGCGGGCTCATGATGCCAGCCCTTCCACCTCGGCCGCCAGCGCCGTGATCTCGGCCGCCGCCGGGCTGCCCGGATCGCGCTCTTCGGCCAGCTGTCCGGTGCGGGCAGCCTCGGCGAAGATGACGCGCTGGCCGATGCGGGATCCGAGCATCGGCGGATCGTGGTCGACCAGCGCATCTGCAGTGTTGCGCGCCATGACGGTGCGGGCGGCACAGCGGTTCAGCACCATGCGGGCGACGAGCTCCGGGCGGAAGACGCGGGCTTCGCTAAGCAGCCGCAGCATCTCGGCCGACGCCCACCCGTCGAAGGGCGACGGCGTCGCCGGGATCAGCACGAGGTTCACGGCGAGCAGCGCCGAGCGCGCCACGCCGGTAGTGCGCGGCGCGCCATCGACGATCACGTGATCGGCGTCCGCCGCGATGGCCGGCAGCTCGCGGTGCAGGGTTTCTCGGGCGAGGCCCAGCACGCCGAAGAGCCGCGGCAGCTGCTCGCGGGCGCGCTGCTCGGACCAGTCGAGTGCCGAACCCTGCGGGTCCGCATCGACGACGAGCACGCGCTTTCCCTGACCGGCCCAGCGTCCGGCGAGGTGCAGGGCGAGCGTCGTCTTGCCGACGCCGCCCTTCTGATTGAGGAGCGCGACGATCACCGTCCGCTCCTCTTTCCGGTCACTACCGCTCCGGTGTGGTTGTCCCCAACCGAGCCCGCCCCAGCAACAAGGTTAGATTCTTTGTTAGAGTCTAAGTTAGGGAGCCGAATTGCTGTTCGCTCGCCGATAGTTAGCGCCGGTTTGGGTTCCCGATAGCACGAGCCTGGGGTTCCTGATGGCACGAACGCTCCGGTTCCCGATAGCACGAGCCTTTCCACAGTCTGTCCACAGGGCGGCGCCGGCTCGAAGGTGAGCAGCGCTCGCCCGCGGGCTTCGGCCTCGATGGCGAGCAGGTAGCCGGGCAGGGGCTGGCGGCGCACGATGTCGCGCAGCTCGAAGGCGAACCGTTTGAGCGGCGCGAGCGAGCCGGATTTGAGGTGCAGGTGGCGGAGGTCGAAACGCCAGCCGGCTCGCTGCCGCCCACCGTGCTTGCGCACCAGGCGATAGAGCCAGCGCTCCAGACCGCCGGTCAGGTCGAAATAGGCCCGGTCGATGGTAAGGACGAGCGCGTCGTCCAGCACCGCGGCGTAGAACCAGTCGGGCAGGATCAGTTCGACCCCGAGTGGCCTCCCGTGAGAGTCCGACCGCTCGGCCCATTCGTTCACCCAGGAGAAGCGGTGCATGCGCCGCGCCGAGGGTTGGCGAATGCTGGTTGAGATCGTGGTGGATTGCAGCCGGTCCAGCGCGGCCTTCAGGCGCCCGTATTCACGTGCGCCGGTGCCGCGGCCCGTAAAGGTGAGGATCTCGTGAGGTGTAGCGGCCATCAGCCGTGATGTGCGCAGGCCCTTGTCACGCGCCTCGACGATCTGGCTGGCCGCCCAGATCAGCACGTCGGCGTCCCAGATGGTCGCCATGCCGTGCTCCGGCACGGCTTCGACCCGGATCGCGACCGACCCTGAGCGGAAGTCGATCGGCGCGGTGCGATGCGACTTGGCGAGGCTGAAGAAGGGATAGGCCATGAGGTCCTGCGCGTCGCGGGGGGCGAAGTCGCCGGGGCGGGCACGAAACAGCTCCAGCTGCTCCTGCTCGCTCGCGCGTCGTATGGGCACGTCGTCGTGTCCGAGCGATCAGCGGCGGGGTTGGCCGGCGTAGCGCGCGAGCTCGGTCGCGTGCCGCTTGGCGGGTAGGACGGTGCCTGTGCCGGGATCG
>JAABUZ0100002939.1_pt1 | contig 26860 bp, 22 predicted proteins | sample 5562091 | NCBI WGS metagenome assembly JAABUZ01 (sample SAMN12813069, study PRJNA571459) | rock metagenome | isolation source: Antarctica rocks | place: Antarctica: Victoria Land, Linnaeus Terrace sud | collected 2015-12-21 | reverse complement strand
CCAGGAAACCCGCGCTGGACTGGGAAAGCGTCGATCTCCCGCCCGAACAACAGCAACTCTTGGCCGCTGCGCTCGTCTAACGCTTACGTCGAACTGACGTTCCTTACAGTAAAAGGCGGGAAGAGCATGTTTCCATACCCACCAGCTCCCGGTCTTCAGCGCGGCGATCAGTTCGCATCCCTACGTAGCCCTATCCTCCGTCCGGCTGCTGGAAGTGTATCTCATTCCCGCTGATCGGGGCCTAACGGGACCGAGAGAGACTCAAAATGGGGCTTGACAGAAGCAGCGCTCTCACAGATGACAGGAGCAGGCGGGATCAGGTTTTACGAGACTTCAATTCCCAGACCGCTGCGGTCGTCGAAGTTTTCGCCATAGCGCGCGAATGCCGAGTGATTTGACCTTCTATAACCGGAGTCCAGCGCTGGATGAGTGGTCGGCAAACTCTTGGTTGAAGGTGTGGTTCGTCGGATCGCTAGTAAATAGAAGGCATAATGCGTTAGGCAGATAACCGAGGCAGTATTCGGATTACAGGACTGAAGCCGGCTTTTCAGGAGTAATTAGGACGTTTTTGCAAAGCATTAGGCGACATAAGAAAGGCGATCGCAACGTGAGATTGAACCGTCACTACAAAACGGTCCTGACTTTAGTAGATCCTAGGCAAGTCACCCCGCTCTCGACGGGCGAAGTAGCAATCCTCAACTCCCTCCGGCTTTGTATTAGTTGGAACCCGCTTCCTCCGAAGATCAGGAAGGTCATCGGGAAAGCCCATAAACTCTTCATAAAGCTGCAAGTTGGTTGCCTTGAGTGCTTCGAGAGTTCTTATCCAACGGAACCGATATTGTACATTGGTTTCACTATTAAGTTGCAAAACTTCGCACAGTTTCTCGCCCTGAGGGTTTAGAACATCGACACGACCATCAGTCCGTATGCATAGGTAATCGTGCAATGCGACTTTGCACGGGTCTGGAAGGCCGAGAATATCACCTTTCGCCTCGTTGCAGGTTGCACACGCGTAAAGTAAGTTTGTGTAGTCGCACGTCCGAGATGGTTCGAGGACTGAAGGCGTAAAGTGCTCAATATGAAATGTGGCACCCCGGTTGTACCATTGCTCACGATGAAGACAGTAAACGCATCGAAAGCTGAACTCATCGCGGAGCCAGTCCTTAAAGCTTGCATAGTCCTTGTACCCTGAAGGCCCATGTCGTCTACTATGAGGTGTTTTCGGGTATTCAAATCCGACCATCGAGCACTCGATACTTATTTGCCTATCTCGAAAAGACCCTCTTCTCGAGTTCATCGAGGACGTCCGTAGGACGGGGAGCTACTTGGTTGATGTGATACTCAGCGTACGTCTGCAATGCATTTAGCCGTAAGCGCTCCTCGGAGCTTATTGCTCCATACACCTTTTTGTCGATCAGCATACCTCGTTCGCGGTTTGTCGCTGACCAATCTCGCTCGAAGTCGAAGAAATTAGAGAAATTCAAACGATTTTCTAGTTCCGCTGGAACATATCTGGTTTGGGCGAACGGCACCCCAACACGAGTCCAATCGTTAAAGATAGCCAAAAGCTGTTGCTCAATATCGGCTGGCAGTGAGTATAGTTTTAAGACCTCATAATCGACTCGCAGCAGCAACCGCATCAGAACTGTAAGATCCGCACCGGACGGCGTAGCTGCAAAATAGTCTGTGACCGCGTCCTCCACACTTTTGAGTGAGCCTGCCCGTGGTAGTGGTATTTTTCGGATATCGCCAACTAAGTTATCGCGTTTGCTTGCATGTGTGAATGCATATGCATTAGCAATGGGCGAGTTAAGTAATGCCCAAAGAACCTGGAGGGAATAGGCTTCAACACACGGACGCACCGCAATGAAACGGCTGGACACTGCGTGCCCTTCGCAGTCAATGAGAGCTTTCAGCCGCCAGGGTCCGCGACTCGTAGGAGCATAGTTCAGCAAGACTTGGGGCACCTCAATTGTATTACCGCTCCTAGGCGCGCTAATAACTGAAGCGTCTAAATTCATCCAGTAGCGCTTTGGTAACTGATGCAAAAAAAGATTTCTCTTAAAGCGAACAAAGCCCGGATAGCTTCCCTGAAAAGGTTGTTCAGAAAAAGTAAAGCTACCGGCAGATAAATCCTTGCCTCGGTAAGTAAGTCCCTTCCCAACAGTTGCAACGTCGGCAAGGGTTGGATTATCGCGAAGTGTATTCCACACTTCTTGCAGATCGGGAAACTGAAAAGAAAGTTCTTTGGCTCCAAAGAATTCCGATTGAAGAACCGCTCGCGTACTCGATGTTACATACTCTGATCGAAACAATGCAATATCCCGTTCACGCACGCAACGATAACGAACTGAGTGCGGCCTATTAACTCCGTTGCGGCGGCCGATGAGGACTGCGGATTCAGCATCGGAAAACGAGAAGACTTTGTCCGGAAACAGACAAATCTCTCGCAACTCACAGTTACGTAGAATGAACTCTCGAACCTCCTGACCGTTGGTACTGCGTAGAAATGATTGGGGTACCACGATTCCGAACACTCCACCTTCGGGCAACTCTGGTAGAGTGCGCCACAGCATCTCAGCGGTTTTGTTGAAGAACCTGAAATGTGATTCTTTTCGTAAATCTACACTACGTCCCTGGGCCTGGAAATTCTCAAAAGGTGGATTCGCAAGCAGTATGGTCTTATCTCGTATTTGTTGCCGCAGCACTTCACCAATAAACATGTCCTGTGGCTTCAAATCCCATCCGTTCGGGTTTGGAATATCCGCGAGCGTAAGCGATAAGCGAGCCAAATCGAGAGCAAACGCGTCGATATCTATTCCATGTAATCGACTCCGCAGATAAGGAGCTCGACGATTTGGTCTTCTCTCATCCTCCGACAGCAAATCTGTTAAGAGCCGCATTGCTGAGACCAGAAACGCGCCGTGCCCGCATGCCGGTTCGAATACGTTTCGTGCTTTCATCGGGATGTCCGCTATCCAGTCCACTAGATTGCCTAGGACATAGTCAACTAGATATTGGGGCGTGCTATGCGTTCCGAGTGATGCTCGCGTTTCCTTGGAGATGAGGGTGTTTTCGTAAACGTATGCGAGAGATTCGGTGGTTGTGAGAGCTAAGCTACTGAATCGCTCTATATTGCTGGCAGAGCGCCGCAGAGCCTGTGTCTCTTCGGCGGATTTAACGACAAGCGGTCGTATGCCGTAGTGCTGAGACAACCTGTCGAAAACTGCGCTTATGTCAATAAGGCTAAGATTTGCGAACGTTTCGACCTGTTTATCACGTAAAATTTTGGCCGACACGAGCCAGAAAATAGCTTCCAACAACCACTGGCCCTGTTCTTCGGTTATGTCATTCCATGCGAGTTCTGATTTCAGCTCTGCAACATTTCCTTCGATGAGTGTTCCCAGAGATTGGCCGATTTCCTCCTCGACAAGTGGCATGAGACCGAGGTCGACAAAGCTGAGTTGATATTCCGGCCGGAATCGACCCCAGGTCTTAGCCCTATAGATAGCTTTAGGAGAGAACGCCTCGCGGTGCTCCTGAAAGAATCGATGAACTCCTTCGGCGGGAACGCTTTCTATGTACTCAGCTGATCGAGCACCCTGCTTCCACCACTGCAAGGTGTCTTTGAAACATACAAACGCCAGAGGAGCGCCGAGATCCCTGTAGGACTCTACAGCTATTTGGGGAGCAACCTCGGTCGAAAGCACGGCGATACAGGCCGAGCGTGAATCTAGTGGAGCTTGCGCGAATCCGACCAGCGGTACAGTCTGTCCGTCGCCGAACAGGAAATCGGCTCGAAGAAGATCAGCGTAATATCCGCAGTCACGCAATGGATTCGCCAACGAGCTAGGATTTAGAAAAGCAGCAGCCATTATCGACTCTTCCTAAGCCGGGCCTTGCGACAAAGATCCCAAGGCGATTTACAGACGATTAGACACTCCTAAAACATTTTAGGAGAAATTTGTTCATGCGTTCATTGTATAGTTCTCTCAGTACTTTAGGCTACCAATGTTTTGTGCGGTCTAAACACAACGTCCCATTGGTCGATCATTTTCCTTTAGCTTGAATTGGTCGATTATTTTCCTCTAGCTTGAAATAGATCCCGAAAAACGCCGATATCAACTGTAAAGCGGTTGTACGAGTCATACCCGTCCCGTTACATTGATCGCTGGCTGTCCGGCAAAAGGAAACAGAGCCGACTTTCTACCCCAGTGATTGGAGCAGGCCCGTTGCGTTTTCTTGCCCCATCGATTCTCAGTCAAGCGATATGTTAAATGCATCCCAGTATGGATTTCAACGATCTTCTGCAGGCACGAGTCTACGATCTAGGTCAGCCCTATTTTCCCGGCATGCCCCATTTCCCCTCTCATCCCCCGTTTCTGTATAGTCTGACCAAGAAGCATGGCGACATTCTGTACAACGGGGGAGCCACCTCGGCGGCCGATGCCATTGCCCTGGGAACTCACGTGGGCACCCATATCGATGCGCTGAGTCATTTTTCCTGCAACGGTGTCTTCTATGGCGGCCATTCAGTGGAACACAGCTACGAGCACGGGATGGCGGAACTCGGTGTCGAGACGGTAAAGCCGATCGTGCGGCGCGGCGTGTTGCTGGATATCGCGGGACTCGCAGGTGTGGAGGTGCTTCCCATGGACTTCGAAATCACATCGGACCATCTGAGCCGCGCCGCAAACGCTGCCATCGACGAGGGGGACGTCGTCCTGCTCCGGACGGGGTGGGCGCGGTTCTTTTCGGATGCCAGGCGATACATCAACAACACGGTTGCACCAGGACCGGGGATCGAAGGAGCACGGTGGTTGAGTTCCCGAAAGATCTTCGCCACCGGCTCGGACACCGTTGCTTTTGAAAAAACGCCGAGCCCTGCCATGGCGGTCCACACGCACTTACTGGTAGAGTCGGGAATTCACATCCTGGAGGTTCTGAATTTGGAAGAACTGGCCCGGGATCACGTTCACGAATTCCTCTTTGTCGCTGCTCCGATGAACATCCGGGGCGGCACGGGAGCGCCGGTCAGACCCTTGGCCTTTCCGAAATGACAGAGCATCCAACTCTCAGCCGCTCACGGGCATGCACAATCAGCCGTTGCTGAGCGTCAGCTCTTGATTTCAATCGCTACGACCTCGAACGGATGATTGCTCAAATTCTCTTCCGTGTGCGTGGTTGGCGTTCCCCACGCTGCATCACCCGCTTTGCGTTGCATCCTCTCGACCTTGCCGCCCGCATTGGTGACGCGGAACTCCTGATCGGTTAAAAAGACGGTAATTCGGTTGCGTGAATGTTGGTGCATCGGAGCAACTCCGTGCCCTTCTATCTTCACGCGGATCACGCGAACCTGAGCATTTTCAAACTCCAGCTGGTAATGCTTCGGATCTATCTTGACCGGGTCGAGATTGCCGGGGATCGCCTTGCCGTCACCGGGTTTCTTCAATTCGATCTCAATGATGTTGAAAGCATCATCACTGATGACCTCCGGCGCGTGCATCCCCTCCGCCGGACTCCATTTCACCTCACCTGCCTTCCAATCGAACACTGTCGGCGGTCTCCCATCCTGATACTCGAAACGCTGCCGCCCCGACTGCAGGTAAATCATCACCCGGTTCAGCTTGTGCTCATGGAATTTGGCTTTCACGTGGGGTTTTTCGAGAGCGCGAAGGACCTTCACTTGCTCATTCTCGAAAAGGGTGGCCGAGGGCTCGACGGGAATCGCTCCGAGTGTGGCGCAACAAATGAGCAGGGCGGCATTGATCTGGATCTTCATCGCCCCCGATCATATCGTGTTGCCGTATCAGCAGTTGGTTCGGACTGCGCGGTTCGCCAGGCGGATGGAATCAGGAAGGGAAGCCATCGGCAGAGCAAGAGTACGCTCTGGTCCCGTTCCGGTCATCGGTAGCCGCATGGCATGTCCTCCATCTCCGTTTCATCACTTCCCAGTTGACGGAAAACGAACCGTAGTTCCCTGTGCCGTCGCAAGTCTCCGAATCGACATGGTTTCGATGGTCTGCTCCGCATTAGTAATGAGAAACGCGCATGCGATCTCTTGCGTCACTCGAAAGGTATAACGTCGATTACTGTCCCAAAGGTCGTGCTTGGCGGCGTGTAGTAGATTCGTTCCGCCACTCGTTGCTTGTCCACGAAACCGGGAATGCGCAGGAGAAATCGTTTCGTCTGATTGAAGTGGTCCCAGGAGTCCACCAGAATCGCAAAATCCAAGTCGTAGGTCGCTCGGGTTACCTGCAATCCGTGAACATGATGCAGCAGGAGGTCTCGAGCCGTGGCACCCATTAGCATATAGGGAATCTCCGCCGAACGTAGTGTCCGGTCCATGATCCCGAGAATCTGACGGGTGATGGGGTCGACGGGGCGGCTACGGTCGACCAATAGGGTTACGGAGGAACCGCTCATAGATATCCTGGGCGGCCTCTAAATTCCGCGGCTCGACCGTTGCCATTAGGTCAGCATAAATCAGCAACGGAGGCGCTATCCCCCTGTCCGAGCCATCGAGATCAGGGCTCCAGAACGCCTGCAAGATCTCGATATTTCCGTCAATGGCTAACCGCATTCGAGCTTTTGTCATAAGGCCAAGGGAAGGCGTTGCAGGCATGTAGATCAGGAAGTGTTCTGCTTTTAGATAGCGTGCAAGTTGCTCGGCTCCGTATTCTCCGCCCCAATACGCTCCGAATTCGGCTGTATCCAAACGCGTGAGAAGTTCTCTTTCGGCCTGATATCGCCGGGGACGTAGTGCGGGCCGGAGGTTTGCTGGATAGTATGTGACCCATTCTTTGATGAGCTTGTCTGTTCTTACTAAAGTACCGGCTGCCGTTTTACCCTTTTGCAGAAATCCGCGTTGCGTGAGGTCCTTCAGGACAGGACCAATCGTTCCAAGCCCAACTCTCGCCATACGAGCCAATTCACGATACTGGCCTCCCGCCAGGGCCGGACGGCATAGAAGGGCGAAGATGATTTTTAAGCCTGCCGGATAGTTGGCACGATATTCGGTCTTGAACCCTTGTTTTGGTCTTGCTCTGCCGCGTATGTCCAGTATGACGTTATCCGCGCGGAGGAAGAGGTTCCCAGCCGTATCTAGGTAAGGAAGATTCAGTTTGCGGCACTCCTCCGCGACACCAGGCGTGGCAAAGCCGGTGATGAGTAGCGGGAGGTAACCCGAGTAGCCGTTCTGGGTCAAAGCTTGCAGAGTGGCTCTGATCTGGCCCACAGCAATACGACGATCCACTGTCTTAACCTCGGCGACAAAGCGTAGCTTCTGGCCGTTCAGAATGACTTCGAGAAGAGCATCGGCTTCAAGGCGGTTCGTTGCTTTCGGAAATGGTAAGACCTTCGCCTTCAGTCCGACAGTCTCCTGAAGGGCGGCGATTGCCTCTTCTAAAGTTTGGCGTTCCCGTGCGGGGAGGTCCATTTTGCGCCTCTTGTTCACCATATCAGAATGTTCGCGTTCCGTGAACAAAATAAAACAGTGAACAGAACAGCTCTGGCTCCTTAAATCCTATGCAGGATGCTCTTGCGGGATTGTTCTATAAGAACGACCGCATGAGAAAAGCCCGCTTCCTTAAAGTGACTTGATTACATTGCTTGCAGCCATGCCCTCAGATATATTCTGATAGACGCCCGTAAGGCTAGGGATCAGAGATCTGAAAGCGTCGTTGATTCAGTGCAAACTGGCTGGCACAGGCTTATCGACATCCGCCACGGTTGCCACCGACTCCGCGCCGCTTGTTTTGCGTACCGTGATCTTTCCGCGCTGAGTGACTAGGCTCAGATCCGGGCCCGCGCCCACCGAACCTTGCAGGCGAGCGCCACGACCTTCCGCCACTTCCTTCAGCGCATCCCCAAATTCATTGGAGATGTCTCCGTGCTCCGTGCTGGCCGTCATCGCGAAAGCCGCCGCTTGCGGCAGCGCCAGTTCAATGTTTCCCGAGCGCGTGCGCACCGACATCCTGCCGAGCGGAATGTGTCCGGGACGCAGCTCAATGTCGCCCCGGTCCACGGTCAATTCCAAACCGTTCGTGAAGTTTTCAAGGCTGACATCCGTCGCGCTCGCGGTGAGCCGCGTGGGTCCAATCACGTTCTGCATGCTCAGGCTGCCGCGCTCCAGCCGGATCTCTCCCGGCACCTGCTGCACGTCGAGTTCCGTCCGCATGTTCGCCACTTTGATGGGCTTTGCCAGATTGCGGAGCGAGATGCTGCCGCTGTAGCTGCCGCTCAGCATGACTGGGCCGGCAATCTTCGTCAGCTCCACATCCGCGCCGTGACCCCGCAGATCAAGCGCGCCGCTGACGTCGGTGCAGCGGATCAAATCGCTGCGCCGCGTGTCGATTTTGACGCTGCCGCCCACGTTCTGCAACCGTACTCCGGCATTCTCGCTGCTTACATCCACATCTCCCGCCAGAGCGGAGATGTCGAAATCGCCGGTCGTGCCGGTCGCCTCCAGGCTGGCGCCTTTGGGAACGGAGATTTCCAAGTCCGTGCTGATGCTGGTACGGGCATGGGCGCGGTCCTGGTGACAGCGCACGATCACCGTGTTGCCCTGCACCAGCAATTCCACCGGAGTTTGCGCGTTCGTCCGCGATGCTTCGCCTTCGTCAAAGGCGCGAATCACCTTGTGGCCGCTGACCGTCACCTGCTGCTCGTCGTCGGTTCCTACGATTTTGGCATCGCCGCGAAAGCTTTCTATCACCACATGAGGCGATTTCCCCGCCGGTTTCTGCAGAGGGTCAAGGGAATACTCATGTTCCTCGCCAAAGGCTTGTATTCCCTTTTGAAATCCCGCCAAGCGCCACCAGTTGTCAGGACGCCGAACTTCCGACATCACCATGCCGCCCAGGCAAATAAAAACCACCAGCAGCCAAGCGCCCGAGGAAACGCCGTTCACCGGCAAGGGCCGGGCCGTCGCAAACCGGAAGCAGACTTCCAAGAGCTGCAGAACGCCCCAGGCAATCAGAAAATAAGGCCAGTAGGCAGCCAGCAATTCGCCAATCTGGAAATTGGGTGATAGGGCATGAATCAAAAAAAACACGCCAATCAGGATGAGAACCAAAGGGCCGGTCAGGGAACCATAAGATCTCATCGGATAGTGCCTCCCGTCGACGGAATAAAGGGCCGGGGAGCCACCGCGCGCTCGATTAACTTGGTTAATCCAATCACAATCAGGATCAGCGGCCAGGTGCGGGAAAAGGCCAGAATGCCCGCTTGCTGGATGGCAAACAACACGCCAAGAGTGATCAGCAAAATAGGCCCGCGTATTGCCTGCACGAAGAGAGCTAGCCTATTGTTCACGTCCGCTCCCCATGACCGTGCCGGTATTTCCAGGGGAAGGATTGCTCGTGAAACCGCCCGCCGGGGACGAAGTCGGCGGAGCGCCGGACAAGCTTGTTGCCCGTGAGTACAGCATGGACGCGCCCACGACAATCAAAATGACAGGCCAGAACCGCCCGATTTCACGAAATTCAACTAAGTGCAGAGTGTCGAGCAGGAAAAGAACCCCAATCGCAATCAGGAGAATGGGGCCTACCGGCGTGCGGCTGGGTATGCGGGCGTGCGGCGCCGCGAAGCTGGACCACTCCGTTACCGGCACGCCCATCTGCCGCTTCTTGGCCGTGTGGTAAGCCTCAAACGCCATGTAGAAAATAAAAGCGCTCAGCATGATTCCTAGAAACGGCTCACTGGCATTGCTTCCATTGCTATCGAGCAAGCTTACCAGCAAACCAAAAATAACGGCGTGAACCAGCCCTTTGATGTACTGGCCGTTGTAGATCGCGCCGACGCCTGGAATCCAGCCAAGCACGAACGCCAGTCCGGGAGAGGTGCGGAAACCCATGGGACCGGGCGCGGCCGCGCCTGCCGCGTAAGGGTTGGACGGATCAAAAGCGCTCTGACCTGCCTGTCCATACGGCGTGGCCACCGGCGCATGCTCCGGGCAGAAAACCGTGCTTTCCGTGGGCCGCTGGCAGATCTCGCAAAGCGGCCGCCCACAGGACCGGCAATACGCAACGGCCAATGCCTCTGGATGCTGGTAGCAATTCATCTCGTGTCTCCGTTCTTTTCACCCTGGCTTTGTGCGTTCCCGTTTCGGGAACTCGTTGTGCCCTGATTTTTCTCCCCGTCAGGGGAATGTGTCTGTTCCGGCGCGGTTTCGGATTGGTCCTGCAAACTTCGAAGCCGGACTTCAATTTCGTAAACCCAGCGCAGATTTTCGTAATACTTCACGGCGCGGTCTTTCAAGCGAACGGCTTTATCTTCCACGCCGCCCCAGATTCTTACCGGATTCATATCGGCAACCTGAATCCGCTGCACCCTTACGCCGGTGCAGCGTTCCAGCATGGCAAAAGAAAGGATCGTCATGGCCATGCCCATCACCAGCCGGGGCTGCAAAATCGGCTGCAGCCACTTGCTCGCCAGCTTGCTCCAAAAACCTTGCCGTTCGAACGAATCCCTGACGCGGCCGGCGGGAGCCTGGTAAGCAATGCGCGTAATGAGTTCGTCCGGAACCGCGATCGCTTCCGCCCGCTGCAGAAAGCCGAGGGCACCGCTGGCGTCCTTCAGAAAATCCCGGCAGCCGACACAGGACAAGGCATGCTGTTCCAAAACGGCGCGCTCCGGCGCGGGCAGCGTATTGTCCAGGTAGTCAGCCAACAGGATTTCAAATTCGGCGCAGTTCATTTCAATACTTCATGCAGTTCTACACGGTTACCTTGTTCCGCCTCAGCACGCGCGCCAACTCCGCGCGTCCCCGATTCAGCCGCGATTTTACCGTTCCCTCCGGAACGTCCAGGACGCGGGCAATCTCCCGGTATTCCATTTCCTGCAGATCCCGCAGGATGACGGTTTCTCTCAATTCAGGAGACAATTTCTGCAAAGCCGCCTGCAGGAGTTCTCCTGCTTCGCGGCCGGCCAGCAAACCATCAGTCCGCGAAATCTGGGCGGTTCGCTCTTCCAAGACCGCCAGCTTGTCCTCAAGGGCGTCCGTAACGCGCTCGTTTTTGGTGCGGCGATAGTGATCAACCAGCAGGTTGCGCGTCAGGCGCGTCAGCCAAACCGCGAAACAGCCTTCGCCGGCGCGGAAACTTCCGAGCGTCTTGAAAACGCGGAGAAATACCTCCTGGGTTAGATCCTGAGCCTCGCTGCCGTGATTCGTAAAGCGGTAGCAAAGACCGTACACACGTCGGCTGTAATTCTGAATCAGTTGATCCCAAGCGCCCGGTTCTCCCCGCAGGCAGCGTTCCACCAACTGCGCTTCAGGATCGAACCGCTGCGTTGTTTCCCGGTTTTCCGTATCCTCCACGGCAGCAGGCACGCCTATTGCTTTAAAGCTTAACGAACTCGTTCTGTTGAAGGGAATGGATGCAACCGCGACGGCTGACATGAATAGTTCCTCACCGGGTCCGATGCCTCCCTCGGCGCATCAACTGTTACCGGGTCCCACACCAGACACATGCGGATAAACGAGGAGAAACCCGAAAAGTTCCAAAAAACTGAATCGTTTGGTGACTTCGCCTACGCTTCGCATTTGTCTTGGCTACCGCTATAAGCGTATTAAATCGCTTTATCGGTAATCCTTAAATCCTTCTATCGGAAAAACCTTTACGGCAAAATAGGACGAGCTATGATATGCCCATTCTGCGGACATCGCGAAGACAAGGTCATTGATTCCCGGGAAAGCAAGGATGGCGACTCCATTCGGCGGCGGCGGCAGTGCCTCGCCTGCGAACGGCGATTTACCACGTACGAACGTTGCGACGAAATCCCTCATATGGTCATCAAAAAAGACGGGCGAAGAGAACATTTTGATCGTCAAAAGGTTCTGAGCGGTCTTTTAAAGGCTTGTGAAAAGCGGCCGGTCAGCATGGGCAAACTGGCTGAACTGGTGAGCGAGGTGGAATTGGATCTTTTGGAGAGTTCTGAATTGGAGCTTTCCACTACGCTGATTGGTGAAAAGCTGATGGAGAAATTACGAAATCTTGACAAAATTGCTTATGTCCGATTTGCCTCGGTTTACCGGGATTTTCAGGATATTGAAGAATTCTTGAGCGAATTGAAGAACGTAATGCTCAGCCGCAAAGTCTAATAAGTAGAAGGCCGGGACAGGGAACTTTCGGTCGATTCCATTCCGTGTACTAGTATTCCAGAAGCGGCTGAAAGCGGCTATCTTTCGTGAAACCAATCATTTTGCACAACATCTTGTTTATATAAGTAGTAGTTTCCATGGTGAAACCGGGTATAATCGATGCACACAATAGTTACAAGTTTGGCCCTTGCATCAGCCATCCTGGCCCTTCCGCCAGAATACTATCAAAATTTTAAACGAGGTCGATTCGGTTTTGTGCCTGCCGATGATAACGGTGAATGTGTTCCCTTTTCCCATAAGCGCGCGGCCGATAAGAAGTCTGTCGATGTTTCGAAGCCTGAGTGGTTTAGGAGAGGTGAGAAAGTAAGTGGATCAATTCGAGGATCAATATTTAGCTGAGGGACGCGAACCCATCGGGTTGCCGTTCGATGAGGACGCTAATTTTTTTCATCCCGAGGAAGTTCAGGATGAGGAGTTTCACGGAGCTCAGCAGGTTGAGGAGTCGATTTATACCGATGACCCGGTACGCGTGTATCTGCGCGAAATGGGATCGGTGCCGTTGCTTACTCGCGAGGGCGAGGTTACGCTGGCCCGCAAGATGGAGCGGGGCAAGCTGCGGATGCAGAAAGCTATCAGCCGCTCTCCGCTGATTCAGAGCATGGTGGAGGAGTTTGCCGAACTGATCCGGCGCGGAGCGGAAGACATTGACAGCTACGTGGATCTTGGTCCCGCCGATATTGAAGAGGGCAGCGCGGCGGATGTAAAGCGTCGCAGCGAAATCGCCGAGTTGTTCATGACCTATTTGGCGGCTCATAAAAAGCTGCAGCAAACGGTTGATAAAACCTCGGTTGTGCCTGCCGCCAATAAAAAGCTGCGCAGGAAGTGGATCGGCAAGATCGCTCGCGTGAAGGTCGAGGTATCGCGGGCGCTGCGCGCGATTCCGTTCAATCTAGCCCGTTGGAAAGAGTTTGCGCGCCATATCGAGGCAACAGCGGATGAGATGTCGCTGCTCGATACCGAAGTCAGGAAGCTGGAAGCAAAGAATAACCCGCAGACACAATTGCGGGTGAAGGAATTGCGCCGCGATCTTAAAAAGAAAGAAACCGAAGCGGAAGCCGGTTTGCCTGAACTGCGCAATAGCTTGGCTATTATCCGCCAGGGTGAAGTGGAAGCTGAGCGCGCCAAGAAGGACTTGGTCGAAGCCAATCTTCGCCTGGTGGTCTCAGTGGCGAAGAAGTATGTCAACCGCGGTTTGCACCTGCTTGATTTGATTCAGGAAGGCAACATCGGCCTGATGCGCGCCGCCGACAAGTTCGAGTATCGTCGCGGCTACAAATTTTCAACCTACGCCACCTGGTGGATTCGGCAGGCGATTACGCGCGCGATTGCCGATCAGTCACGCACCATTCGTATTCCCGTTCACATGAACGAGAGCATGAATAAGTTCCTTCGCGCGACTCGCGAATTGGAAAAGGAACTGGGGCGCGTGCCGACCAACGATGAGATCAGCCGCCGCATGGATATCCCTGTTGAAAAGGTGCAAAAGCTGAAGACCATTTCGCGCGATCCTGTTTCTCTCGAAACGCCGGTGGGCCGCGATGGCGAATCGGCTTTGGGCGATTTGATTGAAGATCGCTGGGTTGGTTCTCCGGTAGACGCGGTGATTGACTCCAATGTCCGCGATGAAACGGCCAACATTTTGAAAACCCTTTCGCCGAAAGAAGAAAAGGTGATTCGGCTTCGTTTCGGTATCGGCTGCGAGCGCGAACATACGCTGGAAGAAATCGGCCAGGAGTTTGACGTGACTCGCGAGCGCATCCGGCAGATTGAAGCAAAAGCTTTGCGGCAATTGCGCTCTCCCGAGCGCGCCCGTCATTTGCGGGCGTTGTTAGCAGCCCGGTAAGCTCAAAGTCCTTCCCAAATCGGTTGGAGGTCCAGTACAAATCCCTGTACTGGACCTTTTCCTTTTAGTGTTTCCGCATCTTGGTATAACTGCTCAACGGAGCCGAAGTACTCCCAAACCGTTCGGTCGTCCCCATTGATCAACCAAACGAGTTCGGCGCCGTTGGCGATCCATTGACGGCACTTCGCTTGCAGTTCTTTTTTGCTGTCGCTGGGAGACTTCACTTCAACGACAAAAGGCGGCACAAGCGGCAGATAGTGCTTCCGAACCGCTTTAGGAACAGTGTTGAGCAACTGATTCGGAATCCAGGCCGCGTCGGGCGAAAGCGTTGATCCGTCCGGCAGATTGCAGCCCAAGGTAGCTCCAAACGCTTTGCCCCGGCCATCGGTTTTCGCCCAAGAACCCAATTGTACAATCACTTCCGAACTTTGATAATCACTTTCCCCACCGACTGGCGGCATAACGGTGATGGTCCCGTCCTCCTGTAATTCAATGCGCAGATCCGGGTTGGCGGCAACCAACTCGTCAAAGCACCGCCGGGCCTCTTGTGGGTTCTTCCGCATGACAATTCGGTCTTCTACTTCGAGCGAAGGCAGCACACCCTGCATAGCATCCAATAATAATCGAATGTTCTCCGTTTTGTTGTATTTTCCGGCTCCGAATTTCTGGAATTAGGATTTTTCTGTAATTTGGCTTTTGTTTAAGTTGTTGATTTTAAGAAGTTTCTCTAACAGCTTGGAATGGAAGTAAGTTGGCGCTCTGATTGCAAGACTAGTGGTGATGCAAAGCAGAACCTTGCGAGTACTTTTCGCACTCCTTAGTATTTGTTGCCTGATGTGGTCCCAGGCAGAAACAGGCCAGATTGTTGGCAGTGTTCAGGACCCCACCGGTGCGGTCGTCCCAAATGCCACAGTAAGGGTGCAAAGCACCGGTACGGGCGCTGAACGCATCGTACAGACTTCCAGTTCCGGTGACTATGCTGTCACAAACCTTCAGCCCGGCCAATACACGGTGAGCGTGGATGCGCCTGGGTTTTCTTCTTATAGACAAGTAGTAGCTGTCACTGTCGGCGCTCGCGTCGGACTTCCAATCAAACTCGAAGTCGGCACAACAGGGACAACGGTGCAGGTGAGCGAAGCTACGGCACCAATAAATACCGAAACGCAGACCCTTTCCACTAACGTTTCGCAACAGCAATTGCGTGATTTGCCAACTTTAACACGCAATCCGTATGCGCTGGTTTCCATTTCGGGCAATGTGTCCGATGCTGGCGCGGGTAACCGTGGTGTGGGTTTCTCCATCAATGGTCAGCGCCAAGCCTCGACAAATGTTCTACTCGACGGTTCAGCCAACAATAATGAATTTAACGCGGGAGTTGGTCAGCAGGTACCGCTGGATTCGGTTCAGGAATACAGCGTGCTGACAAACAACTTTACAGCTGAATTTGGCCGCGCCAGCGGTGGGGTTGTCAATGTGGTAACTAAGTCCGGGACCAACGAGTATCACGGCACGGCTTACGAATTCAATCGTGTGTCAAGCCTTTCATCGAACAGTTTCGACAACAATGCTTTCAGTATTCCGAAGTCAGTTTTTGTTCGCAACCAGTTTGGCTATTCGTTTGGCGGACCGGTAGTAAAAGATAAAATCTTTTTCTTCAGCAGCACGGAATGGACGCGGATTCGCAGCGCCGCAACCACGATTCAGATAACTCCGACAAGTCAGTTTATTGCCTTGACTTCCCCGAATACGCAGTCATTCTTTAATGCGTATGGGAAGTTTGGCGCAACCACGTCAGTTCTTCAAAGCTTTACAGGCACTCAAGCGCCGATCTGCGGATCGAATGCGGCCTGCTCTGCTTTTGTGACCGCTAATCCGAATGTGCCAATTTTTCAGCGGGTTGCTTATACAGTTCCCGGTAATGCGGGCGGCGGTGATCCGCAAAACACGTATTCAACTAATAACCGTGTAGATTGGAACGCTTCTGAACGCACGCAGTTGTACGTCCGGTATGCGTTAGAAAGCAGAGGTTACTTTCCCGGTTTCACTTCTGCCAGCCCTTATGCTGGTTACAACGCTTCTGAAACTGACTTCAATAACAACATCCTTCTTTCAATAACTCACGCGTTTACTCCGACCTTCATATCGCAATCTAAGGCGGTGTTCAACCGGTTGAATCAGCTCCAGCCCTTCAGTTCCGCTGGCGGCAATATTCCAACCCTGTATACCGGCACTGGCGGCGTTACAACACTGTTCAACCAACAAGTAGTTATGCCGGGCTATAATCCTACAACTCCGGGCAGCAGCATCCCATTCGGTGGTCCGCAGAACTTTGTTCAACTCTATGAAGATCTGTCCTGGAGCAAAGGAAAGCATAACCTCCGCCTTGGCGGCAGCTACGACTATCAACGCGATAACCGTACTTTTGGCGCTTATCAGGATGCTGGCTATTACTTAGGTACCGGCGTTGGCAGCCTCGGTAACACTGTCGCCCGGCTTTTAGCCGGAACGGCTTACCAATTTCAGGCTGCTATCTACCCGCAAGGGAAACTGCCGGGACAAACTGTTAATTATCCTTTAACTCAGCCAAATTTCAGCCGTAGTAATCGCTACAACGAGGGTGCCGTGTACGTTCAGGACTCTTACAAGATGCGGCCAAACTTCACTTTGAACTTGGGCCTCCGTTGGGAATATTTCGGTGTTCAGCACAACAAAAATAGTGCGCTTGATTCTAACTTCTACGATCCTTCAAATCAGATCGACACGCCTCTGGGTATCCGGCAAGGCCAGGTACAGCTGGCTGACAATGCTGGTGGGCTCTGGAAGCCTCGCGATACCAACTTTGCTCCGAGAGTTGGTTTTGCTTGGGACGTTACGGGTGATGGTAAGACTGCTATTCGCGGCGGGTACGGAATCGGCTATGAGCGGAATTTTGGTAACGTTACCTTTAATGCTATTCAGAACCCGCCGAATTACGAAACAGTGTCTATTCGTGCCTTGCCGGGAACGGGCGCGCCTATCCCGATCAGTCCGTTCAACTTTGGTCCGTTCTCTGCTCCTTCAGGAACTTTGACCTTGCCGAGAGCAAGTTTACGAAATGTTGATTACAATATCCGACAAGCGTATTCCCACTTGTGGAGCTTTACTCTCGAACATCAGTTCTCAAACACAGTCACTGGTGGTATTGACTATAGTGGTTCTCGCGGCGTTCACTTGTATGATATTCAGATCCTGAATCGCCAGGGTTATGGCAATGTCTTTTTAGGCGATCCTTGTAGTGCAGCAGCGGGAGATTGTACTAGTTATCTGAATCCTCAGTACACCGGCATCAATCGCCGGGGTGACAGAGGCTGGTCGAATTACAACGGCCTGAATGGGCGCATCAAGATCAGCGATATTGGTCATAGCGGTCTCACAATGAGCATGGCTTATACTTGGTCTCATGCTCTCGATAACCTGAGCAGCACTTTCAGCGATGCTGATAACTTCTCGAATAACAACGGTCAGTATAATACTGGCTATCTAGACCCGTATGCTCCGATGCTGGATAAAGGCAGCGCGGACTTTGATATTCGGCATCGCATTTCCATAACCGGCATTTGGGATGTGCCTGCATTTCGCAGCGGAAAAGGTTTGGCTCACCAGATCTTTGGTGGCTGGCAGATCGCTCCTATTTTTACGGCTCGTACCGGGTCACCTTACTCAATTTTCGATACGACGAATGCAATCCAAGGTAGCCCAAGAGCGGCATTTAATACGGCGGTTCCGGTGGACAGCAATACCTCTACGGCACTGCCAGGGTCACCCAATCTGTTTAGCTTTCTGAGCTTTCCAAGTAGTAACATCATCAACTACACAAATCCCATTTACGGCTATTCAGACCTTCCTGGTTTTCCGGTTAGCATGACCGGGCGCAACGCTTTCCGGGCACCGGGTTTCTGGGAGCTTGACATGGGTCTTTACAAAACTTTCTCTATAACCGAGAGAGTACGCTTACAACTTCGTGGCGAAGCCTTCAACCTCATGAACCATGCCAATCTTTATGTAAATGGAGTTGGCGCGGACATAAACGGCATCACAACGAATGGCTCTAACGCTGTTATTACCTCCTGTCGTGGTTGCACAAGTGCTACAGGTGACCGGCGCAATCTCCAAATTGCTGCAAAGATTATTTTCTAAAATCTTTTCAGCTTAGTTTCAGAAAGGGGAGCCCTTGGGCTTCCCTTTTTTGCTTTCTAAGCCTAAAAGGAAAGGATCTGGCCGTCTCTCGTTCGGCCAGATCCCCTATTGCGCAGACTCGGAGGATTTCTGCGCATTTGTATTACGATTACCACACTCTTCTCAAGAGGGTTACCGCCGTGCTCAAATATACGCACCTTTGCGTGCTTTCAAATGATCTAACTGATAGAGGAAACGAATGTTAGCCGCCAGCACGGTCGTTGACGAAATTCTCGAATGGAAGACTCGCCGGAACGCCGTTATTCTCGCCCATCACTACCAAGCGCCGGAAATTCAGGAAATTGCTGATTCCGTTGGAGATAGTTTGGAGTTGGCCCGCGTGGCCCAAAAGTTTGACGGTGAGGTGATCGCATTCTGCGGAGTAAAGTTCATGGCTGAAACAGCCAAGGTGCTGAATCCGGAGCGCACGGTCGTGCTTCCCGACATCCAGGCCGGCTGCAGCCTGGTTGATAGTTGTCCGGCGGAAGGCGTTCGCGCTTTTAAGCGGCGCAACCCCCATCACGTGATTGTCAGTTACATCAACACTTCCGTCGAGGTGAAAGCGGAAAGCGACATTCTTTGCACGTCCCGCAACGCTGTTGCTGTTGTTAATTCGATCTCGGCGGACAAGCCCATTCTTTTTCTTCCCGACATCAATCTCGGAAACTACGTTCAGGCGCAGACAGGGCGCGCCAACATGAAAATCTGGCAAGGTGCCTGCATTGTTCATGCCACTTTCCCAGGCCGCCGCTTAACCGCCGCTCGCGTCGAACATCCCAACGCGCTGGTGGTTGCTCATCCGGAATGCCCCGGCGATGTGCTGCGTCAGGCGGACTTTATCGGTTCCACGTCGGCTCTGGTGGATTGGTGTACTTCGCATCCCGCCAGGGAGTTCATTGTGATGACGGAAAGCGGAGTGCGGTTTTCCCTGGAAAAGCTTTCGCCCGGCAAAAAGTTTTATTTCGTGGCAAATGAAAACTGCAATTGCAGCGAGTGCCCCTATATGCGGCTGAATACGCTCGAAAAGCTGCGGGATAGTCTCGAAACTCTCCAGCCTCGTATTGAGCTGCCTGCTAGTATGATGGAGCGCGCTCGTCTACCAATAGAGCGTATGCTCGCCGTGAAGTAAGCTCGTGAGTCAACTTGTACAGTTTCCTGTCCCGGTCATCCCTCAGCCGCCTTTGGAGGAAGGCCCGCTGGTTGATTCCTATGGCCGTATCCATTCCGATTTGCGGATCAGCGTGACTGACCGTTGTAACATCCGCTGCTTCTACTGCATGCCGGAAGAAGGCGCGGAATTTGCGCCGATTGCTTCCCTCCTTACCTTCGGACAGATCGCGAGGTTCGTGGCCGCCGCGCTGCCGCTGGGCATTCGGAAAGTTCGTCTGACGGGCGGTGAACCGCTTCTTCGTCCCAAGCTGCCTGAGCTCATTGAGTCTCTCAACGGGCTGGGGGGCATTGAGGACCTGGCTCTCACGACCAATGGCGTTCTGTTGGCCGTCCATGCTCAAAAGTTGTACGATGCCGGATTGCGCCGCTTGAATGTTCATCTGGACACTTTGAATCGTGAGCGCTTTCACGCCATGACGCGCCGGGATGACCTTCCCGGTGTTCTGGCCGGAATTGATGCCGCGCTGCGCGCCGGCTTCACGGTAAAGCTGAACTCGGTGGCTGTCAAAGGTCTGACTGAGCCTGATGTCCTGGAGTTGGTTCGTTTTGGCCGTCAGAACGGAATTGAAGTCCGGTTTATCGAGTTCATGCCGCTGGATGCGCAACAGCTATGGGCCATGGATCGCGTTCTGACGGCCGATGACATGATCGGGATGATCACACGCGAGTTTGGCCCTCTCCTGCCCGTCCGCGATGCCGACCCGCGCGCGCCCGCCACGGAATACCGGTTCGCGGATGGCTTCCGCCTGGGCTTTATCGCTTCCGTGAGCCGCCCTTTTTGCATGAACTGTAACCGGCTGCGCCTTACCTCCGACGGCAAAATGCGCTATTGCCTGTTTGCCCGCGAAGAAACGGATGTGCGGGCTTTGCTGAATAGTCCCGATTCCGAAGAGGCATTACAGGCGGCAATCCGGTCAACAGTATGGCGGAAATGGATCGGGCACGATATTCATCGCGGCACATTTGTTGCGCCGTCCCGACCGATGTACTCCATCGGCGGCTAGCCTTTGTAGGCGTACAGCATAGCCAGGGTACCGATGACGCACGCCAGAAGAATGCTGTGCTTCAACGTAAAGCGGAACAGCCTGGACTCTTCCTGCTGACGGAGACCCGCCGCCGACGCTGCCACGGCAATGCTTTGCAGGCTGATCATTTTGCCCATCACTCCTCCGGCGGAGTTCGCGGAGGCCATCAGCGTCGCGCTGAAACCCAGCTTGTTTGCTGTTACCTTTTGCAAGCCGCCGAATAACGCGTTGGCGGATGTATCGCTGCCGGTCAGAAACACTCCCAGCCAGCCCAGCAGCGCGCTGAAGAAGGGAAACAGGCGGCCTGTCGAAGCAAACGCCAGCCCCAGCGTTGTCGTCGCTCCTGAGTAGTTCATGACAAAGGCGAGCGCCAAAACGCTGACCACGCTAATAAAGGACAGTTTCAGTTGCCGGGCGGAAGCGGTGAGGATGTGGAGAAACCGGCGCAGCGAGACTCGCAGGAAAACAGCGGAACTGAGGGCCGCGAAAGCGCAAGCCGTTCCAGCTTCGGCAAGAATCCGCAACCGGTAAGGAGCGGGATTGCGCAAACCCGGCCAATGAATGACGAGCGTGGCGTGTTCCAAGGCTGCCTTGACTGGACCAATGCTCCAAACCAGAATCAGCAAAACGAGCAAAAGATAAGGCGACCAAGCCGCTACGAGTTCAGCCCTTTGATAAGTGCTCTTGGAGCGGGCCACGTCTTTCGGACGCCAGAATTGCAGCAGGGCAATGAGCGAGAGAATTGTCGCCAGCGAACTCAGAATATCCGTCAGGTACGGGCCGACAAAATTCGAAACGGTAAACTGCACGGCGGCAAAGCTGATCCCGCAGGTGAGGGCCGCCGGCCAGACGGAGCGGAGCGCCCGCCATCCGCCCATGACCAGAATGAGATACGCCGGGATAAACAATGACACGGGCGCGCAGAGGCGGCCTACCTGGGCGCTGAGGTCTTGGATCGGCAAGCCGGTGGTAGCGGCCAGAGTGACAAGCGGAATGGCAATGGAACCGAACGCCACGGGCGCTGTGTTGGCTAACAGGCAGATACCGGCGGCGTAGAAGGGTGAAAAGCCCAATCCGCTTAGAATGGCGGCGGCGACCGCGACGGGGGTGCCGAAACCGGCCGCGCCTTCCAGAAACGCGCCAAAAGCAAAGGCGATGAGAAGCGCCTGCAGATTTCTGTCGGCGGTTAACTGCCCAATGGAGTTTTTGATGATCTCGAATTTACCCGTCTCGACCGTAATGCGGTACAGCACGATCGCCCAGAAAATGATCCAGAAAATCGGAAAAGCGCCAAAGGCGGCTCCATACAGCGCGGCGCTCACCGCTTGCTGAACCGGCATGCCGAAAGCGAAGAGCGCAACCAGCAGCGCGACCCCTAGGCCAAGCAGTGAGGATTTCCAGGCGCTGACCCGCTGAACGCCGATAGCGTACAGAAGCGCCGCGATCGGCAGGGCGGCGAAGAAGGCTTTTGCTCCCATCAGGAAAAGCCATTAAGAAGAGAACAAACCCGCCCCGTTAGCCGGTTTGCAGTCATAAAACGCCGGTGATAGATGGTACTTTTCACGGTAAGCAGCGGCCAGCCGCTCTGAAAAAGCCGCTAAAGACTCCGGCTTGACGAGATTAACCGTGCAGCCGCCGAATCCGCCTCCGGTCATGCGGGCTCCGTAAACGCCCGGAATCTTGATGGCGGTATCAACGAGAAAATCGATCTCCTCGCAGGAAATTTCATAGTCGTATTGCATGCTGCGGTGAGAAGCGATGAACAGGCGGCCCATCTCAGCCAGATCGTGGGCGTGCGCGGCCTTGGCGAAATCGAGGACGCGCTGCGTGTCGGAGATGATATGGCGCGCGCGCTGTCTCGGAATCGGCGGCACGGTTTCCTGCACTTTGGTGAAGACATCGAGCGTAACGTCGCGCAGGCTCTTGATGTCCGGGTCGGTTGACTGAAGGGCTTCCACGGCGGCTTTACATTCGGCGACGCGTTCCCGGTAAGCGGAGGAGCCCAGCTCATGTTTCACCATGGAGTTGACCGCGATTACCTTCACGTCCGGCGGCAGTGACACGTATTCGTGGCCCAGGCTGCGGCAGTCGATCTGGATGGCGGCATTTTCGCGTCCGAAGACGGAGGCGTATTGGTCCATGATGCCGCAGGGCATGCCGACAAACTGGGATTCAGCGCGCTGTCCCAGGACGGCGATTTCCAGCGGGTCCATGGAACGCCCATTCAGCAGCGCAAAAGCGGAGCCGATTTCGAGAGCCGCCGAGGAACTCAATCCGGAGCCCGTAGGGACTTCGCTGCGGATCAGCAAATTGGAGCCGCTTAGATCAACCCCGGCTTTGACCAGTTCCCGCGCTACGCCGACCACGTAATCGTGCCAAGCTTTTTGCGGTTGAGCGTGCAGGATTTGATTAACATCGATGGCGAACTCCCCATCGAGATCCTGCGAGCGGATTCGCAAGGTGTTGTCATGCGAGGGCGCAATCGCCACGTAGCAGGCCATTTCGAGCGCGATGGGCAGCACGTAGCCGAGGTTGTAATCAGTATGCTCGCCGATGAGGTTGACCCGTCCCGGCGCGCGATAGACAACGGGCGGAGTGTCCCAGCCAAAGTGCTGGCCGAAGGCGTTCAGGATTTCCGTCGAAACGAGAGCCACAGCAGAATTCCTCCAAAGATGAGAAGCATGAGACCGCACCACAGATTGACGTTGGTGCCGGAATCGAGCGGCGCGCGGACTTCCGGGTTCAGCAGGCCATAAAGAAGAAGGATGGCACCCAGTAGCGAGAAGAGATACCCAGTAGGGCGGCGAAGATCATCCATAAACAGTTACCAGAAAATGATATTGAAGATGACGAGCACGGCTAAGACGATGATGGCAAGCGGCCCTGGACGCTTGAACCAGGGGATGTTGCCTTCGGGCGGAAGATCCGCCGTCGCGCCCCAAACGAGGTTATGCAATTGCTCTTCGGTTTTTGCTTTCGTGACGAGGCTGACCAGAAAGGTAACGGCAAAGCAGGCCGCAAAGGCACAAATCGAGATCCAGAAATTTTGGGCCATGGCAGACGGGAACTCATGGATGCGGGAGATCCAGGCGCCCTTGCCTTCCGCCGACGTGAATCCGTGGGTAGCGGCGGCGGCGGCGGTGCCGGCCAGCAGTCCCCAGAATGCGCCGTCGCCGGTAGCTCGTTTCCAGAACATGCCGAGCAGAAATGTTGCGAACAGCGGCGCGTTAACGAAGGAAAAAATGAGTTGCAGAAAGTCCATGATGTTGTTGAAGTGCGTCGCCAGGTAAGCCGTCCCAACAGAAAGCAACACACCGGCAACGGTGGTCACGCGACCCACCCAGAGATAGTGACTGTCGGGAGCGTTCTTTCGGAAGTAGCTTTGATACAGATCGTACGTGAACACTGTGTTGAACGCGGTAACATTGCCGGCCATACCCGACATGAACGAGGCCATGAGCGCGGTCAGGCCGATACCCAGCATGCCCGACGGATAAAACTGCGCCATCAGGGTGGTGAGCACCTGATCGTAATCGTAGCCGCCGCCATTAGGCTTCAATGGAAGGTTGTAGCCGCTGGACATATTCATGAGAGCAACCGCGGCAATACCCGGCAGAATGACGACGAACGGCATGAAAATTTTGGGGAACGCCGCCACCAGCGGTGTTTGCCGCGCGCCCGCCATGGTTTCGGCCGCCATGGCGCGCTGTATAACCAGAAAGTTCGTACACCAATAGCCGAAGGACAGCACAAAGCCGAGACCGGCGAAAATTCCGAAAACTTCCACGCCCATGGGGTTTTCGCTGGCATGTCCGATATAGCGCCAGGAGTGAGTCATGACGGGTTGCAGGCGCGTGGCGATGCCGTGCCAGCCTCCAGCTTTGGCGACGGCCAGATAAGAGAGCGGGGCAAAGCCGAGGACGATGAGGAAGAATTGAACCACTTCGTTGTAAATGGCGCTGGTGAGGCCCCCAAGGAGCGTGTAGATAAGGACAATGGCGGCGGAGAGCAGGACGGAGTTGGTGAAGCTCCAGCCGAGCACGAGCTCGAATAAAAGGCCCAGGGCGTACATGCTGATGCCGGACGAGAAGATCGTCATGATCGCGAAGGTGACGGCGTTCAGGCCGCGGGTCTTTTCATCGAAGCGCAGCTTCAGGTATTCGGGAACGCTGCGGGCGCGGCTGCCGTAATAGAACGGCATCATGAAAACGCCGACAAAGACCATGGCGGGTACTGCGCCGAGCCAATAGAAATGCGCGGTCATGATGCCGTACTTGGCGCCGGACGCGCACATGCCGATCATTTCCTGCGCGCCCAGGTTGGCGGCGATGAAGGCCAAGCTGGTGATCCAGACCGGCACGGAGTGTTTGGAGGTGAGAAAATCTTCGCTCGAAGTAATTTTCCGTTTGGCAAGCCAGCCGATGCCTAGCACAAAGGCGAAGTAGATGATGAGGCTGATGTAGTCGATCAGTCGAAGTGTCAAAGCGAGATCCCGTTCCGCGTGGAATTGTACCGCACAGCCCGACAGACTTTGCCCGGCTGACGTTGGTTTCTAGTTTGTCATAGGGCTACTTTGCAAATTGAGCGTAGGGAGAAAGCAAAGGAGTTTAGGAGAAAAAAGATTAATATAATTTCGGCTCGCCATCAGATAAACTTTGCTGGTGACGATACGCTAAAAACTGAATGAGCGTTTCATTTTCTGCTGATAATCCAATAAGCTCGATTTCTCAAGACATTCTCGGGAGGAAAGGCTTTGCAATTGCGTGTGCAAAGGCAATTGCGGGTTGGAAAGAAAAATCCAGCTTAGTACTGTCTCTCTGGGGTGAATGGGGCTCAGGAAAATCCTCGTTGAAGAATATGATTGTTGAAAGTTTACAACAGGGTAGCCCGGATACATGTCCACAAGTCATTGAGTTCAACCCTTGGCAGATAAATGAGCAGAGTCAGCTAACTCAAGCCTTCTTTGACGAACTTGGAAAGGCAATCGGAAAATTACAAAACAACGAGGATAAAAAAATTGCAGAAAAAAGAGCTGCAAAATGGAAAATGTACTCCACTTACATAAGCCTTGGTGGATCAATCGTAAAACCTTTAAAAACAATCTTACCTTTATTTGTAGGTCCGATAGCTGGAGTAATCCTAGCCATGGTGGCGGAAGCTCTGGAACCGGTTGCCGAAGTTGCAAAGCAGGGCGCTGAGGGGACTGAGGCGGAGGCAAAAACATATGCAGAAAAAACTCTGAGCGAGCTTAAGCAGGAAGTATACAAATTACTGGCGGATATGCCAGGGAGCGTGGTTGTGATTATCGATGATGTTGATCGATTAACAAAATCAGAGATCCGACTCATATTTCAATTAATTAAGGCGAACGCTGACTTTCCCAATTTAGTCTATTTGCTGCTAGCCCAACGGGATTCCGTTATCAAAGCCCTCGAAGAAGTTGCTCCCGAACACAGTGAGGAATTCTTGGAGAAGATTGTTCAAGTTCCTCTCCATGTTCCTGCGATCAACAGTGATCAAGTAAGAGGTTTGTTGATTGAAGGTATTACGAAGATTGTGCGAGATCCAGATTTTATACCTTCTTCGGGCATCCGTTGGTACCAGCTCGAAAACGCTGGAATCCTCGAAGAATTTGAGAGTTTAAGGGACGTCCATAGATTCCTCTCTTCGCTGTCCTTTCAAGCCGGTATTTTTTGGAACGGCCAAATGCTTGAGGTAAATGCTCTCGACTTAATCGTTTTAGAAATACTCCGTGTGTTTATACCTTCGATCTATGAGCAACTTCCCCGTATCAAACACGTTTTAACAGACTTACCTGGATTCGTGCCCCAGCAGTTGCGCTTGGATAGCAAAGATATTTTATTGCAAACACTGAAAAGGGCTGGTGACAAGACAGACTTAGCGACAGCTTTGGTAAAGGATGTTTTCCCACCAGCAGCACGAGTAATGGCAGGCAAGCAGCACCAGAATAATGAAGGAGAGAGCGAAGAGTGGTTCAAAGAAAAACGCGCCTGCTCCCACCAGCGATTTGATCGCTACTTTCAGTTCTGTATCCCAACAGGAGAAATATCTGACGCTGAGCTACATGAACTGTTTAGCAATACAAGCAATTTGCAAGATCTGAGGAGTAGATTGCAGAGCTTACAAAAAAGGAAATTGCTCCAGTCTGCTCTCAAGGAACTGCGTAGCCGCAGGCAGCAATTAACTGTGGATCACCTCGAAAACTTGGTTACTGCATTGTTTGACTTAGATATAGTCCAAGGGCGGGATGAGGTGACCAAGCCGCAAAGTACAATTGCCACAATCCTACATGCACAACTTTTGAAAGAAACGTCCCTAGTACTACTGTGTCACAAATTGCAGACAGAATCAGCGCCGTCTGGGAAAGAGTGGTGTTCGACAGCAAGGACAGTACGCCAGCCGCGCGATGAGCGCCACGATGAG
>JAABUZ0100002937.1_pt1 | contig 26865 bp, 24 predicted proteins | sample 5562091 | NCBI WGS metagenome assembly JAABUZ01 (sample SAMN12813069, study PRJNA571459) | rock metagenome | isolation source: Antarctica rocks | place: Antarctica: Victoria Land, Linnaeus Terrace sud | collected 2015-12-21 | reverse complement strand
GCCACCTCGGTGACCTCGACGTCGGCGTCGGAGAGCTCACCCCCGCGCGCCTGCAGCAGGTAGTGGTGCACGGTCTTGTGCACCCGGCGGTCCTCGGCGACGAACCAGTAGTCGATCTGGCCAAGCGGCGCCCGCACCGACGCGATGATGCCGGTCTCCTCCTCGACCTCCCGCACCGCCGCCTGCTCCGCGGTCTCCCCCTGCTCGATGTGGCCCTTCGGCAGCGACCAGAGGAGCCGGCCGCGGCGGTCGAGCCGCCCGATGAGGGCGGCGCTGCCGCGCTCGGCGTCCACCACCAGCCCTCCCGCGGAGGTCTCGTCGACCGTCTGCAGCCTGCGGCGCCCGCCGCGGCGGCGGCGATCGGCGGGGCGTCGGGGGACGGGCGGCATGGGGTGATCGTACGGCGCACGGGACGACCCCCGGTGGCTGTCGAGGAGGCGCCGCCCGGGTGGCCCGGCGCCCCCCGACGGCCACCGGACTAGGCTCGGGCGTCGTGCCCGGGTCAGGTCAGGTGTCGGCTGAGGTGACGGTGGAGTCGCAGCACGGTGACCCGACGGGGGCGCGTCGAGAGCCTGAGCGCGCGGACCACGCGGCGGTGGCCGAGCTGCTGCGTTACTCCCCGGTGGCCGACGATCTCGCGGCCCGGTTCGCCGCCGCGGGACACCGTCTGCATCTCGTCGGGGGCAGCGTCCGCGACGCCCTGCTGGGTCGACTCTCGAACGACCTCGACTTCACCACCGACGCGCGGCCGGACGCGATCACGTCCGTCGTCTCCGGCTGGGCCGACGCGGTGTGGGACACGGGGATCGACTTCGGCACCGTCGGCGCGCGGCGACACGGGGTGACCTGCGAGATCACCACCTACCGGGCCGACTCCTACGACGGTGTGAGCCGCCGTCCCGTCGTCGCGTTCGGCGACGACGTCCTCGGCGACCTGGTCCGCCGCGACTTCACCGTCAACGCGATGGCCGTGTCGTTGCCCGACCGGGCGTTCGTCGACCCCTGCGGGGGGCTGGCCGCGCTCGCCCGCGGCGTGCTGGACACGCCAGTGGAGCCCGCGGTCTCCTTCTCCGACGATCCGCTGCGGCTGCTGCGGGCGGCGCGGTTCGTCTCCCGGCTCGGGTTCACCGTGGCGCCGCGGGTGGCCTCGGCGATGACGGAGATGGCGCCGCAGCTCGCCCGGGTCACCCCGGAGCGGGTGCAGGCGGAGCTGTCCAAGCTGCTGTGCGGTGCGCATCCCCGGTCCGGCGTCGAGCTCATGGTCCAGACCGGGTTGGCCGACGCGGTGCTCCCCGAGGTGCCGGCGATGCGTCTCGAGATCGATGAGCACGCCCAGCACAAGGACGTCTACGAGCACTCGCTGACGGTGATGGAGCAGGCCATCGCTCGGGAGGCCGCGGGCCCGGACCTCGTGCTGCGCCTCGCCGCACTGCTCCACGACATCGGCAAGCCTGCGACGCGGCGGATCGAACCGGGGCGCCGCGTGAGCTTCCATCACCACGAGGTGGTCGGGGAGCAGATGGCGCGCAGGCGGCTACGCGAACTGCGCTACCCCAAGCAGGTCGTCGACGACGTGTGCCGGCTGGTGTTCCTGCACCTGCGCTTCCACGGCTACGGCACGGGCGAGTGGTCGGACTCGGCGGTGCGCCGGTACGTCACCGACGCCGGACCGCTGCTCGACCGCCTCCACAAGCTCGTGCGTTCGGACTCCACCACGCGCAACAAGCGCCGCGCTGCCGCGCTGCAGCGCTCCTACGACGACCTCGAGGAGCGGATCGCGCGCATCGCCGCGGAGGAGGATCTGGCGCGCGTCCGGCCCGACCTCGACGGCAACGCGATCATGTCGCTGCTCGGTATCCCGCCGGGGCCGCTGGTGGGGCGCGCCTGGCGGCACCTCAAGGAGGTCCGGCTCGACCGCGGACCGCTCGACCGGCGCACGGCGGAGGCGGAGCTGCTCGCCTGGGCGCGCGCGGAGGGCATCGGTAGCGCGGGCGCGGGGCCCGATCCGGGGGAACCGACGGGCTGAGCGCGCCGTCGAAGCGGTGTGGACCCCGCAGCGGCCGAGCACAGGCCCGGCCGACTCCTGAGCTACCACTTCGGCACCGGCCGCGGACCGGTGCACCGCCACGTCTCCCCCGCCGACGCCGACCTCTCCGACGCCGACCTCTCCGGCGATGGCGTCCCGGACGCCGTGCGGCTGGACTTCGACGGGGACGGGCGCGTCGACGACGCGATGTGGGACGCCGACGCCGACGGCACCGCCGACCACTCCGTGCTCGACCTCGACGACGACGGACGCGGCGAGCGCGCCTGGTCCGACCCGAGCGGACGCGGCGTCTGGGACCGCCCCGCCGAGGCTCCCGCCGCCGCCGCGTCCACGGCCGCCACAGATCCACCCACCGGCGCGCCACCCGCACCCGGCGTCGAGCTGGCGTGGACCGACGTCCGCGGTCGGGCGGGGTCCGCGCCGCCGGAACTCGACACCGATCGCGACGGCGTCGCCGACGCCGCGGAGGTCGAGGCCGATCACGACCCGACGTCGCGGGAGCTGGTGTGCGACCCCGACGCGGACGGGCGGGCCGAGCAGCTCCTGGTCGACCACGAGGCCGACGGCCGCTACGAGAGCGTCTACACCTCGTCGACGACCGTCGGGGACCGTTGGGACGTGCTGCTCGCCGACACCGACGCGGACGGGGCGGTCGACCTCGTCGTCGACGAGGGGGCGCCCGACTGGGTGCCCCCCTGACACGGGTCCTCCCGAGTTTCCCGCGGGGGCACGCACGCCCGCAACGCGATTTCGTGCACGACGAGGCCGAGGAGGTAGAGCGCCGCCGCACCGGCGACGAGCAGGGCGGAGCGCCCGTCCGCCGGGCTGAGAAGCGCCGCACCCGCCACCGCCACGACGTAGGTGACGTTGAAGACGGTGTCGGACAGCGCGAACACCCGCCCGCGCGCCGCGTCATCGACCTCGCGCTGCACCGCGGCGTCGGAGCACAGCTTGATCGCCTGCCCGACGAGCCCGAGGACGAAGCCGGCCCCGAGGATCGTCGGCAGCGACATCGGCAGGCCGAGCCCGAGCAGCGCCGCCGCGGCCAGCACGAGCATGACGCGGACGGTGGCGGGTCGGCCGACCCGCGTGGTGAGCCACGGCGTCACCACCGCGGCGACACCCAGCCCCGCCCCGACCACGACGACGATCTCGCCCACGCCGGCGACGCCGGCGCGCAGGGGGCCCGCGTCCGTCAGCCCACCCCGCATCAGCAGCAGCATCACCAGCGTGGCCACCCCGAAGGCGAGGCGGTGCGCGGCCACGGCCCAGAAGGCGGCCACGACCCCCGGGGCGCGGCGCGCGGCGCGCGCACCGTCGAGGAGCCCGTGCGCGACGGCGAGGGTGGCCCGGGGGGCCTCCGTGGGATCGTCGGGCCCGAGCGAACCACGGATGAATCCGACGGCGGCCCCCACGATCACGATCGAACCCGCGACGGCCGCGGACGCGGTCGCTCCGGAGGCGCCGTCGCCGCCGCCGAGCAGGGGCGCGAGCCCGAAGGCGCAGGCGGCGCCCACCACCGCCGCGACCGCGCCGGAGGTGGTGACCAGGGAGTTCGCCGCCACCAGCCATCGGGGGGCGACCACGTGCGGCAGGGCAGCGGAGAGCCCTGCCTGGATGAACCGGCTCACCCCGATCGTGGCCAGGGCGCCGAGATAGAGCGGCGGACCGGTGACGCCGACGGCGACGACCGCTGCCGTGGCGAGGGTGAGCACGCCGCGCAGGACCCCGGCGACCACGAGCACGCGGCGCCGGTCCCACCGGTCGAGCAGCGCACCGGCGAAAGGCCCGACGAGCGAGTAGGGCAGGAGGACCACGGCGAGCCCGAGGGCGACGAGCGCGGGATCGGACTCGCGCTCGGGGCTGAACAGCACCGCTCCGCCGAGCGCGGCCTGGAAGACTCCGTCGCCCCACTGAGCCGCGAGACGGACGGTGAGCAGCCGGCCGAACCCGGGATGGGCGATGAGATCCCGGCGCCGTGGTCCACCGTCGGGCCGGGCGCGCTCGCCCGCGACGGGGCTCGGCTCGGACGATCGCGGCACGCCCGGTCACGGTACGCGTCGTGGCGTCACCGCGGACACGGGTGCGACGGAGCACCCTGCCGCCGGGACCGCGGGCGATGGGACGATGGCCCCGTGGCCAGGGGTGTGGAGAAGCATCAGCAGGCCGGGGTCGAGGCGGGTTCAATGCTCGTCGCCGCACCGAGCCTGACCGATCCGCATTTCCGCCGCGCCGTGGTGTTCGTGATCGACCACCGCGGCGACGGCACCCTCGGGGTGGTCCTCAACCGCCCGAGCGAGATCGCGGTGTCCGACGTCCTGCCGGGCTGGGGTCCGCACACCTCGACCCCGCACTCGGTCTTCGTCGGCGGGCCCGTCGAGCAGAAGACCGCCCTGTGTCTCGCCGCCCTCCTCGCCGGGGAGGACCCGGCCCGCACCGGGGGCGTCGTCGGCGTGCGCGGCCCCGTGGCGCTGGTCGACCTCGACGGTGACCCGGAGTCGCTCGCGCCACGGGTGCGCGGTCTGCGTGTGTTCGCCGGGTACGCGGGGTGGCACGGGGGGCAGCTGGCGGACGAGGTCGGTCGTGGCGACTGGTTCGTCCTGCCCGCTCTCCCCGACGACGTCCTCGCCCCCGCGGGTCACGACCTGTGGAGCGGTGTGCTGCGCCGCCAGGGCGTGCCCCTCGCGTTCCTCGCGACCCACGTGGCCGAGGTCAAGCGCAACTGACACGGTGGGGTCGTGAGAGGCAGCGTGCGGCGCATCGAGCCGGGGCCGGGCCAGGAGTCGGTGTGGGACTACCCGCGCCCACCGCGGGCCGAAGTGGTGGACCGGCGCGCGGTCGTCATCCATGCGGGCACCGTCGTCGTCGACACCGACGACGTCGTGCGCGTACTCGAGACCAGCCACCCCCCGACCTACTACCTGCCGCGCACGGCCTTCGTCGAGGGCGTCCTGCATCCGGCGCGGCGCCGCACGGTGTGCGAGTGGAAGGGCACCGCGCGCTACGTCGACGTGGTGGTCGGAGGACGCACGCTGCCCGACGTCGGCTGGTGGTACCCGGAGCCCGACCCGCGCTACCCGGAGCTCGCCGACCGGGTCGCGCTGTATCCGGAGCCGTTCGACGAGATCACGCTCGGCGGGGAGCGGATCGTCCCGCAGCCGGGCGGCTTCTACGGCGGATGGATCACCGACGACGTGGTGGGTCCGTTCAAGGGCGGTCCGGGCTCCCGGGGCTGGTAGCGGCCGCGGTGCTCCCCGTGCCCGCTCCGGCGCCGCGGGGACAGAGGTCGCAGGCGCCCGCGCACCCCGTCGGCGCGCAGGCCTCGGCGTCCGGCGTTCCGGCCGTCGGCTCGGCGGTCGGCCGGGGATCCTCGGGCCACCCGGGGGTGCAGCACCCGGCGTCGCCGCGGCGCTGTGCGGCCCGCACCTCGGCCTCGTCGAGGAGGGCGAAGCGGGACCCGACCACGCCGCCGACGGCGAGAAGTACCACCGTGCCCGCGGCGCCGACGGACGTCAGGGTCACCGCCGTCGCGGCCGACGGGGCGAGGGCGCCCGCGAGGCCCGCGACGACGCCGGCGACCCCGGCCGCGACGAAGGCCGGGGCCGCCGCCCGATTGGCCCGGCGGAACGTGTCGACGCGGCTCATGGTCCACGGGGTGCGGACGCCGAGCACCCGGTTCCGGGGCAGGCGGTGGACGCGCGCGAGGACACCGGCGCCGCCCACGACGAGAGCGAGAGCGACGAGGACCAGGGCCGGGACGAGCACGTCCCCAGAGTAGGCTCGCCCGCGTCCCGCGCGGTGGCCCCCGAGAGGGCCGCAGCCGCCCCCGGGAGGGCCCGGACGCCGCCGCCCGGCCGCCCGGCCCGCGAGCCGGGCCCGGCGGCGCACCCGCACCCTCACCAGGAGGACCGTTCCGTGACAGCCGCAGCACCGCCGGAGCCGTCGGGCGCCGGCGCGCCGCCGTTCCGCTACACCGCGGCGCTCGCGAACGAGATCGAGCGCCGGTGGCAGGACCACTGGGAGGCCGCGCAGACGTTCCGCACCCCGCAGCCCGGCGCGTCGAGAGGCCCGGGGGTGGAGGCGGCGGACAAGTTCTACCTGCTCGACATGTTCCCCTACCCCTCCGGCTCGGGTCTGCACGTCGGGCACCCGCTGGGGTTCATCGGGACCGACGTCCTGGGCCGCTTCCTGCGGATGACCGGGCGCACCGTCCTGCACGCCATGGGGTTCGACGCCTTCGGCCTGCCCGCTGAGCAGTACGCGGTGCAGACCGGGACGCACCCGCGCACCACCACCGAGACGAACGTGACCCGCTACCGGGCGCAGATCCGCCAACTGGGCCTCGCGCACGACGAGCACCGCTCGGTGTCCACCACCGACGTGGAGTTCTACCGGTGGACCCAATGGATCTTCCTCCAGATCCATGGCTCCTGGTACGACCATGACGCGGACCGCGCGCGGCCGATCGTCGAGCTGGAGGCGGAGTTCGCCTCCGGGGCGCGCCCGCTGTCCGCGGCGTGGGCGGCACGCGACTGGGCGTCGCTCACCCGTCCCGAGCAGGACCGACTGCTCGACTCCCATCGGCTGGCCTACCTCTCCGACGCGCCGGTCAACTGGTGCCCGGCGCTGGGCACGGTGCTGTCGAACGAGGAGGTCACCACCGACGGCCGGTCCGAGCGCGGCAACTTCCCCGTCTTCCGCCGGAACCTGCGCCAGTGGATGATGCACATCACCGCGTACGCCGACCGCCTCGCCGACGACCTCGACGCCGTCGACTGGCCGGACTCGGTGAAGACGATGCAGCGCAACTGGATCGGGCGTTCGCTGGGTGCGTCGGTCCGGTTCCCGGTCGGTCCGGATGCCGTCGGCCCGGGCGCCGCCGTCGAGGTGTTCACCACCCGGCCGGACACCCTCTTCGGAGCCACCTACCTGGTCCTCGCGCCCGAGCACCCGCTGGTCGACGCGATCCTGCCCGCCGCGTGGCCCTCGCCGGGCACGGGCGAGGAGCTCGACGGCCGATGGACCACGGGTGCAGCGACCCCCGCGGACGCCGTCGACGGGTACCGCCGCCTCGTGGCGTGTCGGTCGGACCTCGAGCGGCAAGAGGCCCGCGACAAGACCGGTGTCTTCACCGGGGCGTGGGCGACGAACCCGGCGACCGACCGGCCGCTGCCGGTGTTCGTCGCCGACTACGTCCTCATGGGCTACGGCACCGGCGCGATCATGGCGGTCCCGGGGCAGGACCAGCGCGACTGGGACTTCGCCGCGGTGTTCGGGCTACCCGTGGTGCGCACCGTGGCCCCGCCCGAAGAGTTCCTCGAGGCCGGCGGCGAGGCCTGGACCGGCCCCGGCGAGGCGATCAACTCCGCGAACGAGTCGATCAGCCTCGACGGCCTGGGTGTCGTCGAGGCGAAGGCCGCGATCGTGGCCTGGCTGACGGAGCGCGGAGCCGGGGCGTCGGTGGTGCAGTACAAGCTGCGCGACTGGCTGTTCTCGCGCCAGCGCTACTGGGGCGAGCCGTTCCCGATCGTCTACGCGCAGGCGGAGTCGGACGGCGGCCCGTCGATCCCGCGCGCGCTGCCGGAGTCCGACCTGCCCGTGCTGCTGCCCGAGGTCGACGAGTACGCCCCGCGGACCTTCGCCGCCGACGATCGCGACTCGACGCCCGAGTCGCCGCTGACGCGGGCGACGGAGTGGACGCGGGTGTCCGGCGACCTGGAGTCCGACCCGGAGCGCGGCTGGGCCGACTACGTCCGCGATACGAACACCATGCCGCAGTGGGCCGGCTCCTGCTGGTACTACCTGCGCTACCTCGACCCGGACAACGACAAGCAGTTCGTCGACCCCGAGATCGAACGGTTCTGGATCGGTCCGCGCCCGGAGCTCCATGGCGAGGGCGACCCCGGCGGCGTCGACCTGTACGTCGGCGGCGTCGAGCACGCGGTCCTGCACCTGCTCTACGCGCGCTTCTGGCACAAGGTGCTGTTCGACCTGGGCCACGTCTCCTCGTCGGAGCCGTTCCGCCGCCTGTTCAACCAGGGGTATGTGCAGGCCTGGGCGTACACCGACGCCCGCGGCGTCTACGTGCCGGCCGAGGAGGTCGAGGAGACCGTCGGATCCGACGGGACGGTCGAATTCACGTGGCACGGCGGGCCGGTCACCCGGGAGTACGGGAAGATGGGCAAGTCGCTGCGCAACGTCGTGACGCCCGACGAGATGTGCGACGCCTACGGCGCCGACACCTTCCGGCTCTACGAGATGTCGACGGGCCCGATGGAGGCCTCACGGCCATGGTCGACCCGCGACGTGGTCGGCCCGCACCGCTTCCTGCAGCGCGTCTGGCGCCTGGTCGTCGAGGAGACCACCGGCGCCGTGCGCGTCTCCGACGCCGAGCCGGACGCAGCGACGCTGCGGCTGCTGCACCGCACGATCGACGGGGTCACCGTCGACGTCCCCGCGATGCACTACAACACCGCGGCCGCGAAGCTCATCGAGCTGACCAACCACCTGACGAAGAGCTACCCCGAGGGCGGCGTCCCGCGCAGCGTCGTGGAGGCGTTGGTGCTCATGCTGGCCCCGTTGTGCCCGCATCTGGCCGAGGAGCTGTGGTCGAGGCTGGGTCACGCGGAGACGCTCGCGTACGGCCCGTTCCCCGAGGCCAACCCGGCGATGCTCGTGGCCCAGACGGTGGAGTACCCGATCCAGGTCAACGGGAAGGTGCGCGCGCGGATCACGGTGGACGCCGACGCGGACGACGACGCGGTGCGCGCCGCGGCCCTCGCCGAGCCGAAGGTCGTCGTCCTCGCCGAGGGACGCGAGTCGCCCAAGATCATCATCGTCCGGGGACGCATGATCAACCTGGTGTTCTGAGGCCACCGGGTCGTCCGTCCTCGTCAGTCCTCGTCGTGGATGAACCCCTCGACCTTCTCGTAGGCCACCGAGTCGCGGTACTGCTCGGGCGGGGACTTCATGAAGTACGCCGAGGGGCCCAGCAGCGGGCCGCCGAGCCCGCGGTCCAGCGCGATCTTCGCGGCGCGCACGGCGTCGATGATGATGCCCGCCGAGTTCGGCGAGTCCCACACCTCGAGCTTGTACTCCAGCGACAGGGGCACGTCGCCGAAGGCGCGCCCCTCGAGGCGGACGTAGGCCCACTTGCGGTCGTCGAGCCACGGCACGTAGTCCGAGGGACCGATGTGCACGTTCGACTTGCCCATGTCGCGGTCGACCTGCGAGGTCACCGACTGCGTCTTCGACGTCTTCTTGGACTCCAGCCGCTCGCGCTCGAGCATGTTCTGGAAGTCCATGTTGCCGCCGACGTTGAGCTGCATGGTGCGATCGAGCTGCACGCCACGGTCCTCGAAGAGCTTCGCGAGGACGCGGTGGGTGATGGTTGCGCCGACCTGCGACTTGATGTCATCGCCGACGATCGGGAGGCCCGCCTGGGTGAATTTCGCCGCCCACTCGGGGTCGGAGGCGATGAAGACCGGGAGCGCGTTGACGAACGCGACGCCCGCGTCGAGGGCGCACTGGGCGTAGAACTTGTCGGCGTCCTCGCTGCCCACCGGCAGGTAGGCCACGAGCACGTCCGCGCGGGACTCGCGCAGGACGGCCACCACGTCCACCGGCTCCTCGTCGGCCTCGGTGATCGTCTCCCGGTAGTACCGGCCGAGCCCGTCCATCGTGTGGCCACGGTGCACGGTCACACCGGTCGGCGGGACGTCGGCGATCTTGATGGTGTTGTTCTCCGACGCGCTGATCGCCTCGGCGAGGTCGTGACCCACCTTCTTGGCGTCCACGTCGAACGCCGCGACGAACTCGAGGTCGCGCACGTGGTAGCCGCCGAAGTCCACGTGCATGAGGCCCGGGACGCGCGCGCTCGGATCGGCGTCGGCGTAGTAGTGCACGCCCTGCACCAGCGAGGCAGCACAGTTCCCCACGCCGACGATCGCCACACGGACCTGACCCATGACTGGACTCCTCTGTTCCTCTGTGTCGGTCGTTCGCTCGGTGGGTCCCGGTCAGGACCCGGGTGCCGACGCCCGACCGGGGCCGGGGTCGGTGTCGTCGACGCCCGTGTCGGTGGCGACGTCGGTGTCGCTGCCGACGGGCCGGCCCTCGTCCTGAGCCCGCGCCTCCGCGTGCTCGTGGGCGATGAGCTCGTTGAGCCAGCGGACCTCGCGCTCGGTGGTGTCGAGGCCGATCCGGTGCAGCTCCCGGGTGTACCGGTCGATGTGCTCCCCGGCGCGGGTGAGCGTCACCCGCAGGCCCTCCCGGCGTTCCTCCACGCGGCGCCGCCGGCCCTCGAGGATGCGCAGACGCACCTCGACCGGCGTCCGGGAGAAGAACGTGAGGTGGACCCCGAAGCCGTCGTCGTCGAAGGCCTGTGGCCCACACTCGGCGAGCAGCTCCTCGAGGCGGTCCTTGCCGTCGGCGGTGAGCTCGTAGACGCGCCGCCCCCGGCGCCCCCAGGTACCGCGCGTCCCCCGCGTGGACTCGGGCGGCTCGTCGGCGGGGGTCTCCACGATGAGGTCGGCCCGCTGCAGACGCCGCAGGGTGGGGTAGAGCGATCCCCAGGAGAAGGCGCGGAACGTGCCGAGCCGGGCGTGCAGCTGCTTGCGCAGCTCGTACCCGTGCATGGGGGCCTCACGGAGGAGGCCCAGGACAGCCAGTTCGAGCACCTCTTCCCTCCCCCGGACGCCGAATCATCAACGATCTCCTCGACCGTATCGCTGCGATACATCCGACGCCGCGACACGAGGATCACGTCACAGAAGCGCCCTCGCCGACGGGACGGCCCGGCGGCGGGCTGGTTAGGCTGCCGTCGTGCGCACGCCCCGCCAGGTCGTCGACTACGCGCTGCGACGTCGCGCGTCGCTCGCCGACGTCACCGCGGGCCGCACCTCGGCGTCGGACGTCCGCGACGCCGGCGTCTACCTGCTCCAGGCCGCCTCGTACCACGGCCGACCCACGTCCACACCCTGTCCGCTGTGCCAGAAGGACGAGGTGGTGCACGTCTCCTGGGTCTTCGGTGACCGCCTCGGCTCCGCGTCCGGCTCGGCGCGCTCGACCCAGGAGATCGCGAGGTTCGCCGACGCCGTCGACGAGTTCACCGTGCACGTGGTGGAGGTGTGCCGCACGTGCCGGTGGAACCACCTCGTGCAGTCCTACGTCCTGGGCACCGACGACGCCTCGGGCGGTCGCCGCCGTCGACGGCGCACGGCGTCCACCTGACCCGGATCCCCGTGACGTGACCGCGCACGCTCCCGTCGAGGAGTCCGCTCCCGACGGGCACCTGTCCAACGAGGGGCGGGAGCACGACCCGTCCTCGCTCGACGCGTCGCGGCGGGTCCGGCCCTCGACCGACGACCCGTTCGTCACGACGGCGTCCGCGCTCGTCGGAGGTCCCCTCGGCGCCCACGCGGTGGTCGGTCGCGGTCGCTGGGTCACGCCGTTGCGGGTGGTCCTCCTCCTCGGGGTCACGGTCCTCGCCCTCGCCTGGTTCGTGAAGGCGCCCTGCGCGCAGCAGTACATCGACGGCGCGGGGCGTCCCCAGCTCGACTGGCGCGACGGCCGTCCTTACGTGGCGGTCTGCTATTCCGACACCGTTCCGCTCTTCGCGGCCGAGCGCCTCTCCGTGGGCGGCGTGCCCTACGCGACGTCGTGGACCGAGAAGCGCGGCGACGGCCCCCCGCAGACGCGCTACATGGAGTACCCGGTGGTCACCGGCTTCTTCCAGTACGCCAACGCGCGCCTCGCGGCCTGGTGGGGCGACGCCGCGGCAGCGGGGTGGCTGCCCGGGGGGCTGCCGGTCGTCCTCTACTTCGACATCACCGCGTTCTGGCTCGCCCTCGCCTGGCTCGTGACGCTGTGGGCCCTGTGGCGGCTCCGGCCGGGTCGGCCGTGGGACGTCGCGATCGCCGCGGTGTCGCCGCTGGTCGTCGTGCACGCGTTCACCAACTTCGACACCCTCGCGGTCGGCGCGATGGTCCTCGGTCTCCTGGCGTGGAGCCGCCGACGCCCGGGGTGGGCCGGCATCGCCCTCGGCGTGGGCGGGGCGGCCAAGCTCTTCCCGCTCTTCCTCCTCGGTGCCGTGCTGCTGCTGTGCCTGCGGGCCGGCCGGGTCGGGGCGTGGTGGCGTGCCGCCGCCGCGGCCGCGGTGGCGTGGGTGGTGCTCGACGTGCCGGTCGCGCTGCTCTTCCCCCGGGGATGGTGGGAGTTCTTCCGCCTGAACTCCGCGCGCGGCCCGAACCCGGAGTCGCTCTACACGATGATCTTCCGGGCGACCGGGTGGAAGGGGCCCGACGGCACCCTCGCGCCCGACCAGGCGCCGTCGATCCTCAATCTGGTCAGCGCGGTGCTGTTCGCCGCCTGCCTGGCGGCCGTCGCGCTGCTCGTCGTCCGTGCTCCGCAGCGCCCCCGGCTCGCCTCGATCGCCTTCCTGGTCGTCGCCGCGTTCCTCGTCACCAGCAAGGTGTGGAGTCCGCAGTACTCACTGTGGCTGCTGCCCCTCGCGGTGCTGGCCCATCCGCGGTGGCGTCCGTTGCTGGCGTGGGCACTGGTGGAGGTGCTCGTCTGGCCGGTGACGCTGCTCAACCTGCTCGGGGACGACAAGAAGGGCCTCCCGACGACGGTGTTCCACGGTGTCGTGCTGGTTCGTGATCTGGTCGTCGTGGCGCTCGCGGTGCTCGTGGTGCGGACCGCGCTGCGCCCGTGGACCGACCCGGTGCGCACCCGGGCCCCCAGGGTCCTCGACGACCCGGACGGCGGGGTCCTCGACGGGGCCGCCGATCGCTCGTCCACCGCCACCGACCCCCCTCCCGACACCGACGAGAACCCGGGCCCGGGCTCCATCGAGCGCGCCGCACCGGCGCCCTGAGCGTGCCGGGCGGAGCCGCGCCGTACATCCCGGAGGAACCACCTCGTACAGTTGGGCGTCCTGGGAACGGACGATGTCGCGCTGGCGGCCCCTCGGGCGGCCGATCGGGGCATCGGTACGGTTCCCCAACCCCGATAGGCGCAATGGTGACCACCCTGGGTCACCGACGACGCGCCGGCCCTGCGGAGGCTGATCGGTGAACGACGAGCGCCGGCCGGACGGCCGCTCCGGGCGCCCCCCGGAGCCCTCGCCATCGTATGCCCGGCCCCCGGGCCCCCGTCGCCCTCCCGTGCGGCAGCTCCCCCGCGGGTGGCAGGCCGTTCCCCCCTCCCAGGTCGTCCCCCCGTCCGCGCGACCCTCGGGTCCGGACCCTCGAGGTCCTCGCCCGGGACCACGGGGCGCTCCGGGTGCACCGGCCGGGCCGTTCGCGCCGAACCCGAACCCGCCGAACACCGAGCGCGCGCCACGCCTTCTCACGCACGACCAGCAGCTTCTCACGCACGACCAGCAGCGCCCCTCCGACCGGGCGTGGGCCGGTGCCGCCGGGTCGACGACGTCGACCGCGCCGACATGGGCGTCGTCGGGCGCCCGCACCGGCGGCTCGTCCCGCACCGACGGCGGGTTCCCGCCCGGTTCCCCCCGCGCGCTCACGGACGACGACGACACCGAGGACGGCGGTGGGCGCCGAGGACGTCGCCCCGCTCGCGAGCGCGGCGAGCGCGTACCCCCGAGCCGGTGGCGACGCGTCCGGCGGATCGCCTACCTCGTCGTCGGCTTCGTCGTGCTCGCGCCGGTGCTGGCCTTCGCGATCGGCTGGCTCCTCTTCCGCGTCCCCCCCGCCGACGAGGCCGCCAACAACCAGGTCGCGACCATCTCCTACGCGAACGGCTCATCCCTGGCGACCCTGGTCCCCGAGGACGGCAACCGGATCAAGGTGCCGATCACGCAGGTGCCGCTGCACGTGCAGCAGGCCGTGCTGGCGGCCGAGGACCGCAGCTTCTACACCAACTACGGCTTCGACCCGGTCGGTATCGCGCGCGCGGCGTTCAACCAGGCCCAAGGCGGTGTCGGGGGCGGGTCGACCATCACCCAGCAGTACGTCAAGAACGTGCTGGTCGGTGACGAGTACTCGCTCTGGCGCAAGTACCGCGAAGTGGTGATCGCGGCCAAGGTCTCCCAGGAGCAGTCCAAGGAGGAGGTCCTCGGGAACTATCTCAACACCATCTACTTCGGACGCGGAGCCTACGGCATCCAGGCCGCGTCCCAGGCCTACTTCGCCAAGGACGTCAGCGCGCTGACCCCGTCCGAGGGCGCGGTCCTCGCCGGACTGATCCAGGCGCCGTCGAAGTGGGACCCCGCCGTCAACCGGGCGATGTCCCAGCAGCGCTGGACGTTCGTGCTCGACGGCATGGTGTCGCAGCGCTGGCTCGCGCCGTCCGACCGTGGCGCCGCCGTGTTCCCGGCGACGATCCCCCCGCAGCCGCGCCGCAGCGGAATCCCCGCCGACGACAAGGGCCACGTCGTCACCGCGGTCCGCGACGAGCTGACCTCCTACGGGATCACCGAGCAGCAGGTGAACCAGGAGGGTCTGCAGGTCACCACGACCATCGACCCGAAGATGCAGCGGCAGGCGGCGGACGCGGCGACGAAGACCCTCGACGGCCAGCCCGCGAACCTGCGCACGGCGCTCGTCTCGCAGGAGCCCACCACCGGCGCGATCCTCGCCTATTACGGGGGACAGGACGGCAACGGCTTCGACTACGCGCAGACCCAACGCCAGCCCGGGTCGTCGTTCAAGCCCTTCGTGCTGCTCGCCGCGCTCGAGCGCACTCCGCCCATCGGGCTAGGGACGACGTTCGACGGGTCGTCGCCGCAGACCATCGCGGGCACCAAGATCGCGAACTCCGAGGGTGAGAGCTGCGCGAACTGCGACCTGCGCACCGCGATGACGCTGTCCATCAACACCGTCTTCTACCAGCTCGGTGTTCAGGTCGGCCCTCAGAAGGTCGCCGACGCCGCGCACCAGGCCGGTATCGCGGCCCCACTGCCCGACCCCTCCGGTGGTATCTCCATCGGCGACAAGGAGGTCCGCCCCGGGGACATGGCCTCGGCGTACGCGACCTTCGCCGCCAAGGGCGTCTATCACCGGCCGCACCTGGTCACCCGGGTGGTGACCGCCGACGGGCGCGTGCTCTACGACGCCGGCGCCCCCCGCGGCGAGCCCCGGATGAGCGAGCAGCTCGCGCGCAACGTCGTCGAGTCGATGCTCGAGGTGGCCGACCACTCCAAGGTCGGGCTCTCCGGCGGACGTCCCGTGGCGGCGAAGACCGGGACGGTGCAGTCGTCGGTCGAGGGCCAGAACCAGGATGCCTGGATGGTCGGCGCGACGCCGCAGCTGTCCACGGCGGTCTGGATCGGCACCGACGACAATTCACCGATCAAGAACTCGAGCGGACGCCCGATCTACGGGCGCGGGGTCTCCGGCCAGATCTGGCAGACGTACATGAACGACGCCCTGCGCGGGAAGCGGTCCGAGCAGTTCGGCGACTTCGTGGCCCTCGGCACCCCACCGCAGGCGCCCACCCCTACCCCGACCGCGCCTCCGGGCCAGATCTGCGTCGACGGGGTCTGCCAGCCCTACGCCCCGGGGCAACCGCAGCAGGGCGGCCAGGACCAGGGCCAGGGCGGCCAGAACAACGGCGGCCAGAACAACGGCGGCCAGAACAACGGCGGCCAGGGCAACGGAAACGCCGGCAACCCCAACGGTGGCAATCCGGGTGCCACCGGGACGACCCCCGGCACCCAGAGTCCGGAACCATCGGTGACGAAGACACCGCCCAACACCGGCGGTTGACGTATCCGTCGCCGATGACGCCTCCGTCCGTGGGCGCGACGGGGGACGTGCGCCGCGCGCGCCCGTCCCGGGAGGACCCGTTCGTCACCGCCACGAGCTCCTTCGTCGGTGGGCCCATCGGTGATCACGCCCTCGTCGGGCGCTCCCGGTACCTGACGCCGCTGCGAGCGGTGCTGCTCGCCGGCGTTCTCGTGCTCGCTCTCGCGTGGTTCGGGAAGGCCCCGTGCCTGCAGCAGTTCCAGGACACCGACGGGACGCTGCAGCTCGACTGGCGCGATGGTCGGCAGTTCGTCGCCCTCTGCTACTCCGACACCGTCCCGCTCTACGGCGCGGAGCGGCTCGACGTCGGCGGCGTTCCGTACCTGACCTCCTGGGTCGAGGAACGCGACGACGGCACCCCGCAGACGCGGTACATGGAGTACCCGGTGCTCACCGGGTTCTTCCAGTGGGCGAACGCGGGTCTCACCGACGGCTGGGTCGCCCTCGCCTCCTCCGGCGTCCTGCCGGGTGCGATCCCGGTGGTCGTCTACTTCGACATCACCGCGTTCTGGTTGACGGCGGCGTGGTTGATCGCCCTCTGGGCGCTCGTGCGCCTGCGCCCCGGACGCCCGTGGGACGCGGCGATCGCCGCCGTGTCGCCCCTGGTGGCTGTGCACGCGTTCACCAACTTCGACACCCTCGCCGTCGCCGCGGCCACCGTGGGGATGCTCGCCTGGGCGCGGCGGCGACCGGCCCTCGCCGGGGTGGTGCTCGGGGTCGGCGCCGCGGCGAAGCTCTATCCCCTCTTCCTCCTGCTCCCGCTGCTGTTGCTGTGTCTGCGGGCGGGGCGGATGCGCGCGTGGTGGCGGGTCGCGGCCGCGGGCGTCGGGACCTGGGTCGCGCTGAACGTGCCGGTGGCGCTGGCCGCCCCGACGGGGTGGTGGGAGTTCTACCGGCTGAACTCCGAGCGGGCGGCGGACCCGGATTCGCTCTACAGCGTCGCGGAGGGGATCACGGGCTGGTCGGGGTTCGACGGTCCGCTCGCGCCGGGGCAGATCCCGGTGGTGCTCAACGCGGTGTCGGGGGTGTTGTTCGCCCTCAGCTGTGCGGGTGTGGCGTATCTGGTGTGGCGGGCTCCGCGGCGGCCGCGGGTGGCGTCGATGGCGTTCCTGGTGGTGGCGGCGTTCCTGCTGACCAACAAGGTGTGGAGTCCGCAGTACTCGTTGTGGCTGGTACCGCTGGCGGTGCTGGCCCTGCCGCGGTGGCGGCCACTGGTGGCGTGGATGGTGCTCGACGCGTTCATGTGGGTGCCGCGGATGTACTACTACCTGGGTACCGAGTCGCGGGGTCTGCCGGCGGGCTGGTTCCAGGGGGCGGTGCTGCTGCGGGACGCGGCGGTGGTGGCGCTGGCGATGCTGGTGGTGCGCACGGTGCTGTGTCCCTGGGCCGACCCGGTGCGGGTGCGGGGTCCGGGGGCGGCCGACGACCCGGACGGGGGCGTCCTCGACGCAGCGCCCGACGACCCCCGGTTCCGGCGGTCCCGCGGTCCCGCCCCGGCCCGCGCGTCCCCCGTGACCCCTCCCTCCTCTCCGGCCCGTGCACCGCGGCGGCCGTCGGCGTGGGGCCACCCGTCCGCGCCTGTCACCACGGGGCGCGACGAGGGCTCCCACCCGAACCGTTGACGGGCGTCACCCTCGGGGCACCGATTCGTTGGGTCGATTGCCGGCTGCACACGCTCCGACGCGGTTCCGGGGTCCACGAGGGGTACGTCCCCCGCGCAGAAGGGTTGTTCGCTCATGGGTGCGCGCGTCTCGCGGGTGGTGTCGACGGTCGTGCTCGGCGGGATGGCGTCCCTCGCTCTGGGCCTCGCGGGTCCGGTGGCCGACGCCGCCCCCACAAGGGCCGTCAGCGCGGACTGCAACAGCACCGTCACCGCGGCGCCGGGCGACACGATCATCTCGCCGCTCGCTGTCCTCGGGACCGTGCGGTCGGGCACGGCGCTGCTCGGCACCGCGCTCTGCCCGGTGACCGTGGTGGTCGTCGAGTCGGTCACGTCGCCGGTGGTCAAGCCGACCCCGGTCGGCGTCGGCGGAATCGTCCCGTCACCGAAGAAGTCGACGATGCCGGCCGGTCGCGCGCCGGCGCCGGCGCCGGCGTCCACGCCCACGACGCCGCCCCGCGCGTCCCCCGGCGCGGCCGCCCCGGCGCCCGCCGTCGCCCCGGCCGCCGCCGCCGCAGCCTTCGCTCCGGCGTTCGGTGCGTTGCCGTCGTCGTTCCTCGCCTCGGCGGCACCGATGGCCTCCCCGATCGGGTCGGCGGGCGGGTACGACCCGGGCCTGCTCCTGAGCGGCGCTCCGGCCCTGCGGGTGCCCTCCTTCCTCGGCCTCGACCCGGCGGGCGCGGTCACCAGCACGAGTCAGCTCCAGGCCCTGCCGGTCGACGGGCTCCGGGGAGGTCTCGGCGCCCCGTCGGTGCTCGCCGTGCTCGGGATCTCCGCCGTGGCCGCGCTGGGTGTGCGGCGGGCCGTGATGGGCCGGCGTCTGCTCCCCGGCCGCTCGGACGGGACGGGAACCGCGACGGCCTGAGCCGCGTCGGAGCGGATGAGGGCCGGGCGCCTGCCGGCGGTGGCGCACCGCAAGGTATCCTCACAGGACCCGAGACCCTCCTGCCACGGAACGTCCGTGGCCGCTTCTAGTCCATGGGAGGTGAGTGGTACTCGTGCGCCACTACGAAATGGTCGTCATCCTCGAGCCGAGCCTCGACGAGCGCACCGTGGTCCCCTCGCTGGAGACGTTCCTCAACGTCGTCCGCAACGACGGGGGCACCGTCGAGAACGTCGAGGTGTGGGGCCGCCGCCGCCTCGCCTTCGAGATCGACAAGCACCCCGAGGGCATCTACGCCGTCCTCGACATCAACTGCGAGCCGGCCACCGTCAAGGAGATGGACCGCCAGCTCGCCCTGAACGAGTCGGTGCTCCGCACCAAGGTCATGCGCCGCGACCCGAACGCCGCGGGCCGCCGGGGCAAGGCTGCCTGATGGCGGGCGACACCATCATCACGGTGGTCGGCAACCTCACCGCCGACCCGGAACTGCGGTTCACGCCCTCGGGGGCCGCCGTCGCCAACTTCACGGTGGCGTCGACGCCACGCACCTTCGACCGCCAGAGCGGTGAATGGAAGGACGGCGAGGCTCTCTTCCTGCGCTGCAACATCTGGCGGCAGGCGGCGGAGAACGTGGCCGAGACGCTGACCCGCGGAGCACGGGTGATCGTGCAGGGCCGACTGAAGCAGCGCTCCTTCGAGACCCGCGAGGGCGAGAAGCGCACCGTCATCGAGCTCGAGGTCGACGAGATCGGCCCGTCCCTGCGCTACGCCACCGCGTCGGTCACCAAGGCCAGTCGCGGGAGCGGCGGCGGCGGTGGTGGGTATGGCTCGTCCGAGGGGGGCGGCGGATACGGCGGACCCCCGGCGGGCGCCGGCAACGGATCCCCCGGTGGCCAGGGGTCCGGCGGCTCCGGGTACGGGGGGACGGACGACCCGTGGGCCTCGGCCCCGGTTGCCGGTTCCTCCGCCGCGGGCGGGTACGACGACGAGCCGCCCTTCTGAGTCCTCGGCCACCGCCGCGACCCCACGAACACTCGGCGCGGCGGGTGCCTGCGGGCCCCGTCGCGCCTCACGAACCAGGAGTGACCGACCGACCATGGCGAAGCCACCGGTGCGCAAGCCCAAGAAGAAGGTCTGCGCGTTCTGCAAGGACAAGAACCAGCTGATCGACTACAAGGACACCAACCTCCTCCGCAAGTACATCTCCGATCGCGGCAAGATCCGCGCCCGTCGGGTGTCGGGCAACTGCTCGCAGCACCAGCGGGACGTGGCGGTCGCGGTGAAGAACTCGCGCGAGATGGCTCTGCTCCCCTACACGTCGACCGCGCGCTGAGGAGAGGGACGGTACTCGTGAAGCTCATCCTCACCGCCGACGTCGCGAACCTCGGCGGCCCAGGCGACTCCGTCGAGGTCAAGGACGGATACGGCCGCAACTACCTGCTGCCCCGGGGGCTCGCGATCGTGGCGACCCGCGGAGCGATGAAACAGGTCGCCACCATCCGCCGCACCCAGGAGGGCAAGCGGATCCGCGACCTCGACCACGCCAAGGAGGTCGCGGGGCGCCTCCAGGGCGTCGGCACCGTGACCGTGGCCGCGAAGGCGGCCGGACAGGGTGGACGGCTCTTCGGCTCGATCACCCCGGCCGACATCGTCGGCGCGGTGAAGTCGGCGGGCGGACCCAACCTGGACAAGCGGGTCGTCGACATCGACGGCCACATCAAGACGACGGGGTCGCACCACGTGACGGTGCGTTTGCACCCCGACATCTCCGTCGAGCTCCCGCTCGACGTCCACGGCGCCTGACCGCACCCACACAGCGCCGCCCGAACGACCGCAGGGCCCGGACCGCACCGTCGGTCCGGGCCCTGCGGCGTCTCCCGGGTCGCTCCCGGCCATCGGACACGCCGGAGGAAGCCCCGGGACGACACGCCGGGGCGCTTTCCGTCCACAGCGTCTTCAGGCCCTCACCTGCGACGACGCCGTTTCTCACCGCTCCGTCCCCATGGCGCCCCCGGGTGCGTGCCCAGAGGGTGCGTGTGCTCGGGCGACGGTCCCCAGCCCGTCCCCATGCCGGTCCCCATCGGCGATTGAACGGCGGGGCGCGATGGCCCTAGCGTCGCGCCGCGTCGCTGACCACGGTCGTCGTCCGGTCGTTCCCCCGCGCTGTCGGGGGGCGGCGGTACACCTTCTCCCGTCCGTGATCGATGTCGGAGCGGACTCGGGGATCACGGGAGAGGAGCGGTCGTGGCGGTGCTCGACGATCGGGGGACGAGCGGCCCCCGGTCCACGCGGTCGGGTAGCGGGAGCGCCCCGGAGTTCGATCGTCAGCCGCCGCAGGACATCCCCGCCGAGCAGTCCGTGCTCGGCGCGGTCCTCCTGAGCAAGGACGCGATCGCCGACGTGGTGGAGATGCTGCGCCCGGACGACTTCTACCGTCCCGCGCACCAGACGGTCTACGAGTGCGTGCTCGACCTCTACGGCCGCGGCGAGCCGGCCGACCCGGTCACCGTCTCGGCCGAGCTGGAGAACCGGGGAGAGCTCCTGCGCGTCGGCGGTGCCCCCTACCTGCACACGCTGATCGCCACGGTCCCCACCGCGGCCAACGCCGCCTACTACGCCGAGATCGTGGCCGACCGCGCGATCCTGCGCCGGCTCGTCGAGGCGGGGACGCGGATCGTCCAGCTCGGCTACCACGGCAGCGAGGGCGCGGACACCGACGACGTCGTCGACCGCGCCCAGGCGGCCGTGTACGAGGTCACCGATCGCCGTATCGCCGAGGACTACGTCGCCCTCGAGGACATCCTGCAGCCGACGATGGACGAGATCGACGCCATCGCCTCCCGTGGCGGAGTGTCCTTCGGTGTCCCCACGGGCTTCACCGACCTCGATCAGGTCACGAACGGGCTGCACCCCGGACAGATGGTCATCGTCGCGGCACGGCCGGGGATCGGGAAGGCCCTCGCTCTCGACACTCCCCTCGCGACGCCGGCGGGCTGGAGCTCCATGGGCGACATCACCGTCGGCGACGAGCTCTTCGACGCCGACGGTCGGCCGACGCGGGTGGTCGCGGCCACCGAGGTGATGACGGGTCGGCCCTGCTTCGAGGTGGAGCTCTCCGACGGCACCGTGCTCGTGGCCGACGCGGAGCACCAGTGGCTCACCGACACCCGCGCCTCCCGCCGCTCCTCCCACGGCACACCGGAGATCCGCACGACGGCCGAGATCGCGCGAACCCTTCGATGCGACACGGCGGATCGCCGGGTGAACCACGCGATCGCCGTCGCCCGACCCCTGCAGCTGCCGGAGCGGGATCTGCCGGTGCCGCCCTACGCGTTCGGGGTCTGGCTGGGTGCCGGGACATCGCACTCGGCCGCGTTCACGAGTGCTGATCCCGACGTGGCACTCCACGTGGAGGCCGAGGGGCTCCTCGCACCCGAGGTCGGCCCGCTCCGCTACGGACTCCGCCTGCCGCCGGACCCGGGGGTGCTGGGAGTCGAGCACATCCCGTCCGCATACATGCGCGCGTCGGAACGCCAGCGCCGGGCACTCCTCTCCGGACTGCTCGACACCGACGGCACCGTGGCGCCGACGGGTGCGATCCAGTTCGCCGTCACCGAGGTCCGCCTCGCCGACGATGTCGAGGAACTGGTCTGCGGACTCGGGTACCGGTGCTCGCGGACGAGCACGCGGGTCCGCGGTCGGCGCGAGCGCACCGGCACCGCTCACCTGCTGAGTTTCTCCACGGATGACGACGTGTTCGGACTCGAACGCAAGCGGCTCGTCCACAAGGAGCGCCGCCGGGCGACCGTCGATACGCAGGCCCCGCTCCGCTACGTGGTCGACGTCCGCGAGGTTCACTCGGTGCCGGTCCGCTGCGTGGAGGTCGACAATCTCGACCATCTCTACCTGGCCGGACGGTCGATGGTCCCTACCCACAACTCGACTCTCGGCCTCGACTTCGCGCGGTCGGCGAGCGTGAAGCACGGACTGACCAGCGTCGTCTTCTCTCTGGAGATGAGCCGCACCGAGATCGTCATGCGCATGCTCTCGGCCGAGGCGAAGATCCGTTTGGCCGACATGCGGGCGGGGACGATGACCGACGACGACTGGACCCGACTCGCACGTCGCATGAGCGAGATCAGCGAGGCGCCGATGTTCATCGACGACTCGCCCAACTTGACGGTCATGGAGATCCGGGCGAAGGCGCGGCGGCTCAAGCAGCGCCACGACCTGAAGCTGATCATCCTCGACTACATGCAGCTGATGACCTCGGGCAAGAAGGTGGAGTCACGCCAGCAGGAGGTCTCCGAGTTCTCCCGGCAGCTCAAGCTGCTGGCCAAGGAGCTCGAGGTGCCGGTCGTGGCCATCAGCCAGCTCAACCGTGGACCTGAGCAGCGGACCGACAAGAGGCCGATGCTGTCGGACCTGCGCGAGTCGGGTTGCCTCACCCTCGGGACCCGCGTGCTGCGCGCCGACACCGGAGCCGAGACCACACTGGGGGGGCTGTTGTCGTCGGGCTCGACCGACGTTCCCGTGTGGTCGCTCGACGACCGGTTGCGGATGGTTCCCCGGCCGATGACCCATGTCTTCTCGACCGGGGAGAGGGAGGTCTTCCGCCTCCGGCTGACGTCCGGCCGTGAGGTCGAGGCCACCGCCAGCCACCGCATGATGGGCCTCGACGGCTGGCGACCGCTCGGCGAGCTCGAGGTGGGCGACCGGCTGGCCGTGCCACGGAGCACCCCGGATCCGCTCCAGCCGTGCTCGCAGCCCGAGGCCGAGGTCGTGATGCTCGCTCACCTGCTCGGGCTGTGCAGTCACGAGAAGTTCGTGCCGCCGACCGTCTTCGCCTTGCCTCGCGCGCAGGTCGCGCGATTCCTCCACCATCTGTGGGCGAGCGAGGGCTCGGTTCGCTGGGACGACAAGCATCGGCAAGCACGCATCGACTACTGGTCCACCAGCCGCCGCCTCGTCGACGACGTCGCCCGGTTGCTGCTCCGGCTGGGCATCGCCGCTCGTATCGAGCGGGTACCGACGTCGGGCTACCCCGACTCCTGGAGCCTTCACGTGTACGGCGCCGAGAACCAGCTCCTGTTCCTCGATGAGGTCGGCGTGCACGGTGCGCGAGGAGAGAGCGCGCAGGCAGCGGCGTCGGGACTGAGGAAGGCCGTCGGCACCTCGAACCTAGACACCGTCCCCCGTGAGGTCTGGGACCGGGTTCGGGCCGCCCTCGATGCTCGGGGGATGAGTCGCACACCTCTGGCGCGGGCCGCTGCTGTCCTCGAGGACGCCGACCTCGAGCTGCTCGCGTCCAACGACGTGCATTGGGACTCGGTCGCGGAGATCACCCCCCTCGGCATCCAGCCCGTGTACGACGCCACCGTGCCCGGCACGCACAACTTCGTGGCCAACGGGATCGTCGTCCACAACTCCCTCGAGCAGGACGCCGACATGGTCATGCTCATCAGCCGACCGGATGCCTTCGAGCGCGACGACCCCCGGGCCGGGGAGGCCGACCTGATCCTGGCCAAGCACCGCAATGGCCCCACCGCGACGATCACCGTCGCCCACCAGCTGCACTACAGCCGGTTCTCCGACATCGCCCGCGGCTGACCGCCCCCCCGGGGTGTAGGTGAGGTCCTGTCCGTCGGTCGCCCGAGGGTGTCCGGTCAGGATTCCTCCTGTGGCACAGGCTCCCCCGCAGATGGGGTGACCCATCGCCAAAATAGTGAAGTGTCTGCTTGACCATCGGCCTACCGTCCGACACACTTAAGTATGTGCCTAACCGAGAGCCGGACCTGGACCGTCTCTTCCAGGCGCTGTCCGCCGGTCCGCGGCGGAGCATCGTCGACCGGCTGGTCAGAGGACCGGCGTCGGTCGGAGAGTTGGCCCGGCCGCTGACGATGTCCTTGCCGGCGGTGATGCAGCACCTGCAGGTCCTCGAGGCCTGCGGCCTGGTCTGGACCGAGAAGGTGGGTCGTACCCGCACCTGTCATATCGCGCCTGCGCGGATGCGCGAGGCCGAAGCCTGGCTGGCCAGCCAGCGCACGGCTTGGGAACGGCACCTGGAACGGCTGGGCGACTTCCTCGCCGAGGCCGACTCCTTACCCGATCCGGCCACCGATAGGAGTCGGCACGACAGATCCGAACAGAAGGAGAGCTGATGAGCGAGCACTACGTCACCCATTCCACGTTCACCCTCGAACACGAATACCCAGTCAGCCCGTCGCGGGTGTTCTCGGCGTGGGCAGACCCGGCGGCCAAGGTCCGGTGGTTCGCCGGCCCCAGCCACGACGTCTACGAGCTCGACTTCCGCGTCGGGGGACGGGAGCTGACCAGAGGCAGGCACGCAGACGGGCCGGTCTTGACCTTCGAGTCCCGCTACCACGACATCATCGTCGACGAACGGATCGTCTTCAGCTCCACCATGACCGCGGTCGGGCAGGACGTGACCACGGTGTCACTGACCACCGTGGAGCTGCGTCCCCAGGACGGCGGCACCCGGCTGGTCCTGACCCAGCAAGGCATCTACCTCGACGGCCACGAAGACCCGGCCTGGCGTGAGCGCGGCACCGGTGCCCAGCTCGATGCCCTCGGTGCCGAGTTGGGCCACACGAGCGGCGACCCGTGACACCTCCGCCTCCGCAGTTCTACCTCACCAACAGAACCGAACCCGGCCTGCGGCGCGCTGCCGAAGAACGAAGGGACTTGATCACGATGACCGAAACCGGGCAGGAGCGATACGACGGGGACGAAGAGCTGCGGCAGCTCGTGGCCGAGCGGGTTGCGGCTGTGCAAGCCAAGAATCCGAGGCCACTGGCTGCCCGCCAGACCGAGGACGTCGTCGTCTTCGACGTGCTACCGCCGTTGCATTCCCGCGGAAGCGCCGCCGTGGAAGAGAAGACCAAGGCGTGGTTTGACGCCTACGCCGGAAACATCGGCTACGACGTCCGAGACTTGCACGTGAGCGCCGACGGCGACGTCGGCTTCTGCTCGTTCCTCTACCACGTCAGCGGAACTCTAGCCGCCGGGGGCGAGGTGAGCATGTGGGTGCGGGCCACGCTGGGATGCCGGCGGGTCAACGGGCGCTGGCTGATCACCCACGACCACGAATCGGTGCCCTTTGACGCTTCCAGCGGCCAGGCCTTGATCGATCTGACCCCCTGATCGCGAGAGAGCCAAACGACCGATGACCCGGCGAAGAGCGCGGTGGTGCGGTCTGGCCCGAGTCGGCGGGTGGCATCAGGATGAGCGACCGACACCGAAGAACGTGATCGCAGGGCATGCGGAACTCCACGCCGCCCCTTGGTACCGCGCGCAGCTCCGCCTCGACATGGTGCAGGCGGGCACGGACGAGGCACGGACGGCGCCTTGCCAGTTCTCGCCGTCGGCGGCCAGCAGGTGGCCGATGTCCTCCAGACTCAGCCCCCCAGCCTGGCAGAGCTGCACGAAGGCCAGCTGACGCAGGTCCTCGGGGCGGTAGGTGCGTCGTCCCCCGGCGGTGTGGAGCGAGCAGGCCGAGCTGCTCGTAGAAGCGAAGGGTTCCCTTCCGCACGCCGAACCGCTCGGCGACCTGCCCGACGGACACGTGCGAGGTGTCGGTCGTTGCGCTGCTCGTGGCGTCAGCTTGACCTCTAGTGGGCTGGAGGATCGAGCCTGGGGGACGTGTCGAGGGCGAACCCGTGCGACAGCGACCCCGCGGTGCGGCGCCTGGTCCGGGTTGGGTTGGGAGCACAACTGCTCGGTGTCTCGGAGCAGGCCGTGGTCTGCATGTCGATGCGGAGGGTCTCGTAGTCGCGGTCGACGCGGGTCCAGGTGGCGGGCTTGCGTCCGCGGCGGGGGCTGCGGACGCCGGCGAGGATGGGTTCGATGACGTAGTCGCGGAGCGCGAGCAGCGCGGCGATGGTGCTGGCGGCGGGGTCGGGGCAGTGGTAGCGGCGGGTCCGGTCGGGTTTGACCACGAGGTCCTTGCCGCGCAGTTTGCGCAGGTCGTAGGCGGCTTGGCGGATGCTGTACCCGGTGTGCCCGGTCATGGTGTGGACCCGGGCGGTGAACTCGGCGACGGTGAACCCGGCGGGGGCGGTGGCCAGGGCCAGTGCGCGGACAGGGCGGCCCGTAGCCGCGGCTTGTTCAGATCGACCCCGCCCACCCGGGTGGTGCCGATCTGGGTGGGCGCCGGCAGTTGGTCGAGGAACCCGTCGCCGATGAAGGTGGTGTCGACGCAGTCCAGGGTGGTGGTGAACCGGTCGACCATGCCGGCCAGCCGGGCGATGATCTCCGGGAAGCGGGCCAGGACACGTCCGCAGCCCAGCTGTTTGGTGTTGTGCACGATGGCTTCGAAGCGCAGAACAGGGTCAGGTCGTACCGAGGTGTCTCGATCAGGGCTGCGAGTCGAAGGGACAGGTCCGGGGTGCCGTTGCGGCCGGGCCGGTGCTTGGCCCCGAACAGGGTCCGCAGCGTCGGCACGTCCAGCCGGGACCGGGTCCGGTCGACCACACGGTCGAAGACC